>ENA-OZFC01001065-OZFC01001065.1-human-gut-metagenome-genome-assembly--contig:-NODE-1065-length-14290-cov-10.521953_pt1 | contig 14290 bp, 16 predicted proteins | sample MGYA00245076_ERZ653625 | MGnify/ENA primary metagenome ERZ653625 (study PRJEB26926, sample SAMN06165169) | human gut metagenome | biome: ENVO:00009003; feature: ENVO:2100002; material: ENVO:00002003... | reverse complement strand
ATATATTTCCAATTTAATATTACTGTAAAAATACAAATTCACCATATATATAATAGCCTTTAACAAATTCCGAAGCTGCCCATGCGCCCAAGTATCCATCTGTATTATAATACCGTGCAAGCCTTATCATCTTGTTTGTTTGGTCGATACATGTGCCATAACCTATTAGTTTGTTGATAATTTTCCCTTCTGCATTATAGCACTGCCATGTACCACCTAATATTTTGATTGCATCAGATATTTGTAAGTTAAACAAATTAAATACTTTATTAATATCATATCTGAATTTGAAGTCGCTTGTATCTGAACTTGCACGTTCAATTTTAGTCGTGAACTTTAATATGCCAACTTTTGCCGTCTTATTGTAAATAGCAAAATTATATCCATATCCTTCACAATTGCTTTCCGATATAAAATTTTTTGTAAAGCAACTATAAAAGGTAATATTGTTGTTTAGCTCACTTATCATACTATTGTTATTCTTAATTCCATCCTCCATATGGTTTAATCGTGAGGCACTCCATGGTGTGCCTCCGCCTGGTCCGTTTTTCCATAATTGTTTTACATATTCTATAAAATTCATATCATCTGTTTCCTTTCTTAATAAAAATCTAGACCCACTCACTATTTCCAGGGCTATATTTATATGAGGCAATTATTGTGTTATCTATATATATTCTAAGATAAGTTCCATCCCAGCCAAATGAAATATCGTTATCTGAAGTCCTATTTAAAGCTGCTCCACACCAACCAATATTTTGATTATATAATTTAAAAGAATCTGTCTTTATCCCTCCTATAGCAGATAGAGCACAATCCTTATAATAGTTAGTACCATTATTGCAAATGCGAACATATCCCTTGCCTATTTTTGTGTATTTTTGAGAATTTGGCTGATACCATAATGTTATACTATCTCTAAGCACTGAAACTTCTGTGCCAGCGGATCCAGTTATAATAAGTCCATCTCCACTGCCATCATCACTATTAGATACCAATGTAAGTGTATTTATATTTTCTTTATTTCTTGCATGTATTCCGTGTGGATGTATTAGAGTATATGTATTATTGGTTGTATCAAGCATCTTAAGATATCCACCAAAAAGACATGCTTCAGAATTAAATGTATTACCTGACTCTTGCAATTGACCATACGAACACATTTTACCTTCTGCTGTTATAAAGAATGTATAATCAAACAAATTATTCTTTTCCTTAGTAACTTGTAATATATGCGTTGATGGCTTTTCTGCTTTGTGTAACGATACATCATATGTCACATCATTATAATCGTATGATGAATATATTGACTTATCACCTATTTTCCAGCCGCCAACTGTACCACCATCTACAATGATATTTTTACACTTTGTTATTCTGCCATCTTCCGTAAGCGTAAAATTATCACTATCTATAGCAATTCTATTCCCCGAGAGGTTAAGTCCACCTTTGGCCGTAATATTAATCGTGTCTGCAATAGCTTCTATAGCACTCTTTAACTGACCATCCTTATTCTCTATTAATGCTTTCAAGCTTGCAGATGTAGCATAATCCCCCAGCTTGGCAGTTACTGCCGCCGATATACTTGTTTTCCCAGGTGAAATAGCCTGGATAATATCTGCCGTTGTCGAATACGTTTTAAGAACATTATCAGTATAATTATTAGCCCCAGATGTTGCTGCATTTGCTGCATCATCAGCATACTTCTGTGTTGCATAAGTCGCCTGCAGTGAAGAGTTTATTGTTGATTTATCATCCTTAATCTCCTGAACAATCCTGTTAACCATTTCTGTTGTTGTAGAATAGTTATCAGATATATCCTTTCTGACACTTGAAAGCTCGTTTGTTATACTGTTTAAAGCTACATCATGCTTTGCAAAGCTGTTAAGCATATAAGCGGTTTCTGATGACGATATTTCTTTCCATGTCCACCCAGTATCCTTTTTAACAAAATTCCACGTTTTACCAGTATCTGGATTGTAAGCAATAGCACCAATATGTAATGCATATCCTGCATCTGTATACTGCCAGGTATCTGTTTCAAGCGGATACCAATCATCTGCCGGATACACCGGCACAAAGAATTCTGTTGCTGGGTAATTATTCAAAGTAGGGACTTCCGATACTATGTAAGTATTAAATTCTCCACCAGTTCTTTTGTAGTTGTAAGATACATACGTCTTAATACCGTCTGCTGTCTGACTGATCGCAGAATTCATATCTTTTGTTACTGTATAATTTTTCAAAGCATCTGATAATGCACTTGCCGCTGTACCTTCTGCTGCTGTCTGCGCTGCACTTGCCGCACTATCTGCATAGTCTTTTACATTCTTAACTGCAGTGTTAAGTGAATCTGCTGCTGTTTTTTCTGCTGCGGTCTTTGCATTTCCAGCTGCTGTATCAGCATATTTTTTAGTATCACTAACCTGATCATTTACAAACGTAGTTGTAGCATACGACTTCGATATGCTAGATGTTAATGATTCTGTATTCTGTTGAATCAATGATTTAACTGATTCTGTCGTAGAATAACTCTTAAGTGATTCCGCAAGCGCTGATGAAGCTGTACTCTCTGCTGCCGATTGTGCTGCACCGGCAACTGTATCTGCATAACCTTTAGCTGTACTTATCTGATTATCAACATAAGTTATAGATGTATAAGTCTTTTCAATTTCTGATGATAATGATTCTGCGCTCTGCTGAATCAATGACTTCACTGATTCTGTCGTTGAATAATTATCTCTGATATCAACCTTAACCTTGCTTACCTCTGACGTAATTCCATCAATAGCAACCTGAAAAGCTGCATGCTTGTTAAGCATATAAGCGGTTTCTGATGATGATATTTCAGTCCAGCCGTATTTTCCATTCGACTGCCTAAGGAACTTCCAATACCTGCCTGCACTTTTCATACAAGCAATAGCTCCAGCGTGCTTAGCATACTCTTCCTGTGTGTACTGCCACGTATCTGTTTCAAGAGGATACCAGTCTTCTGCCGGATATACCGGCACACAAAATTCTGTTGCCGGATAATTGTCCAAGTTAGGAGCCCCTGTAACATCATATATCTCAAATTTACCGCTTAGCTGCTTAGTAACGTCCGACATATCTATCTTAAAGCTGTCTAATGTTGTCTTAACATCATTAAACTTGCTTTTTACAGAATTGCCTTCCTCATCAATATCCGTCCACCATAACTTATGCTCTATGAATGTCTTAGCCTGCAGCATAGTAGAACCCCATGCCTCAGAACCACCGCTAACATAATTATTAATAGTCTGAAATGTACTCTCCAATGTCTGATCTGTTGTATCTACATGTATCTTACTTGCATTAAAAGTATTGCTCTTATCTGCATTCATAACACTAAATACACTATCTATATCCAGCTTCTTTCCGGATATGGCGGCATTATCAGATACCATATCATTTCTGATAATTGCTTTCTTAATGCCAGCCTCTTGAACGCCATACAACGGGTCAAACATCAATTTTCCGTCTTTATCCCATATATATATATTATAATCACCGGCTGCATCCTTACCCAGCTGGATCCGTACTCGGTCCTTATCGCTTATCTGAATAGTATTATCCTTCCAGATAGACTTGCCATCCTCACTATGCACATTCATTACTGTTGTATTAATGTCTATGCCAGTAAGCTTATCAAATGCCAGGTCTTTAATCATTGCACTTGTTATCTGTGCATTACCGATTACAGATACCACCGAATTAGCAAAATCAGTTGTTATAGTTGTGCCGGTGGCAGAACCGAACAGAAGCGTATTCACCTTTTCTACATCAACATTCAAATCCTTAATGCTTGCTTTTACCGCTTCAAAGTCAACTGCCTTTAAATCATCAAACTCACCGCTAAGCGATTTAAGACTCTCAATCGTTGCATATGTAATCTCTGCCACGTTCGACTTAAGATAATTATTTCGGATATTCTCTAAATCATTGTTAATAGATACAATCGTTTCTGCCTGTACTGTATTAGCCTTAACCCATTCTGCATCAACTTTCTTAGCTATAAGCTCCTTTGCCAATATCAAATCAGAATATATTCTCTCATTCTGCTGTGTTGTTGGTCCTTTAAAGTCAACTTCCTGCTCTGTCTGTGTCTTGCCATAAGATGTTATAGTCATAGCAAGACCGCCATCATATTCCTGCTGGATGTTCATCACAGGCACCTTATAGGTACCTTCACCATCTTCCACAGTAATTACATCCCACGGATCCAGTCGAACATCTCCTAATGTCTTAACAGATGCACCTCTGTAACTAAAACCACTAAGCCTCTTAAAGATATTATCAAGCCTGTCCTGTGTCATAAATGGATTATCAAATGTAACACCAAGTATTCCACCGCCAGATGTTAAAGTTGAAGAGTTATCAACATTACATGATAACTTTTCCAGATTATAATTGCTTTCATCTTTCTCAAAGCTCATTATCCTTGTCACATCCAGCTTATAATCCACATCTGAATACCACTTAATAACAATAGTCCCTGTTCTGTCAACACATGCAAAGCCACCCACTAAAGAAGCGATATAGCCTATCATTTCCCGGTATGTATATCCCACCGGCTTTGTTGGCACCATAATAGAAGAATCAACATTACTTACATCCACAGGAATACCACATCCGGCGCTTATCTCATCCAGAACTGATACAGCACTTGCAGGATATGTAAGATCCGATACATATAGCCCTGTTGTTTTCATCATTCTGTCATAAGCTGTAAATGTTGTAGTTGCCTGGTCATTTGTTGGATGTTCAGCAGTAAAAAAGCCAACTGGAATATACTCATACTTTCCACTTGGCAGCTTCAATCCTATCTCTATCGGTATCTCTGTATTCTCAAACAGCTCATCTATTCTCTTAATACTAAGTTCAATCTTTGCCGATACTGCAGATCCTAACTGTAGGTATTCTTCACTACTGCTTGATGTTTCATAGCTCAACTTCTTAAAGTTAGCATATATCCACTTATCATTTATCTTGAGTCTGCCTCTGAAGGTTCTTGATGGACTTCTTATCGTTGCCTTAAATGCATCTGTTACATTGTTATACATAGGCTATTCTCCTATCATAAATTCTAATGCTGCCATTTCCTTTGATGTTGGTGTATCGTACTTCTCTGTATCACACATTTCAAGTACACTCATTGGTACCATCATAATCTCAACTTCTATCTCAAGATTAGAGATATCATTAAGCTCCTTAAGCGCTTCCTTCTTTGTTTTCTCATCTGGAAATTCTATCTCATTATCTTTAAATACATACGCCCCATTCTTATCCTTGGATGCCTTCTCATCAAGGACTTTCTGATTCTGTGCTGCTGCAGTTTCACACTCTGCTATAAGCTCCTTTAAATTCTTTGCAATAGCATAATTAAGCTTTACAGGAAAATGTCCGTTAATCCCCTGTAACTCTACTGCCTTGTTTCTTATATCACTAACCTTTAATGTCTGTTTCATATGCTCTCCTTACTGCTGAATAATCGACACACTTGCACTTCTGTAATAGAAAATACCATCATCAAGCTCCCCTATTACTTCCTTGCTTAGTGTACCTCTGTAACTTGTTATTGTTATATCCTGTCCATCATCATGAAATGTTATTGGGAAGAATCCGGCAACAAGCTTACTCTTAATAAGAACCAGCTCATCTTCCTGAAGAACTCCCCAGGATATAGATAAGGTCTTCTTTTCAGCAACTACATCACCTAACATTGTTCCGTCAAGTGCTCGTCCTGTTGAAGAAGACCATATAATCTCATCATCCACTTTGATGGACACAGGAGCCGGAAGCTCCTGATTGTCACATCTTAGTATCAATTCATCACATCCTTGTTAAGTTATAATCTCACATTTTCCTGTCTGCTTTGTATGCTCGTTAATCTTATCAACTACATACTTCTTAAGGCTCTTTCCATCTAACTGTATATCAAGATCTAATGTTTCCAGTATCTTAAGGATCTGCTTAAGAATACTTATAGCTTCGGCTAACAGTTCAGCACTGGATGCCATATCTGCTGCCTTTTGTGCCATTTCAAGCAATTTATCCTCAGGTGCAACAACTTCTCCCTGGTGTTTATTATCACCAATCATTGCAAGCTGTGGAGTGTTTGGCTTTACATATCCACCTTCTGCAAGGTATGGAATACTGCCAAATCCAACTTCCGGTAAATCAAACCCGAAATGGTCACCACCTATAACCGGTACCCAGTCTGGTACATCAAAGCTAAGAGTGTTAATCTTACGTACTATCCAGTTGATACCGCTTTCCAAGCCATCCAGCATGCCGTTGATAAGTCCGATAACAAGATTGATAGGACCTTTGGCGATATCTACAATGCCACCAAATATATTATCAAATGCATTGATAATTCCATTCCATACATTTGACCAGGCACTACTAAACGTATCTCCAACGAAATCTACAATATTCCATAATGCATCTTTAATTCCGTCAATTACTGAAATAACTGCATTAAATATTGCCATAAGCACTTTATCAAATACTGACTTTATCGAAGATAATATATTTCCTATCGCAGTAAATATATCTTTTAGTAAATTAATCACTATATCTACAGTACCTTTAACCAGATTTACTATAAGAGAAACAATTGCTTTTATGATACCCCATATAGCCTCAAGACATCCTTTAATGATATCCTTTATGCCTTGCATACACTTATCAATATCACCTGTAAATATTCCGTTAAGAAACTCTATTACACCTTTGAGTATATCCAAAACACCTGTTACAATTTTTATTATTGCGCTAATTGCGCCAGAAATAATTGCAACAATTTCATCAAAAGATGGGCCTAATAAATCTATCACAAAGCCTATTACACTTTTTATTAAATCATATAATTCCGTTATAAAATCTGTGATAATTTTAAAGAATGGTGTTATATATAAATCTGTCCAGTCTTTAACATCTGTCTCATGCTCTTTTAGATAACCTGCTACTAATAAAAAAGCATCTCCTATGGAATTTATGACATCGACAACAATGCCACCTGTCCATTCTGCTATAGGCTTAAAGAAGTTATCCCAAGCAGATTCAAACACCGGATTAAATACATCTAATACCGTGTTAAGTAATTTAAAAGCATCTGCTAACGTATTAATATAAGTCGGTATTAAATCTTCTATATACCAGCTTGCCAGTGGAACTAACACATTGTAATAAGCCCATTCCAATCCAGAAAACAACTTTTCTGTTAATGGTTGTACCGCTCTCTTGAGATTATCAAGTGATGATACAAGATTATCAAATGATATTGCCTTTAATGGTTCTAGGGCTTTCTTTACCTTGTCTGCCATATCGGATATTGCACTTGATACATTCGCTGTACTTCCACTTACATCCGGTACAAAATCTACACTTCCAATACCTGATGTTGAATCTGTACCTGAACCCGAAGAGCTACTATCATCCGTCGGCTCTGTAAGCTTATTTATCTGGTCAAAGCCTGCAAGGGACTTCTCAATATCCTTTGCTGTCTTCTTAGCTGCATCTCCTATTCCACTTACATTATCTGCAGCACCTCCAGCATCATCTCCTATGCCTGCTATATCAGCACTTATACTTCCCATAGAGGATGATATATCGGCACCTGTAAGCATCTGCACGAAACTGGCAAATCCATCTGCCACTTTCTGCAATCCTGCAAGCAGACTATTAAATCCACGCAGAATAGGTGTAAATAGTGCTGTAAAACCTTTACCAAGACTAGCTTTCAACTGTTCGAATCTAAGCGATAATATTCTTGTCTGATTCGCCCAGGAATCCTGTGTCTTAATAAAGTCTCCTGTGGCATTAGATAATGCACTTGTTACATATTGATAACGTAGCATTACCTTTTCTTGCTCTGTCATCTTGGCTGTTGTCTTACCGAAGCCATTATTAAGCGCATACTGGTCAAGGTTGGTCTGAGTCATTACAACACCAAGATCCTTGAGTGTTTCCGTCTCGCCAGTCCAGATTGATTTCAGCTTTGTATATGCCTCATCTGTCCCAAGATTATAGAATGATGTAACATCTCCTGTTAAACCAGTTACATTTTCAGCCATATCAAGTGCCGCCTTACCTGTAATACCCATAGCATTACTCATCTGGCCAAACACACCCATGTACTTCTTAGCCGATAATTCCGATAAGCCGAAGTTAGTCATAGCATTGGAAGCCCACTGGTCTGCCTGCCAACTTAAGTCCTTAAATGCTGTATCAACTACATTCTGCACTTCTGTGACATTTGAACCAACTTCTATACAGTCTTTCGTGAACTTAGTAACTGCCGCTATGCTTAATCCTGCTGCTATCTTCTTTCCAAAACCACTAAATATGCTTGTAGCCTGCTTAGCCGCCTTATTTGAAGCTCCTGTAAGCTGGTTGAATATCTGCGAACTGTCTATGCCAAGTTCCAGAGCTATCTGACCTACTACATCTGACATATTATCTCCTTTCTGGCATTAAAAAAGCTGCTCTCTACTTTGAGAAAGCAGCTTTAGCCCATTTTTGGAAATTATTCCAATATTCGCTATACGCTTTTGGATTTTTCATTAACTTTTTATTTCTTCTTATAATCCAGTCATTACGAATCTTCTTTTGCTCTTTTGTAAAATTCTTTATAATTTTCGGGTCTTTTTCTGCCCGTATGCTCACAACTCTTCCAAGCGGAGTCTCTGGCATTATTCCTGATAACAAAGAGCAAAACTCGGACCATGACATATCATCATCTTTTCGCAAGCGTATGCCATATTGTGAAAGAAAACTTGATTCTACAAGTTCCCAATCATCGAACAAATCATAGTATGTTTCACCTTGAGGGTGTCTGCTCCTCCCCGTATGTACCTGTAGCAACTCCCATTATTGTCTCGTACAGTATCTTATATTCAGGAAGCGGTAAATCCATCTCTTCAATTTTAGCTGTTGCAGAAGCTCCTACAAGCATCTCAAGCCCCTTTGTCATAAATGCCATCTCATCTTCCTTTTTCTTCGCAGATTCCTGTGCCATTGCCTGAATATTAAGAATATTATTTTTTCTGTTATTTACAGTAACCATAAGCTCATCTGTAATAATAACCTTTGGTAACTGATTTGTAATCTTCATTGAAATATCTACTACCTGAAAATCTGTTTTATTTGCCATTATTTTTCATCTCCTTATTCTGGGCTATACTCAATATATGTTGGTTTTCCATCTGACTGCGCTTCCCACTCAAGTGCATCAATACTTGTAGAATCACCGCCAAGTGATGTTACATTGATGACTGCAGGAATAAGAAGCTGATCAAGATTCGGAAATATAATAGATACCCACGAGTTACAGTCCTGCCCTGTTTTGTAAGCAAGACCTGCCACATAGTCATTTCCCTCATCTCCATAGTTACGTTTACCACCCATTGACATTCCAAGCGATTTTCCTGTCATAAGACGTCTAACCCAGCCTGCCTGGTCCATTGGATTCCATTCTTCAATAGTTCCATCAACTGAAATGCTAAGACTTTCCGCATCTCTCACCACTTTAGTTTCTATCGTTTCCGGAGTATCTGATTTTTTTCTTCCCGTGATACAAATTCCAAACTGAATTGTATGTACCGGATTTACACCTTCAAGCGGAGTAGCACCCGCATTATATCCGGCTAATTTAGTATTCTGTGCCATGCTTTTACCTACCTTTCATAATAAATATCTAATTCTATTACACTCTCAAAGATACCTTTATCATCTGTCCCTACATCAACAGGCTCATCAACCAGCATTTTAGTGAAGAACACTTTAGTATCATTGATTGTAATATGGTTCATATCCCTAAGCATATTGTAGAGCTGTTCTGCGGTCTTCTCTGTGTCTCTTACACTCGTGTTCCAATGAACCAATATGCTTACAGACTTAATACGATAAGAGCTGTTATTTAAGCCGCCTACCGCCATCTGCACAGGTCTTTGCCTGTTATTATTGTAAACACCTATGCTCTTATTCTTTTTGTCGTCTAATTTTCCGCAATACACGTTATTATTGTCTGCAATACCAAGACCTGCTATATATTCTCTTACATCACCTATTCCTAACATCACAACCCCGCATTCCTCTTATACAGCTTAGCAAAAGCATTCTTGGCAAAATTCTGTTTCTTACCGCCTTTAAGGTAATCATCAAGCCATCTGCCTTTAGCATTCGCATTTCCTTCATGTTTCTTGCCGCTTTCATCTGTCCATGGTGTCTGATGGAAGTTGTATTCCGGATGATAATATAATCTTCTTGCCTGCGGTGCTGATGTTGATATGATAACCTTACCATTTACAGCTTTTGAAATACTATTAGTTACTGTCTGTCCATTTTCGTAAGTGGCAGTTTCACTCTTTCCTGCGCTAATATGAGTACTTTCTCCCTGCAATTTACCTGTATCTCTTGGTATCACCTGACTTTGCACAACATCCGTGTGTATAGCTTCCGCTGTCATTTCTAATGAAGTCGCTGCTGCTACCGTAAGCTTCCTTACCATAGGCATATTAAGCTTCACTGTAGATTTCACATTCTTTGCCATTACATCACATCCAATCTTACATAATTAACCGTACCATCCGGATTACGGCACTTCGTACCCTTGTATATATGCCTTGTTACACCGAACACCTTTATATCACCTTTTGTAATAACAGGAAGCTCCGGTGCAATATCTCCAGGAATAAGTGCGCATCCTTCAAGCTTTATAAGCACCTTTTCTGCTGTTAATTCTGTCTTACCGCTGTCCTGATAGTTACATAAGCCATCCCATATAACAGGTTCAAGAGGCTCTCCATAAACATTTCTGCCTTCCTGCTCTATCTCTACATGTATTTCTGTCTTACACATACTCTTTAATATCAAGCAAGGGTATCTCATACTCACACCCCCAGACTTAAGCAGCACAAGCCTGTCTGACAAAGCACCCGGTATGTATCACGCTTTACAGCAATTCCATTCTGCACAAGAACATTCCAACTGCTGCCAAACTGCATAGATACTCCATTTACAGCATAATTCTGTAAGACACAATTAATCATGTCTTCATTCTCATACTCAAAATCAGCCATATCACAGCATACATCTATTACAATAGCCTGCTGGAACTCTGTCAGATTATCAAAGCCTCTTGATGTTATACGATTAAAAGTAAGCGAGTCAATGTGTCGGCTCGCCTGCTTTAATCGTATCTCAATCTGTTCTTCTGGAATCTGATTATGTTCACTCAGGTACTGCTCTTTACTTGCATATACCTTCATAGGCTTACTCTTCTTTTTCTACTTCTTCAGTTGGATCCACATCAACGAATATGGAATCGATATTACCATCCTTACCATTAGGGAATACGAATGTATCACTTAACTGGCGGTTCTGGTAAAGGTATCCGTCACCTTCTGTATGTGCTCCTGGTGCAAAGTAATAGATTGATGAAATCTTAGGTACTGTCTTGCATGTCTGACCACAGGCTACAAGAACATTAATCTTGTGAGAACCCTGAACAGTCTTCTCATAATATCCTGTTGTTTTAGGAGTAGATGTAGGCTTAGCAACAACTGTGTACTGTCCTTCACCCTTCTTCTCATAATATGTCTTACCTTCTGTCTTGCTTTCGTCTGTTGTTAACACATACTTAGACTTAAGTGGTGCAAAACCACCCTCTTCAACATCCCAGTCGAATCTGTCGTAGAATCTTTCATCATCTATAACTTCCATAAGAGTTACACCATCAATATCTGTCACTCTTGTCTCGATACCAAGACCGCCTTCTGCAATCTGAGTCATCTCAATCTTGCGTGTGAACTCCTTAGACGTCTCCAGATTATCCATAATATCTGATGATACGTACATGAGAAGACTTCCGTTAGCCTTATATCTTCTAAGCTTTCCCTTTGCAAGGATAGCCTTTAACTTAGAGAATGTGTTCTCTACTGTGTATTCTGTACCTGCTGTTTCAGAATGATATAAAGCTGTCTTCTGTGCTGCCTGTGCAACCCTGGAGAAGAATAATGCATCTGTCTCAGGAACAACCTGTGTCTGTTCAAAGATACGTGAGATATTCTGGATAGATGCTGTCTGATTAGTTTCATCAACATCTGCCTTATCTACCATAAACTGAACATCTCTATCGTGAGTTACTGTATAAGGAACATCCTTCTGGTTATACTCACCTGTGTTCCAGCCACCTGTTCTCTTGTGGTTCTTATAGCCACTTACACTCATCTGTGTGAAATGAAATGTCTTAGCATCTAACCATCTTACATTAGTTGTAACAAATGGTGATGTAAGTGTGCCCTGAATAAGAATTGCTAATAATTCAGGACTCCACTGTTCTGCATAATTTAAATTTGGCATATTATTTTACCTTTTTAACCTTTCTTAATTGAATCTGTTCCATCTCTTTGTAGGAACATTTACATTGTTACCTGCAGATGACTGCTGTCCACCTGTCTGCTGTCCTGCACCCATCTGAAAACCGGAATTGCTTTCAGTCGCCGGCTTAAGTGCAGGTACATCCTTTAACACCTGTTCAAGTGCGGTTTTAATGTTGTCATCTGATATCTTTCCATCTGTACCCTTAGCCTTACTGAAATCAGCCATCTTGAGTACATATGGAAGTGTCTTGGAATCTATCCCAAGTGTCATAGCTACCTGTGTAGCTGCCAGTTCTATACGAACCTTTTCTGCTTCCTGATTAGCTGCTGCCACCTGATTCTGTAGCTGTGCTGTATCATTCTGCTGTTGTGCTGTCTGCTGTGCCTTATTCTCCTTGAATGTCGCTATAGCCTGGCTTACTTCCTCCTCGGATAGTCCCTGCTGCTGGAAATAGCTTTTAAGCACAGCATTTTCTTTCTTAGTTGTGGCAGTATTTACTATCTCCTGAATCTTGTCATAGTCAATTCCAGCTGAACCCTGACTATTCTGCCCTGCCGCATTGTTATTAGCTCCACCAGCGTTATTATCCTGACCGCCGTTATCAGCTCCGCCATCTGCGAAGAACTGTAGATTAATAGGTAATGTCTTTTTCATACCTGTCTCCTTTCCGTTTACCGCCCGTCGGCATTTTCCTAAAGTTTATTGCCATTAAGTTTTGGGCATATAAAAAGGACACCCATTACTGAGTGTCCCTGATATTGATATTAAATTGTGTTTATGCAAAAGCTATATCAAGCATCTTAATTATCATATCCGCTGCTCTTTCTGCTCTTGCATTGTAAATCTTATAATCTGGATTATGTATTAAATCACCCTCTCCTTTATGAATGAAAAAGTGTGCCAGTATATAGGCTAATTCATAATCAACCTCTTCCAATGTCATATTACTTTTCATTCCTATCCTATTACCCTTTAAGTAACTTGGTGATGCCTTAAAGTCATAGCTCCTTATTTTCATATTATTCTGTTCTGCAATCTGTGTAAGCACCTTGAATATTAAGATTGGATTTTTCATTGTAGCCTTGTTAAATGGCTCCTGCGGTTTTATTATCTCTGTACTCTTTTCCTTTGCTCTGAAATAAAAGTCTACCAGATAATCATATACTTGCCACGCTTTATCTGTGTTAAGTGATTTGGCGTGAAGGAGTGCTCCTTTTTCTGTCCAAAGATATAACGATTTAGCATATTTAAGGGAGGATTGAAATTCACTCCTCGTTTTTAACTGCCTTAATTCCTCTCCTGTAACTTCAATATAATGTTTATTACAACTATATTTATCTTTATTGTATCTAAAATTATATTGAATTATCTTTGGGTCAACCCCATACATTTCTGATAATTGTTTAGTAGTTAATACTCTCATTCCTCTTACTTCTGTAATTTGTGGTAACTGCATAAAAATACCCCTTTCAAATTTGCTTGAAAGAAGTTCCCATCTGCATTATAATATTTACAGAAGGTAACTTCTAACCTGAACAATCGTTAGTGCTGTGGTAGGTGCAACGATTGTTCTTATTTTTTATCCAACTTCTTAATTCCCCGACTAATTGCTTCCGTTCTATTTACATTTTCCCTTTCACAATAATCTTCTAATATTTTTTTATCCTCATCACTTATTCGGATGCTTAATTTATTAGGTCTTGGATTGTTTGTCGGTCTGCCTGTCCTAGGACTCATTTTTCTCACCTCACTTTTGTCGGGCATAATTGTATTATATATTATGTCGGGCAAAAGTCAAGTACTTTTATTTAAGACATTCTTATTTTTGACCAGTTTCATATTTAAATCAATCTATTTTCATCATATTTCCACTCTAGTAGAA
>ENA-OZFC01001031-OZFC01001031.1-human-gut-metagenome-genome-assembly--contig:-NODE-1031-length-14680-cov-5.391316_pt1 | contig 14680 bp, 13 predicted proteins | sample MGYA00245076_ERZ653625 | MGnify/ENA primary metagenome ERZ653625 (study PRJEB26926, sample SAMN06165169) | human gut metagenome | biome: ENVO:00009003; feature: ENVO:2100002; material: ENVO:00002003... | reverse complement strand
GCCTTATCGTCGGCAGCGTCAGATGTGTATAAGAGACAGGAAGATGTTGTGAACGGTTGTTTCGTAACCAAGGCGGTCACCTTCTTTTTCGTAACTGACAAATTCGCGGTCTCCACGGTTATCTATATTAAAGTATAAATTTTCTATTCCTACATGATATAGTGCATAGTTTCCGAAGGTACATTTGTTATTGATCGTAAAATTAGTAATAACAGAGTAGTCTCTGGAGAAGGAATAAATTGCGTATTGTTCAAATGTTGTAGTCAATGCTTCGTTCAAAGCACCATTTATATTAAAGTTAGTTATAACCCTAGTATTTTCAGAATAATAAAGTGCCTTTTTACCAAATGTAGTAGCTGCGTTTACATTTAGATTTGTAATCGTTGTATTTTCTAAAAACGAGTTTGTAAGGGTATTTCCTGATCCGTTTAAATTTAAGTCTTTTAAATTACATGCGGAGAAAACCGTATTTGCATTTGTAATAGCTCCGTTGAAGGTTACATTTGCGGAACTCGCTGTAGAGAATGTAGTAGAAGTAAAATTGTTTGCATCCTTAAAGGTAACGTCGTTATTGAATTTTACCATGTTTAGTTTTGGACAATTTGAAAAATTATAGCCGCTGTCACTGCCACCTGTAAAAGTAACCGATCCAGTAAGGGTAATGTTTTCTAGATTTTCGCAGTTTCTAAATACACTTCCTTGTATGGTAATGGATTTGGCTTTGATTGTGACATTTTTCAAAGCGGACATAGATGAGAAACAACGAGTAGATAAGGTAATATCATTTTCTGTATCAATCGTAATTTCTTCAATAGAGGTATTCTCACTCAAATAATTAGCAGGAATTGTTTCGTAATCATTTCCTATAAAAATTCGTTTTGCCTTATTAAAAACTTCTTTACTATTTTGAGATAGAGCTAATGTACCATCATAGCTACCACCGTTTGCTAATGCCGTTCCATTTACGCCTGCTTTAAAATCAGCAAAAGATGGGAAATATACGTTACCATCATTGGATTGTATGGCAGACAGTGTGAGAGATGGACTGGTCGATGTGTAAGTATTTGCAACGGCTGACCAACTGTTATCCTTATATGTAAACTGTGATGTCGAAATATAAGAGGTGGCTTTTACGATATAAGAAGATGGAAAGCAAAGAGAAGAAATTGTGCAAACTACTAATAACAAAGACAAAAGTCTCTTTGGTTTTAATTTGATGACCTTCATATTAACTAACGCTCCTTAAAAATTCTTATGTATATAGGGTTTCATTCATTATCTTTATTTCATAATTATAACATTTGTTACAAGAACAGGCAATAATTGTGTAAAAAAAACGTAACAAATATATGGGAGAAAAAATGGTGAAATATTCCAATTTTTTAGTCAAAGTCTATAAAAAATACAAAAAAACGAAAGAAAAAAAGAAAGTTCATAAAAAGTACAAAAAAAGGATATAGTGTATAAAGGAAAGTTAGTTACGTAGATGGAAATGGAAGAAAAGTAAGGGCCGCTATTAGCGGCTCTTTTTCTGTCTTTTATAGATTTTTCCAGTTGGAGGAAGGGAAAGATTATAGTATAATGATGCCAGAGTCAAAAGCTAAAACTATAGTTTAGCGTTGACATCTGTAACCACATAAAAGCAGGAACGAGTTAAAGGTGAATGATATGTACGACTACAATAAAATAGTAGAGGATTTATTAAAATGGTATGATGCGCATGCCAGAGACTTGCCATGGAGAAGGGAACCTAAGCCCTATTATGTCTGGGTATCCGAAATTATGTTACAACAAACCAGAGTAGAGGCAGTAAAGGGGTATTTTACGAGATTTATTGAGGCGTTACCAAATATTGAAGCATTGGCAAACGCACCAGAGGAACAACTGTTAAAGCTATGGGAAGGTCTGGGATATTATAACCGTGTACGAAATTTGCAGAAAGCAGCAATTACTGTGATGGAGGAGTTTCATGGGGAATTGCCTGCGGATTATAAAGAGTTGTTGACCTTAAAGGGAATCGGAACCTATACCGCAGGAGCGATTGCGTCGATTGCCTATGGGATACAGGTTCCTGCGGTAGATGGCAATGTACTTCGCGTTATGAAGCGACTGGCAGGAAGTTATGATGATATTATGAAAGCCAGTGTTAAAAAAGAGATGGAACAAACATTGAGTAGTGTAGTGCCAGTCCGTGCTGGAGCCTTTAATCAGGCAATCATGGATTTGGGTGCTTTAGTGTGTATTCCCAATGGAATGCCGCTTTGTGAACAATGTCCCCTTGCTGCACATTGCATAGCAAGAGAAAAAGGCATACAGTTGGAATTACCAGTAAAGACAAAGAAAAAATCCAGAAGAATCGAGGAAAAAACAATTCTTTTATTGGAATATCAAGGAAAGTACGCCATTCAAAAAAGAGCAAATAAGGGACTCTTAGCCGGGCTTTGGGAACTTCCTAGTGTAGAAGGAAAATATAGTGAGCAGGAAATTCGTACTATATTAAAAGAAGAAAACCAACAGGCAGATATTTATGAATTGGGAGCGGGACAGCACATTTTTTCACATATTGAGTGGTCGATGGTAGGCTATCATATTATATTGGAAAAACCGATAGAAGAGGATACCTATGTGTGGGCAACAAAACAGGAATTGCAGGACATGTATGCGATTCCGACCGCATTTTCAATTTATCTAAAAGGTTGCATTTCTTAACAAGAATTGTTATAGTTATAGTAGAATAACTATATCAGGAGGTGGTATGCATGATAATCCGTGTAGATTTTAACAGTTCAGAGGCATTGTATATGCAATTATGCAGGCAGATCATTATCGGCATTGCCAATGAGGAGATAAAAGAGGGTGACAATCTTCCATCTGTTAGAGACTTGGCAGATGAGATAGGAATCAATATGCATACAGTAAATAAAGCCTATTCTATTCTGCGCCAGGAAGGATATTTAAAGGTAGATAGACGACATGGTGCAATCATTGCCATAGAAGTGGATAATACAAAGGCACAGATGGAACTTGCAGAAGAATTAAAATTATCTCTGGCAAAGGCAATATCAAAAGGTGTGCCAAGAGAGGCTGCGTTAGAGATGGTCAATGAAATTTATGATATATATCAGGGAAGATAACATGGGAGGTAGTTTATGAGAGAAAAATACACAGCCGATGCCAAAGAGACACTGGTTTTGGCTGAAAAGGCAGCTAGTCAGGCTGGTTGCAGTTATGTGGGAAGTGAACACATCTTATTGGGATTGCTAAAAGGAAAAGGTGTGGCAGCCAGTGTGCTTTCTGCGAATCATGTTACTTGTGAAAAAGTAGAAGAGCTGATGGAACAATTGTTGCAGATGGATTCGACGGTAAAGGTAAAAGAAGCCAAATTTACCTTGCGCGCGAAACGAATTGAGGAAAATAGTGTTGTACAGGCAGAGCGTTTTGGAGCAAAGAAAGTCGGTACGGAACATATTTTACTAGCACTGTTAAGAGAAAGTGATTGTGTGGCAATCCGTTTGCTAAATACCATAGGCGTAAATATGCAAAAATTATATGTAGATGTGCTGACAGCGACAGGGATGGACCCTGCGGCAGCAAAAAATGACTACATGGCATTAAAGGGCAAAAATAAAGGAAAATCCGCTACTCCTATGCTGGACCAGTTTAGCAGAAATCTTTCCCTTTTAGCGAAAGAAGGAAAACTGGATCCTGTTGTGGGTAGAGAAAAAGAAATTGAGCGTTTGATTCAGATTATCAGTAGAAGAACCAAAAATAACCCTTGTCTGGTAGGTGAACCGGGTGTGGGAAAGACTGCCATTATTGAAGGATTGGCACAGCGTATTTGCGAGGGAAGTGTCCCAGAAACCATCGCAGATAAGAAGGTTGTGATACTTGATCTGTCAGCCATGGTAGCAGGTTCTAAGTATCGTGGAGAATTTGAAGAACGTATTAAAAGAGTGCTTCGGGAAGTCGCACAGGAAGGCAATATTTTAGTATTTATAGATGAATTGCACACTTTGATTGGTGCAGGTGGTGCAGAAGGAGCTATGGATGCAGCGAATATTTTGAAACCCGCCCTTGCCAGAGGCGAGATTCAGATTATGGGTGCAACGACCATTGGAGAATATCGAAAATACATAGAAAAAGATGCGGCATTGGAGCGTCGTTTCCAGCCAATTACAGTGGAGGAGCCTACAGAGGCGGAAACATTTTCTATATTAAATGGTTTGAAAGAAAAATATGAGCAGCATCACCATGTTGTTCTTACGACAGAGAGCTTGCAGGCAGCAGTTAAGCTTTCCAGCCGCTATATTACGGACCGCTTTTTGCCTGATAAGGCGATTGACGTTATGGACGAAGCTGCTTCAAAGGCGAGACTTGGCAGCAGTGTAAAGAGTAAGGAACTGATAGAATTAGAAAAGAAACAGGCTAGTCTGGAGTTAGACAAGGAAGAGGCGATCATTCAGGAAGATTATGATGAGGCCATGAAGATAAAGCAGGCGCAGCAGGTAAATAAAGAAAAAATACAAAAAATACTGGAAAAAGAGGAAAAGAGAAAGAAAACCGAAAAGATTACTGTCACCGAAAAAGATATTGCAGCGGTGATTGCTATGTGGACTAAGATTCCAGTTGAAAAACTAGAGGTGGAAGAAGCTACCCGATTGAAGAAATTAGAACAGGTATTGCATGAACGGGTGATTGGACAGGAGGAAGCTGTGACGGCAGTAGCAAAGGCAGTCAGACGTGGACGCGTAGGATTAAAAGATCCAAATCGACCAATTGGTTCCTTTTTGTTCCTGGGGCCTACAGGTGTCGGAAAGACCGAATTATCAAAAGCCTTGGCAGATGCAGTGTTTGGAACAGAGAAAGCTATGATACGAGTAGATATGTCTGAATATATGGAAAAGCATAGTGTGTCAAAATTGATTGGTTCGCCACCGGGATATGTTGGATTTGAAGAAGGTGGACAATTAAGTGAAAAAGTCAGACGAAATCCATATTCTGTAGTCTTATTTGATGAGATTGAGAAGGCTCACGCAGATGTGTTTAATATATTGTTACAAGTATTAGACGATGGACATATTACAGATTCGCAGGGTAGAAAAATCAGTTTTAAAAACACAATTATTATTATGACTTCCAATGCAGGGGCAAGCCGTATTGTTTCACCTAAGAATTTAGGATTTGCGACCAAACAGGATTCCAAAGCAGATTATAAGAAGATGAAAGAAAATGTAATGGAAGAAGTAAAACATCTGTTTAAACCTGAATTTTTAAATCGTATTGATGAGACCATTGTATTCCATTCTTTAGAAAAGGAACAAATCAAAGAAATCGTAAAACTGATGATGAAAAACTTATCAAAGCGAGTGGAAGAACAGATGCGTATTACATTACAGCCTGACGAGGATGTGTTTGACTTCATTACAGAAAAGAGTTTTGATGTAACCTATGGAGCAAGACCGATCCGTAGAACGATACAGACCAGTGTGGAGGATGCCTTGGCGGATGCAGTATTGGAAGGCAGCGTGCATATGGGAGATCAGGTGAGGCTTTCGGTGCAGGATAAAAAAATAGTGTTTCATGTGTAGTGTGTGAGTCAGCACAGGAAAGGCAAGATAGAGACTAAGAGCGATTTTTAAAAAGCCATGCACATTTATAAAGTGCAAGTTTTCTATGTGAGATACACGTAGAGTTTTGTATGGTATATTTGTTCAAAATGACTAGAATTTTGTAGGATTTTGTTGTATACTATAACTACATCTACAGATAGATTTTGCAGGCATGTAAATTAAGTGAGAAAGTACATGTTGCAATAGAAAATACAGGAGGAATAGAACTATGGCAGTAGTGGAACAATTAATTCGTAAAGAAAAAGATGGAACTTTAAGTTTTGGTAATTATGAACTTGCAACAAAATCAAAGGTTTCTGATTTTGAGTATGAAGGTGATTTATACAAAATTAAGACATTCAAAGAGATTACAAAGCTCGAAAAGAATGGAATGTTCGTATACGAATCTGTACCTGGAACCACTGTTACCAACATGAGTTGTAAAGAAGAGGGTATTACATTTTCAGTTGAGGGAAATGAAGATGCACAGGTTACATTAGAGTTAGAGCCAGAGAAAGAATATGACGTATGCATTAGCGGTAATGACAGTGGCGTTATGAAAACAAATTTAGGTGGAAAGCTTAACATCAGCGTAGAACTGAATGTAGGTGAACCAGTAGCAATCAGCATTACAGCAAAGTAATAGAGGTTTAAGGAATGGCAAAAGCAAAGACTGTGTTTTTTTGCAAGGAATGTGGACAAGAATCTTCCAAGTGGCTGGGGCAATGCCCTGGCTGCAAGGAATGGAATACGTTTGTGGAGGAGCCAGTTGTTAAAAAGTCTGTATCTGGAGCACCATTGCGAGGCAAAAAGGTGGAACCTGCGCGGTTATCAGAAGTATCTGCCACAGAGAGTACGAGAACAAAGATTGGTATAGGTGAATTTGACCGTGTTCTTGGAGGCGGTATTGTAGAAGGTTCTCTGGTACTGGTGGGAGGAGACCCTGGTATTGGAAAGTCTACGTTACTTTTACAGATGTGTAAGAATCTGGTGGAACTTGACAAAAAAGTATTATACATTTCGGGGGAAGAGTCTATGCGCCAGATAAAAATGCGTGCAGACAGACTTGGAGAATTTAAGGGTGAATTATTGCTTTTAAGTGAAACCAATTTAGATACAGTGGAGCAGACAATCCGAAGTGTACAACCACAAGTGGTAGTAATCGATTCGATTCAGACGATGTTTAAAGAGGACGTAGGCTCTGCTCCGGGAAGTGTCGGACAGGTCAGAGAGACTACCAATACACTTATGGCAATCGCAAAGGGAATGGGAATTTCCGTTTTTATTATTGGACATGTGACAAAAGAAGGTATGGTTGCAGGACCAAGAGTTCTGGAACATATGGTAGATACGGTTTTGTATTTTGAAGGAGAACGCAATGCGGTATATCGTATCCTCCGTGCAGTGAAAAACCGATTCGGTTCCACCAATGAGATTGGCGTATTTGAAATGAAAGATACGGGGCTAAAGGAAGTCCTCAATCCATCCGAATATATGTTAGAGGGCATGCCTGAGGATGAACCGGGATCTGTAGTTACTTGTTCTATGGAAGGAACCAGACCGATTATGGTAGAAGCACAGGCATTAGTATGTCAGACAAATTTTAACTTACCAAGACGAACTGCGGCTGGTACAGATTACAATCGTGTCAATCTTTTAATGGCGGTAATTGAAAAACGTCTTGGAATGCGCATGAGTGATTGTGATGCCTATGTAAATGTGGCAGGTGGTATGCGTATCAGTGAGCCTGCACTGGATTTGGCTATTGTAGCGGTTATCTTATCAAGCTATCGAAATCGCTCCTTACCGGGAAGATTTTTAATCTTTGGTGAAGTGGGACTTACTGGAGAGGTAAGGGCTGTCAGTATGGCGGAGCAAAGAGTTTTTGAGGCAAAGAAGATGGGATTTCAAGTATGCATTTTACCGCAAGTAAATAAGAAAGTAATTTCAATTCAGGGAATGAAACTGATTGGAATTAGTAATATAAAAGAACTACTAGAGTATATTTAAAAATCAGAATAAGGGGGATATTATTATGACAGAGGAAACAGGAGTAAGAGAGACAAAGGAATTAGTAAAAGAAGGTTTAGAGGGAACAGAAAAACTGGCACAGAAGAACAACAATCTGAATGAATTGATGCAAAAGACATCTGCAAATGTAGAACAGATGGAAAAGTTGACAAATATGATTGAAGGATTTGCTGGTGTTATCGCTGGAATTGCAAACAAGACAAATATGTTAGCTTTAAATGCTTCTATTGAAGCTGCCAGAGCAGGAGAACATGGTAGAGGATTTGCAGTAGTTGCAAAACAGGTTGGTGAATTAGCTGCACAGTCAGCTACTTCTTCAAAAGAAATCAAAGAGACAATTCAGTCTGTACAAGGCTTCACCAATGAAATGGTTGCCAGTATGGAACAGCTTTCAAAAGCAATCGAAGAGCAGAGTCAGATTACAGCAAATGTAAGTGAAGTGCTTGGAGAGATTAAAAATGGAATACAATAATTGATAAATTAAATATAGTAAAAAGAAAAATAGTTTGGAGAATCTCCTCTATTTCATGTCTATCTTTAATCAGATTGCCATTGAAAGAGGAGATTTTTTGACGGTTTAAGATGAAATGTCATTATTTACAAAAAACAGGAGATTTTTTGTGAAAAACGTAGTGTTGTAGAATAAGAAAAAATTGGATATAATTAAGATGTTAATAATTGTGTAAAAGAATCGTAATGTATCAATAATCGACTTTGAAAAAGTTAAGAAATCAATAAGTCTGTAGCAGTAGGACATGGAAAAGTGGATTTAGGAAAGCGGGATTTGGATACACGAGGGATAAGTGTTGCAAAAATGATAAAAGAAAGGAAGAGGTTTGTGAACAAGTATATTAAACATACGGCATTTGCGGTAGTAGCAACAGGATTAGTAGCGGCAGCATTAGCATTGCCAAATGATGTGGGAAGACCAGATGTAGAAAAAGTTCTGGAACAAAAAAATGTTACACAAAATGCCAAGGGCAATATTATATTACATTATCGTTGGGATGGCGAGGATACTCCACATGTATATTATGAAAATGTAAATGGAAGTGAGGAAAAATCTATTTCTTATCCAGGTGTTCCAATGAAAAATACAAAGGATGGTTGGTACACCTATACCATTCAGGATGCAAAAAGTGCAGATATTATTTTTTCGATTGGAGACAGCTATGAGACAGCTACTTTAACCAGAACTGCAGGTGAGTGGTGGTTTGATCAGGATACTTGGTATGCATGGAATCCAGATGATGAAACAGAACAGACTACGGAGTATGCAAGTACATCTTCTAAAAAGACTACAAAGCAGGCAGAAAAAGCGGATACATTATATCCAAATAAAACAGTAAATGATGGAGAAGGAACTTACAATAAAAAAGATGTTACTACGATAGCCGAGGATGGTTCCATAAAAGTAGGACTTAGCAAGATTACTTCCGCAGAAGAGTATGTGGATACTTATGTTGTGGCACAGGACTTGTCTGCGGCTGATGATGCAAGTATTATCATTCACTACTACACTGGTGGAAGTGAAGTACCTAGTATCTATTATTGGAATGGACTTCCTGTTGACCAGGAAACCGTATGGCCGGGACAGCCTATGACCTATGAAGATGAGAATTGGTCTCAATATACTTTCAAAGATACCAACAAAATCAATTTCCTTTTTACAGTGGGAATGAATCAATCAAAAGATTTGACTTGTAAAAAGGGAGAATGGTGGTATAAAGACGGAAAATTATATAGTAAAAAGCCAAGTGACAATGGAGGCTCTAATAATGGAGGTTCTGAAACTGTTAATCCATCAGAAAAAAGTGATTTCCGTGAAGAAAGTATTTACTTCCTTATGACTACACGTTTTTATGATGGAGACAAGAGTGATAATGTGCATTGCTGGGATGAAAATGCAAAAACAGATCCAAATGATCCTGCATGGCGCGGTGACTTTAAAGGTTTAATTGAAAAATTAGATTACATTAAAGCACTTGGATTTTCTGCTGTATGGATTACCCCAGTAGTAGAAAATGCCAGTGGACTGGATTACCATGGATATCATGCTATGAATTTCCAAAAGGTGGATGAACGTTACTTATCAGATGATGTAAGTTATCAGACATTGATCAACGAAGTACATAAACGTGGTATGAAGATTGTGCAGGACGTTGTATTTAACCATACTGGAAACTTTGGAGAGACAAACCTTGCACCAATGTTCGAAAAGGATAGTACAGTAGAAGGTGGATTGGAAACCGTAAATTGTATGAAGAAATGCGAAAATTCTATTTTGCCGGATAACTATTATGATTCTAGCAAATTTAAAAATAGCAATGAGTTTGGTACGTGGCAGTATCAGACCAGACTGGCATTGATGAAAGATACAAAAGATCCGATTCATGAAGGAGTTCGTAACGATCCAAAGACATTTTACCATCGTTATGACAACAGCTTTAGCTGGGATTTCTATACTGTTCAGCTTGGACAGATGGCAGGAGACTGTGTAGATTTGAATACAGAGAATCCAATTGTATCGAAGTATATTACGGATAGTTATACAAAGTATATCAATATGGGAATCGATGCGTTCCGTATTGATACGGTAAAACATATTTCGAGATTGACATTTAACAATGCCATTCTTCCTGCTTTACGAGCAGCAGGAGGAAAAGACTTCTATATGTTTGGAGAAGTTTGTACAAAATCCAGTCAGATATGGTATCGAGGAGAGACTCCTGCATTGTCAGGTCCATTCTATACATGGAAAGAAAACAAAGACTATAAGTGGTCTTATTATGATGAAAGCGTAGAGTCTGCATATGATGCGTATGCGGCAACACCTCCTGAAAAGGTATATTCTGACTTTAGCAATGAGTTGGCTTATGATAACTGGAGATTAGAATCTGAAGCAGATTTACCACACGGTATCAATATGGCATCAACAGAGCAGAATTATAATGATAATGCCAATGACGTAGGAGGAAAGAACGTAAAAGAAGGCGGAACAGCGCAGGCTGCACAGCCAGTCAGTGATAACGCATTTTTAAATGGAAATGAGTATCATAAACCAGATACAGAGCAAGCATCAGGCTTAAATGTAATAGACTTTACGATGCATTGGAACTTTTCAACTGCGAAAAAGGCATTTGAAAGTACAACAGGAAATTATGACTATAAGACAAATACTGTGAAAAATAAGAAAGATACAGCAGGTGGAGATTATACCTATAACGATTCTACTTGGAATGTAACCTATGTAGATTCTCATGATTATGCACCGGATGGAACACAATCTGGTTTTACAAGACGTTACAACGAGGGAGAAGAGGCTTGGGCAGAAAACTTATGTTTACTATTCTCATTCCGTGGTATTCCATGTATTTATTATGGATCTGAAGTAGAATTCCAGGCTGGTAAGGTCATTGATGATGGACCAAATGTACCACTTTGTGAAACTGGTCGTGCTTATTTTGGTGATTATCTGGAGGGTGATGTTACTGCATCTGATTTTGGTGTGTATACAGCAGAGGCAGGAAGTAAGGTAGAGGAAACATTAGCAGCACCATTATCACAGCAGCTTATTCGTCTAAATACAATCCGCCGTAAGATTCCTGCCTTACAAAAAGGACAGTATTCATTGGCTGATATTGATTACTCAGATATTGCATTTAAGAGAAGATACACAGACAGCAAGACCGATAGTTTTGTATGTGTAACAATTACAGGAAACGCAACCTTTAACAACATTCCAAACGGAACTTATGTAGATGCAGTCACAGGAGAGAAAAAAGAAGTCATCAATGGAACACTTTCCATTGATGCACCTGGTAAAGGTAATATGCGTGTTTATGTATTAGACACAGAATTGTCACCAGCACCTGGTAAACTTGGAAAAGATACAACATATCTAAAATAAAACAGAGAACATAGAAAGTCGAGCAGAGTAATCTGCTCCTTTCTATATATGCAGAAAAATTATTTTTCGAAAGCATATGATGTTTATAGAAGGAGAAAACAAAAATGAAGAAACGAATGTTAAGTGTAGCAATGCTATTGTTGCTTGTTGCATTAGGCGCATCCTGTGGGAAGAAGAATGGAAAAAAGGTGGAGCAAACACCAAAAGCAACAGAAGTGGTAATTGAAGTGCCAACAGCCACACCAGAAGTAACAACGGCAGCGGGAGTAGAAGCAACCGATTCGGCAGAGAAGGAAGAAGATGGAATTTCTATTTATCATGGAGATGATAATGCAGAGTATATTATCGAAGATAAGATTCCCAAACAGGAAGTTACACCAGAATTGTTAATCAAGGAATTGGCAAAACGAGGCATCTTAGAAGAAAATACATCCGTGAATAGTTTAAATATAGAAAAGAGCCAGCAAAATGGCACAAGCCTTCAAGTGGACTTTTCCAAGGAATTTCAGGATGAATTGTATCGACAGGGGACAGCAGGTGAATTTATCATGATGGGAAGCGTAGTAGATACCTTTTTGAAAGCATATGAGGCGGATACTATGACGATTACCGTAAATGGAAATACCTTAGAAAGTGGACACTGTATTTATGAGGGTGACATGAAATTTTATGAACCGGATGACAGTGTAAGTGCAGATAAAGCTGCGGAAGCAATTGCAGAAGCGTTGGGAGCAGAATAAGTCCAAGCGAATCGTGTTATGAGCCAGTAGTAGTGTGGATTGCGAAAATATCATTTACTTTTAACAGTATACTATGCATACAGAAAAGATAGAGCCTTTACAGAAACGTTAGGTTCTATCTTTTTTGACTGTATAATATGTTGCTAAATGGATTTGTGTGTTTTGTTTTTTTTGGCTAAGAGACCGCCAATTTTTCCACTTTCCTTGGAGGATAAAGCGCCCCAACCCTGTTCAAATACTTTATCTAATACTCCGATTTCCTCTGCTATTTCATATTTTAATTGTTCGGCTTTGGAAAGTGTTCGTACATCTTCCATAGAAGTAATTTCCTTTTTGGAATGCTTCATATAATCTCACCAGACTTTCTATAATCTAACATTTGTACATAGTATTACAAAAAAGAAAAAAATTATACATGGCGTATGAGTTGTGACAAAAGAGTAATTGTGTTAGAAAAACTGTGAAAGATTCTTGTAATTGCTGTTTGAGAAAAAGTAGGATAGTGAAGGGAAAAATAAAAAATGGCAACGGTTATCGTACACAACAGATACAGAAAAAGAATTGAGAAATGTCGGGGAATAAGGTATAATCATATATGCCTATAAAGTGCAGATCATTTGCACAGTATGATATTAAACAGAAAGCTGGAAAGAAAATGGAAGCATATACAGGATTTGCCAGTGTTTACGATATGTTTATGGATAACATTCCATACGAGGAATGGTGTGAATATATAGTAGACCTGCTTGATACCTATGGAGTAGAGAAGGAAAGTATTATTGCAGATTTAGGCTGTGGTACTGGAAAAATAACAGAATTACTTTCTAAGCATGGATATGATATGATTGGAATTGATAATGCAGAAGAAATGCTTTCGATTGCAAGAGAAAAACAGGAAAGTGACAAGGCAGAGACTTATAAAAGCAATATATTATATTTGCAACAGGATATGTGCGAGTTGGAATTATACCAACAGGTAGATGCCATGGTAAGTGTTTGCGACAGTATGAATTATATTACGGAGAAGGAAGATTTGTTAAAGGTCTTTCAAGGGGTAAATAAATATTTGCAGTTCGGTGGCGTTTTTATATTTGACCTAAAAACCGAATATATGTATCGTGATATTTTGGGAGAGCAGAATATTTCTGAGAACAGGGAAGATGCCAGTTTTATCTGGGAAAATTATTATTACCCAGAAGAAAAGATAAATGAATATGATTTGACGATTTACGCAAAACAGGAAAATGGGCTGTATGCTCGTTTGGAAGAAACGCATTATCAGCGTGCCTATGCATTGGAGGAAGTGCAGGAACTGATAGCGCAGTCGGGACTGAAATTCCTTGCTGCTTATGATGCATTTACAAGAGAGGTTCCTAAAGCGGATAGTGAGAGAATATACATTGTAGCAGGAAAATAATAGAATAGTAGTTTGGAAGGAGATTGTAAAAGAGGATGGAAGATTATATTGTAAGAGGAACGGCAGCAGATAACCAGATTCGTGTATTTGCGGCAACAACCAGAGCGCTTGTGGAAGAAGCAAGAAAGGCACATAATACCAGCCCAGTGGCTACGGCAGCATTGGGACGATTGCTGACTGGTGGTGTGATGATGGGAAGTATGATGAAGGGCGATAAGGATTTATTGACCTTACAGATACAGTGTAATGGACCAATTAAGGGACTTACAGTTACGGCAGATTCCCAGGGAAATGTAAAAGGATATGCCTATAATCCTAACGTTATGTTACCACCTAGCGATAAAGGTAAATTAGATGTAGGAAAAGCATTGGATTTAGGTGTGCTTAGTGTCATTAAGGATATGGGACTAAAAGAGCCATATATGGGGCAGACCCAGCTTGTATCAGGAGAGATTGCGGAAGACTTGACATATTACTTTGCTACATCAGAGCAGGTACCATCCGCAGTAGCCTTGGGGGTACTTATGAATAAAGATAATACCGTCAAAAGAGCAGGTGGCTTTATCATTCAACTGATGCCTTTTGCCGAGGATGGTCTGGCTGAAAAATTAGAAGAGAAACTTAAAAATATGGAGCCAATTACTGCACTTTTAGAGAAGGGAATGACACCTGAGGATATTATTGATTCTGTACTTGGTGAGTTTGGAGTAGAAATTATGGATACACTTCCAGCACAATTTTACTGTAACTGTACGAAGGAAAGAGTGGAAAAGGCCATTGTCAGTGTAGGAGCAAAAGAATTAAACGAAATGATACAGGAGGGAAAACCGATTGAGGTAAATTGTCACTTCTGCAATAAGAATTATACGTTTTCTATTGAGGAATTAAAGGAAATATTGAGAAAAAGTAAGCGATAAAGATATAAGACTGTCTCTTATACACATCTCCGAGCCCACGAGACGTAGAGGAATCT
>ENA-OZFC01001026-OZFC01001026.1-human-gut-metagenome-genome-assembly--contig:-NODE-1026-length-14704-cov-4.475596_pt1 | contig 14704 bp, 13 predicted proteins | sample MGYA00245076_ERZ653625 | MGnify/ENA primary metagenome ERZ653625 (study PRJEB26926, sample SAMN06165169) | human gut metagenome | biome: ENVO:00009003; feature: ENVO:2100002; material: ENVO:00002003... | reverse complement strand
ACGAGATTCCTCTACGTCTCGTGGGCTCGGAGATGTGTATAAGAGACAGCTTCGTTCATGATGGGCTCCTCAGTCTTCGTTTTCGACGGCGATGATCTTGAACTGCAGCTCGCCGACCGGGGCTGCGACCGTGACGGTCTCACCGACTTTGTGACCCTTGAGTGCAAAGCCGAACGGACTGTCGTCTGAAATGCAGCCTTCCATGGGGTTGGCCTCCTGCGAGCCGACGATGGTGTACTCCTCTTCCACGTCCTCATCGACATCGAGCACGCGCACGCGGCTGCCGATGGTCACGACATCCGCCGCGACCTCGACCTTCTCCACGACCTCGGCGTTCTCGATCAGGTCCGTGATCTCAGCAATGCGGGAATAGAGCTTGCCCTGCTCCGTCTTGGCCTCGTCGTACTCGCTGTTCTCCGACAGGTCGCCGAACGAGCGCGCCTCCTTGATGAGCTCCGCGACTTCCTTCTCGCGGGTCGTCTCGAGGTAGTGCAGTTCTTCCTTGAGCGTGTCCAGACGCTCCTGACTCATCTTATATCTGCTGTCGATCGCCATAATCCGTCTCCTTATATCATTGAAATTTTCGTGTATACGATTTGATTCAGCGCAGCGCGGCGATGGCCGCTTCGAGCTGCGCATCGACATCGCTGTCCGTGGCCGGAGCAACGACGACATCCGGCACAAGGCCGCCCTGCTCGGATAGGTCCACGCGGTTGGGCGTGAGATATTTCCTGCTCGAGATGTGCACGGCGCTGCCGTCCGGAAGCGCGATGGTCGTCTGGCTACGGCCCTTGCCGGTCGTGTTCTGGCCGACGATGGTCGCCCAGTCATACTCCTGCAGCGCAGCTGCAAAAAACTCCGCCGCACTGTAGGTGTTGCCGTTGACGATGACCGCCATCGGCACCTTGACGCAGACGCTGTCGCTCTGCGTGACGGTCTCTTTCCCGTTGCCGTCGACGCTCACGAACAGATCGCCCTGCGGCAGCAGGTGGTCCAGGATCGTGATGAGCTCCGAGAGCAGGCCGCCGGGGTTATCGCGCAGATCGAACACGAGCGACTTTGCACCGAGGTCGAGCAACTTATCGACCGCCTGTACGGCACGGCTGCCGCCGCCGGTCTCAAAGTTGCGGATCTGGATATAGCCGACGCCGTTGTCCATGAGCTTATACGTCACAGGGTCGGTGTAGATGACCGTGCAGTCGAGCGTGACGGTCTGGCTCTTGCCGGCGGAATCCTGGATGGTGAGCTTGAGCGTCTTGTTGAGCTTGGCGCGGATGGTGCTCTGCACGTCCGAGAGCGTCTTGCCCGTGACATTCTCCCCGTCGATCGCCGTGATGATGTTGCCCTGCTTGAGGCCAGCTTTCGCCGCGGGGGAATCGCTCGTCACCGCCGTGATGCGAAAGCCCTTCGTCTTATCGTCGAGCTGGATGGTCACACCGATGCCGGCGTACTCGTTGTTGGAGTACATCTGATAGGCCTTGTATTCCTCGGCCGTCATGTAATAGCTCCACTTGTCGCCGATGGCGCTGATGATCGCGCTCGACGAGGCGTCGCTGATGGCCGTGTCGTCCGCGTCGCCGATATAGTCTTTGTCCACGACCTGCTTGACCTGCGCAAACTTCAGCGCGAGCTTATAGTTGCTGCTGCCGCCGAATTTGCCGACAAAGATCATCGACGTGACCAGTGCAGTCACCAGAATGCAGGTCACACAGGCAAGGATACTCGCCTTCCAGCCGCGCATTCTGCCGCTTTTTCTGCGGGCCGGCACTTTTTCCGGTGCCTGTTCCTGTGGCTTGTGTTCGTCCATGCTATCCCTCCGGATCCAATTGCTGCCCGCACCGGGCAGCCCCCAATGCAGCAGATGAGCCGGGCAGCCATTTTCCGGCCGCCCGGCAGTTTCATTCAATCAAAATATGTCCAATCAGCTCGCATAGTTGAGCGGGTTCTGGCGCACGCCGTTGACCGTGACTTCCCAGTGCAGATGCGGGCCGGTGGAGTTGCCGGTCGAGCCGACATAACCGATCGTCTGCCCCTTGGAAACCTTCTGGCCGACAGACACCGCGATGGAGCTCATATGGCCGTAGAGCGTGGTGATGCCGTTGCCATGGTTGATGACGACGCAGTTGCCGTAACCGGACACGGAGCCGGCCGTAATGATCGTACCGCCGTCGGCTGCGACGATGGTCGCGCCATAGCTCGCGCCGATGTCCACACCGGAGTGGTATTTCTGCGTCTGATAGATCGGGTGGTAGCGCCAACCGAACGGTGAGGTGATGTAGTGGCAGGACGGGCACGGCCACATCATGGTGCCGGTGGAGCCGTTGGCTTTGCCCGGGTCATAGCCAGGGTTGTTGTTCTTGTTCGCTTCCTCCTGGCGGCGCAGCTCCTCGACCTGCTTGTCGATCTGCGACTGCACGTTCTTCTGCTGCTGCTCATACTGATCGTAGACGCTCTTATAGGCGTTGATATCCGATTCCAGGCCGGCGAGCAGCGCATTGGCCTCCGAGACCTTCTGCTGCAGCGCGACCTGCTTGGTCTCGAGCTCGGACTGCTTATCCTGGAGTTCAGTGCGGGCATCCTCGAGCTCCGCCTTGACGGTCTCGACCTTTTCGCGGGCGGCCGTCATGTCGGCCTGTACCTGTTTATTATATGCAATGACCTCGCCGACCATGTCCATACGGGCAAGAAGGTCGGACAGGCTGGTCGCCTCGAGCAGGATGGCAATGTAGGACATCTGACCATACTCCTCAAGGTGGCGCACGCAGCTGCGGAAGCGGACCGTCTGGGCCTCCTCTTCCTGCTTGGCGGCCTCGAGCTCGACGCCCTTGTCCTCGATCTGCTGGTCGTAGGCCGTGATCTGCTCCTTGACGAGCTCGATCTCCTGCTGGGCCAGATCGTTTTCCTTATCGAGCGCAGCCTTCTGATCCACCACGCTGGCTTTCTTCGAACGCAGGCTGTTGATGGTCTTCTGCTGTTCTTTCTGCTTGGCCTGCAGCTCTTTGCGCTGCTGCGTGAGCTGGTTGATCTCCGACTGAGACGCCGCGCTGGCATTGGTCGGGATCAGCGCTGTCATGAGCGAGATGACAAAGATCAGCGCAAGCAGCACGCAAATAACGGATCGAACGACTTTGCGGTTCATCTTCATTCGATTTCCTCCTTAGACTTTCAGACTTAGACTTTCAGATAGTTGCGAATGGCCGTGAGGCCGCCGAACACACCGACGAGCACACCCACGCCGAGGAACACCAGCAGCAGCGGCAGCGACACGGATGCAAACGGGAGCACCGTGATGATACCGGCCGCCATGGTGGACATGATCTTGCTGACAATCAGGCTGTAGAGTCCCCACTGGAGCAGGAATGCAACCAAGCCGCCAACCAGGCCGAGCACAAGGCCCTCGACCACAAACGGCAGACGGATGAAGCCATTCGTCGCACCGACCATCTTCATGATGGCAATCTCTTCACGCCGGCCGAACGTGGCCAGCTTGATGGTATTGGTCATGATAAACAGGGACACCGCAATGAGGATCACGATCAAAACGACGGAGACCACGCTCACAATGTTCCGGAACGTGATGAAGTTTTCCGCGTAGTCCAAATGCGCCGTGACATCGGCGATGCCGTCCACGTTCTTGAGCGCGGTCTGCGTGTCCTTCATGAGTGACAGGTCGTCGAGCGTCACGACATAGCGGTGACGGAAGACCGACGCGTCAATGTTGTCAAAGAGGTCGGAGTCATACTCGGCCTCGAACGTCTGCATGGCCTGCTCGCGCGTGACGAACTCGACCGAGGCAACATTCGGCACCGCGGCGACCTTGGGCTCAATGGCCCGGGCCTCATCCTCCGTGAGCGTCTCATCGACGTAGGCAATGACCTCGTTCTGGTTTTGCAGGCGGTCGATGTTCGCGTCAATGTTGAGCGTCAGCAGCGAGAAGCTGCCCATGATGAGCAGGCACGCGATGATGATCGTGATCGACGCGAAGGACATGAAACCGTGCGTGAAGATGTTTTTCACGCCCTGCGCCATCAGGTAGTTGAATCTATTCAGCTTCATATCCGTAGTACCCGTCCAATCCGTCACTGATGACTCTTCCGGCGTCGATGGAGATGACGCGCTTGGAAAAAGCGTCGACCAGTTCCTTTTCGTGCGTCACCACGAGGACCGTGGTGCCGAGCTCGTTGATCTTCTCCAGCAGCAGCATCAGTTCCAGGCTGCGCACCGGGTCGAGGTTGCCGGTCGGCTCGTCCGCGATGATCATGCGCGGATTGTTCACGAGCGCGCGGGCGATGGCCACGCGCTGCTGCTCGCCGCCGGAAAGCTCCGCCGGGAAGCGCTTTTCCCGGTCGGCCAGGCCGACCAGCTCGAGCACCTGCGGCACGCGGCGGCGGATTTCCTTATTGGACGCCCCCACCACACGCATGGCAAACGCAACATTTTCATACACCGTCATTTTGTCGATCAGGCGGAAATCCTGAAAAATGACGCCCAGTGTCCGGCGCAGCTTCGGCAGCTTGCGGCGCTTGATGCCCTGCATGTCAAAGCCGTTGACCGTGATCTGTCCGGATGTGGGGCTCAGCTCTCCGGTGATCAGTTTGATGATCGTCGTCTTGCCGGAGCCGGACGGTCCGACCAGAAACACGAACTCGCCCTCATTGATCGTAAATGAGATACCATTGAGGGCCGCAGCCTCCGTGTTTCCGTAGACCATCTTCACATCGTTCATTTGAACCATAAGATGTCCTCCAATATGTTGGGCTTACGCCCGCCCGGGTAAGTGCTCAGAACTTGGCAGTGTTCTGAGAGTCGAGGTATTTCTTTACCATGACCGCGACCTTGAAGAGGATCGCATCCTCAAACTCGCGCAGATCCAGGCCCGTAATCTTCTTGACTTTTTCCAACCGGTATACCAAAGTGTTTCGATGGACGTAGAGCTTACGCGCCGTCTCCGAAACGTTGAGGTTGTTCTCAAAGAAGCGATTGATCGTGTCGAGCGTGTCCTCATCGAGTGCCTCGATGGGGTTTTTCTTGAACGCTTCGGACAGGAACATCTCGCACAGCGTTGTCGGCAGCTGATAAATGATGCGGCCGATGCCGAGGTTATCATAATGAATGACCGGCTTTTCGTTTTCAAACACTTTGCCGACCTCGATGGCGACCTGCGCCTCCTTATAACGGTCGGCCAGCTCGCGCAGGTGGTTGGCCGTCGTGCCGATGCCAATGACCGTCTGCACGCGCAGCTCCGTGTGTACGGCGTGCTCAATGCTCTCGGCCAGCGCGCAGATATCCTCCGAGGTCTCGTCCGGCGTCATTTCCTTAATGACGACAATGTCCGACTCGCTCACGCTGAGCACAAAATCATGCTGCCGGTCTGGGAACATATTCTGGATCAGCTCGAGCACAGCGATATCTGTCACGTTCACCTGACGCACCAGCAGCACGGCGCGCGGCACGTCGGTGGTAAAATGCAGCTCCTTGGCGCGCACATATACGTCGCCGGGGAGAATGTTGTCCGAAATGATGTTTTTGACGAAAGCGGCTTTGTTGTGCTTTTCCTCAAAGTTTGTGCTGGCCTCCGTCATGCCGACGGCCGCGAGAATGCAGATGCTGCGCGCCGTCTGATCATTGCCCTCGACAAACACGGCATACTCGAAGCGCGCCGTGCTGGCCGACAGGATCTTATACGTGCGCGTGTCCGTTGCAAACAGCTGCTCCTGCACTTCGCCCACTGCGGCCTGAAAGTCATCCAGACGCGAGCCGATCATCGAAAGCTCACTGCAGGCAATGACAAACCCCTGCTCGTCCACAACACCGATGCAGCGCGTGGTGGCATCTTTCATCTGAACGATCACGCCCTGAAAAATTCTGCTCGACATATCTTTTCCTCCTACGAACGGCCGCCGCAGTCTCCCACAGCACCTACCAATTTCCTACTTTACATAATAGCCGATTTATGTGCATTTTTCAATAGAAAAATGGTCGTTTTTTGTGAATAATTTTCGAAATTTCGTGAGATAGTCGGATAATTTCCCGAACTTTTGTAAATTTTCACGAAGTTGGCAGCGAAAAAACAAGCATCGCCTCTTCCGGGCTCAGTTCCCGGTAAGCGCCCGGGGACAGCACGGGATCGAGCGTCAGCGCCCCGATCGACAGCCGGTGCAGCTGCAAAACAGGCGTCCCGCAGCCGGCCAACATCCGCTTGACCATGTGGTATTTCCCCTCATAAACCGTGACGCGGCAGCCCCCCCGCTCCGGCAGGCGCTCGAGTCGGGCGGGCAAGCACTGCGTCCCATCGCCGAGGACGACGCCCTGCGCAAAACGATCCACATCCGCGCTTGTGGGCTGGCCGTCCGTGCGCGCGAAATAGACCTTCGGAACGTGCTTTTTCGGCGTGATGACGCGGTGGACATAGTCGCCATCGTCCGTGATGAGCAGCAGGCCGGTCGTGTCCTTATCGAGCCGCCCGGCGGGCACGAGCCCGAAGCGCCGCAGCTCTGGCGGGAACAAATCCAGCACCGTCGGCTGACTGCGGTCGGCCGTCGCGGTGAGAATGCCGGCGGGCTTATGAAGCATATAGTAATGATACGCCTGATAACACAAGGGCTGTCCGCGCAGACAGACAACCGCCGTTTCCGCGACCTTCTGCTCAGGCGCGCGTGCGGGCACTCCATCGACCGTTACCTCGCCGCGACGGATATACGCCTTGGCCTCACGCCGGGAAGCGGCGCCGGTATCGGCGAGATATTTGTCCAGACGGATCACGTGCGCCCCCTCCTTTGTGGACATTTGGATTCATTATAACATATCCGGCGGCAAATTTGAATAGGCTTGTTCCGAGGTGTGGTTATGAAGATCAAATCCCTTCACTGGACAAGACGAACCGTCGTGTTTGCGCTCATCGGTCTGGCCGTGTTGCTGGCGCTGGCCGTCATCTGGCGCAGCAATGACGGCGTACTCTCGGCGCATTATAACGTCACAACGACCGACGGGCGCATCGCCTATCTGCAGGCGCTGGGCTGGGAGGCAGACCCCGCGACCGAAACCATGCAGGAGATCGTGATCCCGCGCGTGTTCAACGGTGTCTTCAGCGATTACAACACCCTGCAAAAGCAGCAGGGCTTCGACCTGTCCACTTACGCCGGCGAGACGTGCACGACCTATACTTATCGCGTGATGAACTACGAGGGCTCGACGGACACCGTGCTCGCGCAGCTGTTTATCTACCGCAACCGCGTCATCGGCGGCGACATTCACGCGACGGCCATGGACGGTTTCATGCACGGTCTGCGGTAAACGGGCAAAAAATCCCGGCACATAGCGTGCCGGGATTTTTTTGCATTGTTTGCCTCAGGCGAGCGCCGTCCAGCGCTCGATGCCGGCCAGCTCCGTATAGGTGTGGCCGACCGAAGCCTCGATGACGTCGGCATAGTACCACGCGTTCGCGGGAACATCCGTAAAGTGCAGCGCCGTCTGCGCGTTCGCCTGCACAAACGTCAGGTCACAGCTGCGGCCGAGCACGCGGTTAAGAATGGACACCGCCTCGGCGCGTGTGATGGTCTGGTTCGGGCGGAACGTACCGTCCGTGAAGCCGCTGACCCAGCCGTTGGCATAGGCCGTGGCGACCGCATCATAAAACCAGCCGCGGCCAACATCGGAAAAAGGTACGCCGCTCGACGTATTCACACCGTAGATTCCGGCGAGAATGGTCACGAACTGCGCGCGGCTGATGGCCTGATTCGGATGGAACGTGCCGTCGCCGCAGCCATTGATGGCGCCAACATTGGCCAGCGTGCTGACCGCGACCGTGTACCACTGGCCGGCCGGAACATCACTGAAGCCGTTGCCGCTGCAGTCATACTGCTTGTGCGCCTGCTCGGTCATGAGCTCGTAGAGCATCTGAGCCGCCTCGGCGCGCGTGAGTGTGCCGGTCGGCGCGAAGGTAGTTGTAGTGCAGCCGGAAACATACGCGTTGTGGCTGGCGGTATCCAGCAGACCCGTGGACTGCGTCGGTTCGGGCTCCGTGCCGGAACCGCCCTGGCTACCGGAACCGCCCTGGTTACCGGAGCCGCCCTGATTGTTCGCTATCTGGGAGATGTACTTTTCCAGCAGCGTCATGGCCTGCTGGAGCGTGATGGTGCGGCTGTTATAGAGCGCGCAGATGATCGTCACGACGTTCTTCAGGTTCATGTTCGTCGAGGAGATGAGCTGGGACAGAAGCTGCGCGATCTGATCATTGGTCAGAATGCTGCCCGCAATCCCCGTCAGGATGGCGTTGATGCCCGTCTGCGTCACACCGAAAGCCTTCAGGATCTCGGCAAACGCCTGCTGGGCTGCCTCGCTGTTCGAGCCGCCGGCGGCAATGTCACCGATGACCTGGCCGAAGTTGATGTTCACCGTGTTGCCGGTGATGGTGATGATGCCGTGCATATAGTTGTTGTTGCTGGCGATATCCTTGAACAGATCGCCCACATCCACGTTCACGATACCGTGGATAAAGTTGCTGTCGCTGGCGATGTGATCGACAAGGTCGCCCACGTCCACGCCAACAATACCGTGAATAAAGTTATCCCCGTTGACGATACGGAGCTGGTCAAGAATGTGCGAGAGCACCGTATCGTTATCCGTAAGGGAAGTCATCACCGTGTCGGCCGCATCCTGATCGACTGCCAGCGTGGCGGCAGCGGATTTCATGAGCTCCACCGCAGTACCGTCACGGATGGTCTGGTCGCTGTCAAGCGCACAGATCACGGATGCCATACCGGTCAGATCCAGCGCGCCGGTCTTGGCAAGCTGCGTAGTAAAGGTCTGCGCATCGTCCGTGGACAGGCTCTGCTGCGCGATACCGGAGACGATCACGTTCGTCTGGTCATCCGGGATACCGGCGGCCTTGCAGATGTTCGTCAGGATCGTGCGCGCATTCTCACCATCCAGGTTATCCGCCTTGGCGTCCGTAATGGCTGCGCCGAAGTTGATGTTGATGACGTTGCCGCTGACCGTCACGATGCCATGCGTATAGTTGCAGCCGCTGGCGATGTTATCAAACAGGTCGCCGGTCTTGACGCCGACGATGCCGTGGATAAAGTTGCTGTTGCTGACGATGTGATCAACGAGGTCGTTGATGTTCACGCTCACGATGCCGTGAATGAAGTTATCCCCGTCGACAATGTGGATGCTGTCGAGAATGTGCGAGAGCGCGGATACATTGCCCTTGCCCTGCAGAGGCTGGATGCCGAGCGCCGCCGCAACGGCCACGGCCGCGTCGCGAAACAGCTGCGCCGCCGTGCTGACGTCGAGCAGGCCGCTGTCCGTCAGGCTGCCAAGCAGAGTCGTGATGTCCGTCAGGCTGATTTTCCCGGTCGCAGCAAGCTGATCGACCATGGCGGATGCCTGATCGTCGCTGAGCGTGCCGGCCGCGATGGCGTTGACGATGCCGTTGCTCTGGATCTGGGTCATGCCGGCATCCGTGAGCAAATCGGTCAGGAACGTGCGGGCGGTCTCACCGCTCGCGTCCTGCTGCTGCGCATTTTGGAAAGCAAGACCGAAGTTGATATTGATGCGGTTATCGACCACGGTCACGATGCCGTGCGTGTAATTACTGTTGCTGGCGATGTTCTTGAACAGATCGCCGACCGTCACGCGCACGATGCCGTGGGTGAAATTGCTGTCGCTGCCGATATGGTCGACCAGATCTTTGATGTTCACGCCGACGATGCCGTGGATAAAGTTATCGTCGTTGGCGATGCCGATCTGGCTCAGGATCTCGCTGAGCAGACCGTTGTGCAGCTGGCCATAGGCCGTGTCGGATGTGCTGCTCTCCGCTTCCGTGTCTGCCGCGAAAGCCGGGACTGCAGCGAGGCTGAATGCCAGCACGAGGGCCAGTATCAGACTCAACGTCTTGCGCATTTTTTTCATAGGATTTTGCCTCCTTTAAGTTCCAAGCTAACATACATGGAAAGGTGCCGGCAAAATGTCGGACACAGGCGCCCGCATCCCATCGGTGCGGAGCCCGGAGCCTTTTTCTACCACGAAATATAGGCCGCAATTATTAAAAACGCATTAGGAAAGTAATTAAAGTTTCGGTTATGAAACAATTTTATCGAAAAACAAAAAAATTCCTCCCCGGCCGAAGCCGGAGAGGAATTCAGAAAACCGGAAATTACTCGTTGATGGCGATGACAACACCGGAACCAACGGTACGGCCGCCTTCACGGATAGCGAAGCGCAGGCCAACCTCGATCGCGATCGGGGTAATCAGCTCGACGTCCATGTCGACGTTATCGCCGGGCATGCACATCTCAACACCCTCGGGGAGGTTGATGACGCCGGTCACGTCGGTGGTACGGAAGTAGAACTGGGGACGGTAGTTGTTGAAGAACGGGGTGTGACGGCCGCCCTCTTCCTTGGACAGGACGTAAACCTGGCCCTTGAACTTGGTGTGGGGGTGGATGGACTTCGGAGCAGCGAGAACCTGGCCACGCTCGACGCCCTTCTTGTCGATGCCGCGGAGCAGGCAGCCGACGTTGTCGCCAGCCTCGGCGAACTCGAGGGTCTTGTGGAACATCTCGGTGCCGGTGACGACGGTCTCCTGGGTCTCCTTGATGCCGACGATCTCGACCTTGTCGCCGACCTTGACGCGGCCACGCTCGACACGGCCCGTGGTGACGGTGCCGCGGCCGGTGATGGTGAAGACGTCCTCGATGGGCATCAGGAAGGGCAGGTCAGCCTTGCGCTCGGGGGTCTTGATCCAGGTGTCGACAGCGTTCATGAGCTCCCAGATGCAGTCGTACTCGGGGGCGTGAGGATCGGTGCTGGTGCTCTCAAGGACCTTAAGAGCGGAGCCCTTGATGATCGGGGTGTCGTCGCCGGGGAACTCGTACTTGTCGAGCAGCTCGCGGACTTCCATCTCGACGAGCTCGAGCAGCTCGGGGTCATCGACCTGGTCGCACTTGTTCAGGAAAACGACTATATAAGGCACGTTGACCTGACGGGCGAGCAGCAGGTGCTCACGGGTCTGAGCCATGGGGCCGTCGGAAGCGGCGATAACGAGGATGGCGCCGTCCATCTGAGCAGCACCGGTGATCATGTTCTTGATATAGTCAGCGTGGCCCGGGCAGTCAACGTGGGCGTAGTGACGAGCCTCGGTCTGGTACTCGACGTGAGCGGTGTTGATGGTGATGCCGCGGGCACGCTCCTCGGGGGCCTTGTCGATCTGGTCGTAGGCGGTGTAGGAAGCGGCGTCAGGGTTAGCCATGTTCAGGACCTTGGTGATAGCGGCGGTCAGAGTGGTCTTGCCGTGGTCAATGTGGCCAATGGTGCCAATGTTGACGTGGGGCTTGGTGCGGTTGAATACCTGCTTTGCCATTTTGATATCCTCCTCAATAATCAGTAATTGATTTTTCCTGTGGACGATCCTTTATCAGGTTCGAGGCTCAGCCCCGGTTACCGATAAGTTTTTCCTGGAGCGACTTCGGCAGCTCAACAAAGTGGCTGGGCTCCATGCTGTAGTTGGCGCGTCCCTGCGTCTTGCTGCGCAGGTCCGTGGCATAGCCGAACATCGTGGACAGCGGCACGTTGGCGTTTATTATCGCCGCGCCGTTGCGGATGTCCGTGCCGGAGATCTGGCCGCGACGGGCGTTTATGTCGCCCATTACGTCGCCCATATACTCCTCCGGCGCCGTTACCGTAACCTTCATGATGGGCTCAAGCAGCGTCGGTCCGGCCTTCGCCATGGCCTCCTTGAAAGCCATGCTGCCGCAGATCTTGAACGCGAGCTCGGACGAGTCCACCTCGTGGAAGGAGCCGTCGATGAGCTTGGCCTTGATGTCCACGACCTGATAGCCGCCGAGTACGCCGGCATGCATCGCGCCCTGGATGCCCTGATCCACACAGGGTATATATTCCTTCGGTATCGCGCCGCCGTGTATATCGTCCTCGAACTCGTAGCCCTTTCCGGACTCGTTGGGTTCGATGGTGAGCTTGACGTGGGCAAATTGTCCGCGTCCGCCGGTCTGGCGCACATACCGGGTATCCACCGTCGCCGGCTTCGTGATAGTCTCCTTGTACGAGACCTGGGGCTTGCCGACGTTCGCCTCGACCTTGAACTCGCGCAGGAGCCTGTCTACTATTATCTCCAGATGGAGCTCGCCCATGCCGGCGATTATAGTCTGACCTGTCTCCTCGTCCGTCCAGGTGCGGAAGGTCGGGTCCTCCTCGGCCAGCTTGGCGAGAGCTATGCTCATCTTCTCCTGGCCGGCTTTCGTCTTGGGCTCTATAGCGACGCGGATAACGGGGTCGGGGAACTCCATCGTCTCAAGCAGTATCTGGTGCTTGTCGTCCGACAGGGTATCGCCCGTTGTCGTATTCTTCAGGCCCACCGCGGCGGCGATGTCGCCGGAATAGGCCGTCTGCAGATCCTCGCGGTGATTTGCATGCATGAGCAGTATTCTGCCCATGCGCTCACGCTGGCCCTTGGACACGTTTATGACCGTCTCGCCGGCGTTCACCGTGCCGGAATACACACGGAAGAACGCGAGCTTGCCCACGTAGGGGTCGGTCATTATCTTGAAGGCCAGAGCCGAGAACGGCTCGTCGTCGCTCGCCTTGCGGGTCTCGGTCTCGCCAGTCTTGGGGTTCGTGCCTTCGACGGGCGGAATGTCGAGGGGGCTGGGCAGATAATCGACTATCGCGTCCAGCAGCTTCTGCACGCCCTTGTTTTTGTAGGACGTGCCGCAGGTGACGGGTATCATCTTGACGGCGACGGTGGCCTTGCGGATGGCTGCGCGTATCATGTCGGCGGGGACCTCCTCGCCCTCCAGATAGCGCTCCATGATCTCATCATCGAAATCGGAGACGGCTTCAAGAAGGTTCGTGCGGTACTCCTCGGCCAGCTCGCGCATGTCCTCGGGTATCTCCTCAACGCGCATGTCCTTGCCCAAATCATCGTAATAGATGTCCGCCTTCATGTCCACAAGGTCAATTATGCCGCGAAAATCGGCTTCCTTGCCTATGGGCAGCTGGATGGGCACGGCGTTCGCCTTGAGCCTGTCATGGACCATGTCTATCACGTTGAAGAAATTCGCGCCCATGATGTCCATCTTGTTGATATAGATGAGACGTGGTACGTTGTAATGGTCGGCCTGGCGCCACACAGTCTCAGACTGGGGCTCGACTCCGCCCTTCGCGCAGAGCACGGTCACGCAGCCGTCCAGCACGCGCAGGCTGCGCTCGACCTCGACGGTGAAGTCCACGTGGCCCGGCGTGTCGATGATGTTCAGCCGGCAGCCGCGCCAGTGGCAGGTCGTGGCGGCGCTCGTTATCGTGATGCCGCGCTCCTGCTCCTGCTCCATCCAGTCCATCGTAGCGGTGCCCTCGTGCGTCTCGCCTATCTTATAGTTGACGCCCGTATAGAACAGTATGCGCTCCGTGGTCGTGGTCTTGCCCGCGTCGATGTGGGCCATTATGCCGATGTTTCTCGTATTTTCAAGCGAAAATTCTCTGGGCATAGAACGCTCCTAAACTTCTTACCACCTGAAATGTGCGAAGGCCTTGTTGGACTCGGCCATCTTGTGAGTATCCTCACGCTTCTTGACAGCGGCGCCGAGGCCGTTGCAGGCGTCCATTATCTCGCCGGCAAGGCGCTCCTTCATGGTCTTCTCGCCGCGCTTGCGGGCGTACAGCGTGAGCCAGCGCAGGCCGAGAGTCTGACGGCGCTCGGGACGGACCTCGATAGGCACCTGGTAGGTGGCGCCGCCCACGCGGCGGGCCTTGACTTCCAGGCTGGGCATGATGTTGTTCATGGCCTCGGTGAAAGCCTCAAGGGGATCCTTCCCGGTCTTGTTTTTGATTATATCGAACGCATCGTACACGACCTTCTGTGCGACGCCCTTCTTGCCGTCCAGCATGATGCTGTTGACCAGCTTGGTCACCAGGACGGAGTTATACAGCGGGTCGGGCAAAACCTCCCGCTTGGGTACGTTTCCTCTTCTGGGCACTTTGCTTCCCTCCTTCATAGTATGATTTCATAGGTACTCGAACGGCCGGGGCCGCCCGTGTAAGACAAGTGCCTGCTTGTCCAGTGCCTCGCGGGAAACGCACCTATCATATAGGTAAGCGCTTCTGCAAGAACAACTGCCTTGCGCTTCCAGCGCAGAAAGTCTTGTAAAATGGGTCCGGACGGCCGCACGCCGCCCCTGGGTGAACTAATTTCCGCGAAATTACTTCTTGCCGGCCTTGGGCCGCTTGGCGCCGTACTTGGAGCGGGCCTGCATGCGCTTGGCAACGCCCTGGGCGTCCAGGGTGCCGCGGATGATGTGATACCGCACACCGGGCAGGTCACGCACACGGCCGCCGCGGATCATAACCACGCTGTGCTCCTGCAGGTTGTGACCCACACCGGGGATGTAGGCCGTGACCTCAATGCCGTTGGACAACCGCACACGGGCAATCTTCCGCAGGGCGGAGTTGGGCTTCTTGGGGGTCTGGGTCTTCACAGTTGTGCACACACCGCGCTTCTGGGGGGAATCCTGGTCGATAGCGATTCGCTTCTTGGAGTTCCAGCCCTTGAGCAGGGCAGGCGCTTTGCTCTTCTTCTCAGCAACGGAACGGCCGTTGTTGATCAGCTGATTAAAGGTTGGCATATTGCACCTCCTTACTAAAGTATCGAAAGATTTGTTTTTTAATCTGTCTCTTATACACATCTGACGCT
>ENA-OZFC01001021-OZFC01001021.1-human-gut-metagenome-genome-assembly--contig:-NODE-1021-length-14752-cov-4.413077_pt1 | contig 14752 bp, 6 predicted proteins | sample MGYA00245076_ERZ653625 | MGnify/ENA primary metagenome ERZ653625 (study PRJEB26926, sample SAMN06165169) | human gut metagenome | biome: ENVO:00009003; feature: ENVO:2100002; material: ENVO:00002003... | reverse complement strand
GTGTATAAGAGACAGATGCATTTGCCGACTGCCGCGTCCTCGAAGCCGTTCCCGACGGGCTGTTCGACCATGCAACCGAGGCGGAAACCTTCGCCTACTGCTTCCAGAACTGCAACATGGTCACCGAAGTGCCCGCCGACCTGCTTTACAACTGCACGAAGATCACCTCGGTAGGTTCGCTCTTCTCCGGCACGGCGATCACCCAGATCGACGAGGATTTCTTCTCTCGCAACACGGAGCTGACCGACTGTTCGATCATCTTCTCGAACGGCAAACTGAAGACGGTTCCCGAAAAACTCTTCGCCAACAACAAGAAGGTGTCGACCTTCAACTCGCTGTTCGCCAACAGCGAGTCGTTCGAATCCGTCCCGGCCGGCCTGTTCGCCAACAACCCCGAGGTCGACTCGTTCCGCATGCTCTTCTCGGGAACAAGCCTGAAATCCGTCCCGGCCGGCTTGTTCGCCAACAACCACAAGGTCACCAATTTCCAGAGCGCATTCAGCAAAACGGCCATCCAGAGCGTTCCCGCCGACCTGTTCGCAGGCTGCGGCAAGGTGACGACCTTTATGAGCTGTTTCACCGGATGCAGCGAACTGCAAAGCGTCCCGGCCGAGCTGTTCAAAAGCAGCGGAGCCTTCACGACCGTGACGAAGACCGCCTTCAACAACATCTTCAAGGACTGCACCTCGCTGACCGAAGTGCCCGCAGGGCTGTTCGACGGCTTTACCCTGGTCACCGCCTTCAACGACGCCTTCAACGGCTGCGCGTCGCTCACGACGCTCCCCGCAGGGCTGTTCGCCACCAATACGGCGGTCACCTCGTTCACCAATGTCTTCAAAGACTGCACCTCGCTCAAAAGCATCCCCGAAGGCGTCCTCGGCGGACTTTCCAAAGTCACCTCGTTCTCGGGCCTGTTCGCAGGCTGTACGGGGCTTGAAGAGATCGGCGCCAACATCATCTCCGGCTGCGCCGCCTGCAAGAATATCTCCTCGATGTTCAAGGACTGCGACAACCTGAAAACCGTTTCCGCGGAGGCTTTCGCCGGCGCACCCGCGATCACCAGCATCGGCAGCCTGTTCGAAAACTGCACGCTGCTCGAAAGCGTTCCGGAGGATATTTTCGCCGGGATGCCGAATCTGGCGACCGCCACCAGCGTATTCGCGGCGTCGGGACTGAAAACGGCTCCCGCCGGTCTGTTCAGCCGCAATCCCTCCGTCACGACCTTCGGCAAGGTGTTCCAGAACTGCGCCGCACTGACGACGCTGCCCGACGGACTGTTCGCCGGCAACCCGAAAGTGACGACCTATTCCAACGCCCTGGAGAACTGCACGGCCCTCGAATCGGTCGGCCTCCTCTTCGGGAAGAGCACGGCCTCGGCCAAATGCGACCGCCTCTTCGCAGGGGCCACGGCGCTGAAGAGCGTGCCCGCCGGAATCTTCGACGGACTGACCGGGGCGACGGCCTTCAACAACACGTTCTCCGAATGCTCCGCCCTGGAGACGATTCCGGCAGGGCTCTTCGCCAAGAACGTCAACGCGACCACCGTGGCCCAGTGCTTCCTGAACTGCACCCGCCTCACGATGGTTCCCTCGCGCCTGTTCGAAGCCAACACCAAGACGAAGACCCTGACGGAGATGTTCTCCGGCTGCTCGGGAATCGAAAGCATCGCGCCGGACGCCTTCACGGGACTGAACGGCACGTCGCTCAATTTCCAGAAGGCATTCCTCAACTGTACCTCACTCCGGGAGATCCCCGACGGGCTGCTGAAAACCACGCAGATTTCAACCTACACCAGCCTGTTCGCCGACTGCACGGGACTGGTCCGCGTCGGGTCGGAGGTGTTCAACTGCGCTTCGGCCACCATGTTCAATTCGGTCTTCGACGGTTGTACGTCGCTCGAAGAGGTCGGCAAGAACATGCTGGTCAGCCCCGTCAAACTGACCAGCGTCGCGAATCTCTTCCGCGATTGCGGGATGCTCAGGAGCGTTCCGGTGAGCCTGTTCGACGAAGCCGTGAAGCTCAAGACGCTGACTTCGACCTTCCAGGGCTGCGCGTCGCTCGAAGGCGAATCGCCCTACACGGTCGTCGACGGTGTGAAATACCACCTGTACGACCGCACGGCGGAGAATGCCGCCGCCTCGGGACTCACCGCGATCACCGCCGCCAAGAGCAGTTTCGCGGGATGTACGAAACTCTCGGACTACGACAAGATCCCCACCACATGGAAGGAATAGACGAACACAAAACGATCCCGAACATGAAAAATATGATAATATGCAGCATCGCAGTGCTGTCGGCCGCACTGCTGGCAGCCTGCACCGAAACCACCCGGATATGGCCGGAGGAGGGCGAAAGCAAGGCCTACGTGGAGGTGTCGAGCCAAAAAGTGATCTTCGACGCCGACGGAGGCAACGCCGTGATCACCGTGGCGACGAACGCCGACGGCTGGGACTACGCCGCCGAAGGCGACTGGTTCACCGTCGCCCGGCAGGACGGCAACGCCCTGCTGGTCGAGACCCTGATCAACGCCGGAGCCGAAACCCTGACGGGCAAACTCACGGTCAGCGCCGAGAAGAACGGGGAGACCGTTTCGCAGGAGGTCGCACTCGTACAGCGCGCCGAACGGAGCGTCAACCTGAGCGCCGAAGGCACGGCCAACTGCTACATCGCCCGGACCGGCGGCGTCTACAAATTCGACGCATCGGTCAAGGGCAACGGCGGCGGCGACGGAGTCAGCGACTACATCGCCAACTACGGACTCGCCATCGAGGACGGCGCCTTCGCCGAACTGCTCTGGGAATCGCGCCACGACGGCGACAAGACCATGTCGCGCGAAATCATCGACGGCGCGCCGATCTACCGGGGCGGCTACGTGACCTTCTCGACGGGGCGTTCGGAGGGCAACGCCGTGATCGCCGTGAAGGACATCAAAGGCAACATCGTCTGGAGCTGGCACATCTGGGTCTGCAACGACGAAATCACGGCGCACGACCACATCGACTCGGAAGGCAAAGTCGCCGCCGTGATCATGGACCGCAACCTCGGAGCGCTGAACAACACCCCGATGGACGTGGGCAACCGAGGCATGTTCTACGAATGGGGCCGCAAGGACCCCTTCACGCCTTCGTGCTCGCCCTACCACGCGGATACCGACGGCAACAACGTCCCGGCCTACAACGAACCGAACACCGCGATCGGCGACGGAACGGGAACATGGGTCTACAACGCGCAGGCCGCCGTGCTCGCCACGCCGCCGGCCAACATTCCCAATTCGATCCTGAACCCGATGACCTACCTGCAATCGCCGTACAACGGCCACGCCGACTGGTACTGCACGGGAACAGACCCGAAGGCCACGCATCCGGGACTGTGGGGTCCCGAAAAGACCATTTTCGACCCCTGCCCTCCGGGCTACAAGGTCCCGGGACCCGATCTCTGGGGCATTCCCGCCGGAAACAACTCGATCACCAACGGCGGCGCAGCGGCGGATTACGACGAAACCGGCGTCAGCGCCAAATGGGACTGGAACGCCTACGAAGACTGCGGGCGCCGCTGGAAAAACACCGGCGACTACTACCCGATGGCCGGCAACATCTACTACACGGACTACATCTCGGTGAGCATCTGCAACTACACGGGCGGCATGGCATTCTACTGGACCGCCCAGGCTACTCCCGACGCGACGAAGTCATCGGCCTACTTCGTGAACTTCAACCCCAACTGGTGCAATTACAGACTCGGCGAGCACGACTGTTCCGCACAGATACGCTGCATCCGGGAATAACACTAAAAACTGATCGTCTATGAAATATCCATTCAAATCGCTTCTCCTGGCGGCAACCGTCCTCGCGGCGGCATCGTGCGCCAAGGACGACACGCAGAGCGGCGGCGAAGAGACCGCGGGTCCCGTCATCGTCAACGCCTCCCCGGCGGCCATCGGCGGCGAGATCATCCTCAAACTGAAGACCGAGGCCTCCGGCATCGTGGAAAAGAGCCGCGCGCAGGGCGTTTCGAAAGGCAGCGGCATCGACGAGATCGACCGCATCCTCAACACGGTGAACACCGTACGTTTCGAACGGCTCTTCCCGGACGGCGGGCGTTTCGAAGAACGCACCCGCAGGGAAGGCCTGCACCTCTGGTATTACGCCAAATACGACCCGTCGGTCCCGACGAGCGAGATGGCCAGCCTGCTCTCTTCGTGCAAGGACATCGAAATCATCGAATACTCGCTGGCCGCCGAAACTTCGGACCACCGCCGCGCGGCATCTCCCGCCGCCGGGGCGCAGAGCGTCACCCGCGCCATCGCAGACGAGGTGCGCAACGTCCCCTTCCCGTTCAACGAGAGCGAACGCTCGCAGCAGATGCAATGGCACTACAACAACACGGGAAACATCTTCGCGCAGACGAGCCAGCTGGGCGCCGACGCCAACGTATACGCCGCCTGGCAGCTCTCGACGGGCAATCCCGACGTGATCGTCGCCGTCGTGGACCAGGGCGTCAAATACGACCACGAAGACCTGGCCGCCAACATGTGGGTCAACGAGGCCGAACTGAACGGCACGCCGGGCGTCGACGACGACGGCAACGGCTATGTGGACGACATTTACGGCTACAACTTCACCAAGGAGACCGGCGAACTGGATTTCTCGGCCGAACTGATGCACGGCACGCACGTCGCCGGCACGATCGCCGCCGTGAACAACAACGGCGTGGGCGTCTGCGGCATCGCAGGCGGCTCGGGCAGGGGCGACGGCGTGAAGATCATGTCGTGCGAGATTCTCGGCAAGTCGGAGTCCGGATCGTCGGGCGCCGGACTGGCCGGACAGATCCGCGCCATCAAGTACGCCGCCGACAACGGCGCCGTGATCTGCCAGAACAGCTGGGGATACACCGCCGGAACCATCTCCGTGACCGACTGGACACGCGGTTCCTACTCGGCGCTCTCGCGTGCCATGGAGTACTTCAACAAATATGCGGGACTGGACGAAAACGGCAACCAGACAGGCCCGATGGCCGGCGGCATCGTCCTCTTCGCCGCGGGCAACGACGCTTCGAGCGAGGTCTGCTATCCCGCCGCCGACGCCAACGCGATCAGCGTGGGCGCAACCGCGTTCACGGGCGCCCCGGCCTACTACACCAACTACGGCACATGGGTCCGGATCTCGGCCCCGGGCGGCGACCAGATGCTGAGCAACGCCTACGGCGGCGTTTACAGCACGAGCGTGGCCGCCGACGGCTCTTCGGGCTACGAAGGCAGCCAGGGGACCTCGATGGCCTGCCCCCACGTGTCGGGAGCCTGCGCGCTGGCCGTCAGCTATTACTACGGCGCTGAAAAACGCAAGGGCCTTACGGGCGAAATGCTCCGGCAGGCGCTGTTGAGCAGCACCCAGTCCGTCGACCGCTACTGCACCGGCAAATACCAGCAGTATCTGGGCAACATGGGCATCGGCAGCCTCGACACCTACAAGCTGCTGCGGAACATCGCCAAGATCGACGGCATCCCGGCGCAGCGGGTCGGCGTGGGCGACACCGTCAGCATCGACCTGAGCAACCACTTCACCGCCACCAATGTCCTGGGGTACACCGTTTCCGTTCCCGACCTCGTGAAGATCGAACTTCGGGGCGGAGTGATGAAGCTCACCGGCCTCAAGAAAGGCCGGACGACGATCATCGTCTCGGACGGCGCGGCCATTCGCAAACCGATCGAGGTAACCGTCGAATGACACATTCACTAACGCAAAAGAGAATCAAACCTATGAAAACCTTTTATAAATACGCGGCATTCGCGGCGGCGGCCCTCGCGGGACTGTGCGCCTGCTCGTCGGACGACGACGCGGCGGAGACCGGCTCCGGCCTGCAACCCGTCGCACAGCCGCAGATCATCGTCAGCGACCTGACGACCACCGGATTCACCCTCCGCTGGGAAGCCGTCGACGACGCAGGGTCCTACGTCTACACGTTCGACGGCGGGAGCGAAACCTCGACAACCGGCTGCCGGCTGGAATTCAACAGTCTGGAACGGCAGAAAGAGTATGTCGTGGCGGTCAAGGCCTGCCCCCGGGACCCGGCCGAATACACCGAATCCCCCTTCACCTACATCCACGTGCTGACCGACGATCTGGAGCAGCTTCCCCAGCCGAAGATCACGCTCGGCAGCGCCTATGCGTCGAAAACCGTCATCTCCTGGACCGAAGTGCCCGAAGCGGAACTCTATGAGTTCTCGGTCGACGGCGGGGAGGTGTCGACCACCCGAAACCGTACGGTCATCCTGTCGAAACTCGACAAGGGCCGCACCTACTCCTTCTCGGTGCGCGCCATGACGTCCGACGCCACGCGCTTCACCAACTCGGAAGCCGCACAGCTCTCGTTCGTCACCTCGGACGCCGACGTTCCGCCGCTGGTCATCGCCCCGACGACGATCATCTCCGACGCCGTGGCGTTCGACATCTACGCCTCCAGCGACGAAACCTACTATTATGAGATTCTCCCGGCCACGACCTTCGCCAAGTATTCGCCCGAAGAGCTGATGACCGCCTTCCAGACCTATATCGTCGAATACGCCAAAAAGCAGGGCATCAGCCTCCAGCTGGCCATGGCCTCGATGCTCAAGTCGGGAACCCAGAGCCTCCAGATGACGGGACTCACCCCCGAGTTGAGCTACGTGATCTTCGCCTTCGGCATGGACCTGCGGGGCAACATCACCTCGAACCTCTCCTCCACGCAGTTCAAGACCACGGCCGACGGCTACTCCGCCGGTCCGAACTACGGCGGCAGCGACTGGTTCACGCAGCGGTTCTACATCACCAACGCCTACCTCGCCCTGACGGGTTACGGCTGGACCAACTCCGTGTGGACCCACTGGAAGGGAGACGACGTGACGGACGTCCGTTACCGTACGCTGACGACCAAGCTCTTCAATCAGGTCTTCTCCGATCCCTACGACCAACAGGCCATCGCCGCATTCCTGAAAGACCCCAATTACGGAGTCCAGTTCAACCCCGAGCTGCTCTCGGCGACGGTAAACAGCGCCGACGGTTACAACGGACTTACGGAAGGAGTCAGCGCCGGCACGTCCTACACGCTGCTCACGCTGGCCACCTCGTCGAGCGGCGCCGAAACGGTCTGCGTCAACTCCGTCACCACGAAGACCAGCACGGCCGCAGCCGCGTGGTTCGCAGCCGCAGCCTCGACCAACGCCAACTACGGCCCGACGCACAACACCGTGGCCGGCGTCATGAAGGGCATCGACATCGCAACGGTGCGTTACGCGATTTTCAAACAGAGCGCCCTGGCGAACGTCAGCACGGACAACTATCCGGCCGTGATCGAAGAGTTCGGACACGACCTCAAGGAGGAGTACCTCCCCTACATCAACGGAAACGGCTTTGCCATCCTCTTCACCGGGGAGAGCGGCGTAACGCCCGAAACCACGTACGTCTTCATGGCGACGGCGACCAACACGGTCGGCGACAAAGTCACCAAATGGGGTTCGGCGACCACCAGCGCGGCTCCGGACGCCGCCCGGGCGAAGGCGCAGGCCGCAACCCGAACGGACGAACCGCTCCGGTCGCCCGCCGGGAAACCCATCGCCAACCCCGAGAAGTTCATCTACCCGATGGAGAGCGTCCAGCTGCCCGCCGGAGCGAAACCCGAAGGCGACCTCTGGACCATCATTCACAACACGCACAACATCAAATAAGAGTACATCTATGAACAAGATAGCAGCAATTCTCTGGTGCATCCTGTCGCTGGCATGGACGACGGCCTCCTGGGCGCAGAACGTCGCCGTCAGCGGCAAAGTCACCGGAGCCAACGGCGAAGCCATCATCGGCGCGAACGTTCTCGTGGAGGGCACTACGCAGGGCATCACGACGAACGTCGACGGAGACTACACCCTGACGAACGTCCCGGCCAACGCCACGCTCGTCGTCTCCTACCTGGGCTACAAGACCGAGAAAATCCCTGTCGGCAACAAGACCCGCATCGACGTCACGCTCCGGGAGGACACCGCCGAGATCGAAGGCGTGATGGTCGTGGCCTACGGTACGGCCAAGAAGGAGTCGTTCACCGGTTCGGCCGCCGTCGTCAAGGGCGGCGAACTCCAGAAGCGCGTCGTGGGCAACGTCACCAAATCGTTCGAAGGAACCGTAGCCGGCGTGCAGGTCGCCTCCGGCGGCGGCCAGCCGGGCGAAGCGGCATCGGTCATCATCCGCGGCATCGGGTCGGTGAACGCCTCGGCGACACCGCTATACGTGGTCGACGGCATCCCCTTCGACGGGTCGCTCAGCGCGATCAACCCCGCGGACATCGAGACGATGACCGTGCTCAAGGACGCATCGGCAGGTGCGCTCTACGGCGCCCGCGGAGCCAACGGCGTCATCGTCATCACGACCAAGAAGGGCAAGAAGGACAAAATCCGCATTTCGTACAAGGGCAACGTCGGAATCGCCTCGCGCGCCATCCCCCGCTACGACCTGGTCGACATGAAAGATTACGTCGAGATGAGCTACGAAGCGCTGCGCAACAGCGCCCAATACGGCACGGGCATGGATTTCGAGGGCGCGAGCCGCTACGCCGCCGCCAACCTCGGCCAGCAGATCGGCGGACTGAAGAATCCCGAATACTACAACCCGTACAAGAATTACACGTGGGAGACGCTGATCGACCAGTCGACGGGCAAGATCCGTTCGGATGCCAAAGCTGCATGGAACGAGAACTGGCTGGACGAAATCAGCGACAATTCGGCCATACGCACCGAACACATCGTCTCGGTGAACGGCGGTTCGGAACGCGCCAACTACGTCGCATCGCTGGGATACTACATGGAAGACGGCATTCTCCAGAACACCGACTTCTCCCGCTACACGGGCCGCGTGGGCGCCGATTCGCAGGCCAAGAGCTGGCTCAAGATCGGCATGAACGCCAACTTCGCCCACAGCGAATCGAGCTACCAGAGTTTCGAGGACGCAAGCACGTCGAACGTCTGGTACACGGCGCAGTTCATGGCCCCGGTCTATCCCGTCTACCTGAAGGACATGGCCGGCAACAACGTGCGCGACGCCGACGGGCGGCTGCAATACGAATACGGATCGGAGGATGACAACGGCTACGCCAACCGCCCCTCGGCCCAGGGCTTCAACTCGAAGGCCGAACTTTACAACAACAAGGCCTACTACACCCGCAACTCGCTTTCGGCGCGCAGCTACATCACCTTCGGGACGGTCAGGGAGGAGGCCCGGCTCTACGGACTGAAACTCACGATGAACTTCGGTACGGACTACACCGACTACCAGCGCACGCTGGTCTACGACAAGGAGCACGGCAACGCGGCCCAGCAGGGCGGACGCCTCAGCAAGACCAACACCCGCACGCTGAGCTACACGTTCAACCAGCTGCTGACCTACGACCGCACGTTCGGCGACCACTCCCTCAACCTGCTGGCCGGCCATGAGTACTACCGCTACAAGTACAACTACGCCCTCGGCGAAAAAACCGGCATCGTCGGCGGGATCGACGAGTTGGGACCCGCCGTGACGACCACCGACAACAACAGCTATTCGCACAACTACGGCGTGGAGTCCTACCTCGCGCGCATCAACTACGGCTTCAAGAGCCGTTACTACATCGACGCCAGCTGGCGAACGGACGGTTCGTCGCGCTTCCATCCCAGCGACCGCTGGGGCCATTTCTGGTCGGTGGGCGCCTCGTGGCGCATCTCCGAAGAGCAGTTCATGGAGAACACCCGCCAGTGGCTCGACAACCTCACGCTGAAGGTTTCATACGGCGTACAGGGCAACGACAACCTGGGAACCTATTACGCATGGCAGGGTCTCTACGACTACACGTGGCCCAACGCCACCGATGCGGGCGCCTTCGTCGACAAGCTCGAAAACAGGAAGGTGACCTGGGAGAAGAACGGCAACCTCAACGCCGGCATCGAAGCCACGATGTTCGGCGGCCGACTGGGCGTTTCGGTCGAGTACTACAACCGCAAAACGCGCGACATGCTGCTCAACAGTCCACTGCCGATCTCGACCGGATTCACGGGCTTCAACGACAACGTCGGCTCGCTGCGCAACCAGGGGCTCGAGGTCTCGCTGCGCGGAACGATCCTCGACAAGCGCGACTTCCGCTGGGACGCGACGCTGATGGGTTCGTTCAACCGCAACAAGGTGCTCTCGCTCACGGGCGGCCAGGATGTCATCACGTCGGGCATCCGCGTCATCGAGGTGGGGCGGCCGATCTACACCTTCTACCTGCCGAAAACGGCCGGCGTGGACCCCGCCACGGGCAAGCAGCTCTACTACGCCTACTGGACCCAGACGGTCAACGACGAGGGGACGCTGGTGAACACGCGCTGCGACGAGTACATCACCGACAACGTGGCGATGGCCACCTTGAGCAAATACTACCACGAAAGCCGCGAGCCGAAACTCTTCGGCAGCATCGGTTCGACGTTCACGATCCTGAAGAACATCGACGTCTCGTTCCTGACGACCTATTCGATCGGCGGATGGGTTTACGACGGACTCTACAACGGCTCGATGTACGTGCAGTACGCCGGCAACAACTGGCACAAAAACGCCAAACGCCGCTGGCAGAAGCCGGGCGACAAGACCGACGTGCCGATGCTCGAAGTGGGCGGCTCGTACGCCACGACCAGCAACTCGCTGATCGACGCCTCGTACTTCGCCATCAAGAACATCACCGTCGGCTACACGCTTCCCAAGCGCTGGCTCAAGAAGATCGACATCGAGTCGCTGCGCATCTACGCCACGCTGGACAACATCGCCATGTTCAACCACATGGACGGCATGGACCCGCAGTATAACTTCACGGGATCGGTGGCTTACAGCTACACCCCGTCGCGCGTGATCGCATTCGGTATCGACCTGAACTTTTAACCACGGGAGAAAACAACTATGAAAAAAGCAATATATCTTATCATCGCACTGATCGGCTTATCAGCCCCCTCGTGCAGCGACTCGATGCTCGATTTCTCCCCGACCGACTCGGGTTCGGGCAAGGAACTGCTCAAATCGGCATCCACGGCCATCACTTCGGTCAACGGCGTCTACCGCTCGATGTGGACGGCCGGATGGTCCACGACCGCAAACACCCACCAGTGCTTCGGCATCGCGGCCTACAACCTGGCGCTCGACTGCATGGCCGACGACCTGATCATGCAGTCGCAGGGCAACGGCTGGTTCTGGGGCGACCACTGCTACAACGTCAAGAGCAACTACACTTCGTCGGCCTTCCGGTCGTACGACGTCTGGTACGCCAACTACAAATGGATCGCCAATGTAAACTACATCATCGACGCCGAGCCGGAAATGGCCGGAACGGAGGCCGACGTGGCCTACGTCGCAGGACAGGCCTACGCCATCCGGGCGCTCTGCTACCTGAACCTGGCGACGTGGTTCTCCCGCGCCCCCTACAACTCCCTGACGGGCGCTTCGCGCTGGAACGAGCCCTGCGTACCGGTTTACACCACCGGCACGTCGATCGACACGGGCGGACAGCCCCGCGAATCGCTGCGCACGGTCTACGGCCGTATCGACCAGGACATCGACCGTGCCATCGAACTGCTCGAAAAGGCCAGGGAAACCACGCTGGCCGAGAATAACAAATCGCACATCAACCTCTACGTGGCCCTGGGCATCAAGTCGCGCGCCTGTCTGGCGGAAGGCGACTGGGACGGGGCATTCAAGGCGGCCAAGCGCGTGATCGACGAAGGCGGCTACGCCGTCGGCACGAAGAGCGACCTGACGAGCGGCATGAACTCGCTCGACAAGCAGAACGTCATGTGGGGCGCAGGCATTCAGGTGGCCGACCAGGCGGGCGGCTACGCCGGGTTCTTCACCCACATGGACAACAAGGAGGGCGCCTATGCCAAATCGGCGCCGAAGCTGATCAGCAAACAGCTCTACAACCGCATCAGCGCGACAGACATCCGCCGCGACTGGTGGGACCCCTCGGACAAGGAGTCGCCCTACGTCAGCAAAAAATTCTCGTTCGCCAACGTGGCCTCCTTCCTGGGCGACTACATCTACATGCGCGTCGAGGAGATGTACTTCACGGCCGCCGAAGCGGCCCTGCGGCTGGACGACCTCAAGAGCGCACGCGAACTGATGAACACCGTCATGGCCGAACGCGACCCGGGTTACAGCGCCAACAACCGCAGCGGCACGCTGCTCGGCGCGACGACCACGACCTGGACCGGATCGTTCCTCGAAAACATCCTCACCCACCGCCGCATCGAACTGTGGGGTGAGTACGGCCGGCTGTTCGACGTCCGCCGCCTGGGCCAGGGCATCGACCGCCGGACCGACGACGGCTTCTCCGAGGAGTGCATTTCGATGATGAACCGCCGGAACGTCAACATCACCAAAGCCGACACTTACGACTGGGTGCTGACCATTCCCAAAGCCGAACTGGATGCCAATCCGAACATCAACGAGGAGGACCAGAATCCCTAACGAGCCTTTGAACCGTTGAAAATCAAGTACACTATGAAAAACATATCGAAATATCTGGGTGCGGGACTGCTGCTCTTCACCGCGGCCTGCAGCCAGACGCAGGAGGGCGACCAATACACCCCCAACAAGGACGATGCGAAGGCCATCCACTTCATCCAGTCGTCCATCCAGAAGGAGTTTCCGCAGGACGCCGTGCAGGGCGTGATCAACGTCGAAATCGCGCGTCCGGGCAACAAAGGCGCCTACAAGGTCTATCTGGCGACCAAGGACGACGACTACGAGCTGTTCTCGGTTCCGGCCGAGGCGACCATTCCCGACGGCAGCCACTCCGTGACGGTTCCCGTCGAGGTCGACCTTTCGAACTTCGTCATGGGTTCGAACTACAAGACCACGCTCTACATCAGCAGCCGGGAGGCGCGTCCGGGCGACAACGCCGCGCAGGTGGCGCAGTACTCCGACAAGGTGACCCTTTCGGCCACCTACGAACTGGAGTGGGAGACGCTCTACCGCACCACCGGAGAGGGCGAAGAGATCCCCCAGCTGGCAACCTACCACTACAACGGGTACTATTCGGGCCGCGATTCGGGCCTGGAGGTCGAGAAAGCCGTGGGAGCCAATATCTTCCGGCTGAAGGACTGGGCCAGCGGCGTGACGTTCAAGTTCGTCCTCCACGACGACAACACCTGCACCGTGCCGGCGCAGTCGATCGGCTACTACAACTCGAACTACAACGAGTACGTCTACGTCGCCGACATGGCCGTTTACACCGGCAACGACTCGGCGTACGCCAGCTATCCCTGCACGTTCGACGGCGAGAGCACCTTCTCGTTCTACCTGATCTACTACGTGTCGTCGGGCTATTTCGCCCAGGGGACCGAGAAACTGGTCTTCGACACCGACATCGACACCACGCCCGTCGTGGAGATCGCTTTCGAGGGCATCGAGACCACGAGCACCGGATTCAAGGCTCCGAAACTCCACTTCTCGCCCAACGAATACACGAAGTACTACAAGGCCGCGGTCGTCGCCGGAGACATCACCGCCGACGCCGAACGGCAGCAAGAGGTGCGCCGGCAGCTGATCGACGACAAACTGGAGGCCGTGACCCCCGTGGTGACGCTCCTCGCGGACGACGCCTCGGTCTGGAACGTTCCCTCGGGCAACTACACCGCCGTGGCGCTGGCCTACGACTCGATCGAGAACCCCTGCAAGCTCTACACGCAGCGGTTCACGAACGACCCGAACGACGAATATGCTCCCCGATCGCTCGAATTCGAGTTCTACGCTCCGGAGAACAACCTCAACTACTCGCCCTACAACACGCTCATCTGGCAGATGCAGACCGCGAATGTGGCGGCGATGAAATATCTCTGCGTCAAAACCGCCGTCGCCGACTACCTGTGCGAAGCGCTCGGCATGACACTGGAGGAGGTGACCGCATCCCGGGGCTACGACGTTCCCGAGGAGATGATCGCGCAGCTCAACTCCCCCGAAGGCCGCGGCACGTCGTTCAGCCCGCTCGACGAAGGCAGCACGTACACACTCGCCCTGCTGATGTACAACTCGTTCGGCGACACGGCTTTCGTTTCGAAGAGCGCGTCGACGTTCGGTTACTTCGCCAAGGATTTCGACCGGACGAAGACCCTGGAGGACTTCATCGGCGCATTCGGCGTCACGGCGACCGTCGACGTCGATTCGCAGTCGTCCGAAAAGACCTTCCGCATGGACATCGCGCGCATCAACGACCGCGACGTGCTCATCAGCGGCATGACCGACATGCGCGACTTCGCACCCCAGCTGAAAGGCTACTACGACAAGGAGCTGCACATGCTGATCGTCGAACCCCAGTACGCGGGGATGTACAACGGCGCCTATGCGACGCTCGGCTTCTCGAACGGACTGTCGATCTTCTGGGGCGACGCCGGAATGGCCGTCGGCTACATCGGCGACACGCTCTACTGGGCTTCAAGCCCCTACTCACCCGAAGAGGTCAACAGCTACATGTTCCTGCTCTTCAGCACGCCGCAGGCGTCGAGTTCGAGCTACCTGCGCCAGTACGCCGGTTCGAAAACCTACTCGTCCCTCAAGATGAAGCCCCTCCAGCAGGCGTCCGCACAGACCGCGGCCCGCGCCGCGGAATCGCGGACCGGAAGCATCGAGACCGGCGGACAGCGCTTCACGACCTACCTGACGGGCGAACGCGTCGCCGTTCCGGCGAAAGCCCTGTCTCTTATACACATCTCCGAGCCCACGAGACGTAGAGGAATCTC
>ENA-OZFC01000992-OZFC01000992.1-human-gut-metagenome-genome-assembly--contig:-NODE-992-length-15146-cov-4.974223_pt1 | contig 15146 bp, 16 predicted proteins | sample MGYA00245076_ERZ653625 | MGnify/ENA primary metagenome ERZ653625 (study PRJEB26926, sample SAMN06165169) | human gut metagenome | biome: ENVO:00009003; feature: ENVO:2100002; material: ENVO:00002003... | reverse complement strand
CCGCGCCGGACGCGTTCGCGCTCGCGGCGCTGCCGGAGGCGCAGCTGCTCAAGCTCTGGGAGGGGCTGGGCTACTACAACCGTGCGCGCAAGGCGCAGGAATGCGCCCGTGAGATCGCGGCGCGCGGCGGCGTCTGGCCCGACACGGTCGAGGGGCTGCTGGCGCTGCCGGGCATCGGCCCGTATACGGCCGGGGCCATCGCCTCGATCTGCTTTGAGCGCCCGGCCGCCGCCGTGGACGGCAACGTGCTGCGCGTGTGCGCGCGCGTGCTCGACGACGCGACGCCCATCGACAACGCCGCGCACAAGGCGGCACTCACCGCGGCGCTGAGCGCGTGCTACCCCGCCGGGCACTGCGGTGACTTTACGCAGGCGCTCATGGAGCTCGGCGCGACCGTCTGCGGCCCGAACCGCGCGCCGCAGTGCGAGGCCTGCCCGATCGCGGCGCTGTGTCTCGCCCGCGCGCACGGCACGGCGGCCGCCCTGCCGGTCAAGGCACCAAAGCGCGCCAAACGCGCCGAGGAGCACACCGTGTTCTGCCTGCGCTGCGGCGACCGGCTCGCCGTCGAACGGCGGCCATCGAGCGGCCTGCTCGCCGGGCTCTGGCAGCTGCCGAACACGCCGGGCCTGCTCGACGAGCGGCAGGCGGGCGCCTACGCCAGCGGGCAGGGCCTCGGCGATGTGCGGCTGCGCAGCGCGCGCGACGGCAGGCACATCTTCACGCACATCGTCTGGACGATGCGCTGCTACACGCTCGAGTGCTCGGCCATGCCGCCGCGCTACCACTGGGCCACGCCCGAGGAGCTGCGCGAGGAGATCTCGCTGCCGACGGCATTCCGGCAGTTTGTGGACACGGAATGATCGCAAAGCCGCCCCTGTCTGATCTGACAGGGGCGGCGGGATTTTAAATGTGTGCGAATCGAACGCTCGCGCTCAGCGCCAGAAGTCGTCGTTCCGGTCGCGGTACTGCGGCGGCATGGGGTACTGCATACGGCGGAAATAGTCAAACACCGTCTCGCGCGTGACGCGGCGGTCATCGCGCGACGAGCGGTTCACGCGCCGGATGCCGAACACGTACAGCGCGACGAGATACGCATAAAACAGCAGCGTGAAGCGGCTGTCGCTCTCCTGCGTGAAGGCCAGAAAGTCATAGCAGCCGTGCATCAGCACCGGCACGACGACGCTCAGCGCGAGGTAGGCCTTCCGGTCATCGTCGCGCCCCCAGTAGTCGGAGAGCTTGGCGTAGCCGTAGAAATAGCCCATGAACACACCGAAGATCGCGTGGCCGGGCACGGCCGTGACCGCGCGCACGATGCCGGTGGCGAAGCCGTAGCTGTAAACATACTTCACGTTCTCAAATGCGGCAAAGCCGAGCGCGACCATGACGGCGTAGACGATGGCATCAAACTGATAGTCGAACGCCGGATTGCGCCACGTCGTGCGCAGGAAGAGGAACTTACACGTCTCCTCCGTCAGGCCGGCGACAACGAATGCCTCAAGAAAGTAGCCGAGGTAGACATTGCGCACGTTCAGCCGCTCGATGATGGCGCTGAGAATGAGCTCGACCACAATGGCCGGCAGGCACGAGAGCACGCCGTAACCAAGGAGCTTGGCAATCAGGGCCGGCGGCTCTTTGTCCGTGCGGTCCTTGCGGCAGATATACACCACCAGCACAACGGCCGGCAGCAGCGCGATGAACATCAAAGGGTCGATCATGGGGGAAACCTCCAATCTGGGATGTGCGGGAGTGGGATCCTACATCGCCGTTCGGCGATGCCTCCCTTTACACAAGGGAGCCAAGGGGCACGATACCGGCGAAAAGGCCGCAGGCTGCCGGTCAGAACAGCAGCCAGATCAGCAGCGGGATCGTCACGGCGGACAGAACCGTGCTGAGGAAAATGCACTTGGACGCGAACGCGTCCGACCGCTCATACTGCAGGCACAGCGCCGTGACGACCATGGCCGACGGACACGCCGCGAGCAGCACCGGGATGCCGAGCAGCACACCGCTGACAAATGGCCGCAGCACCAGCCACGTCAGCAGCGGACACACGAGCAGGCGCACCGCCGACACGGCATAGACCCGCCAGTCGGTCAGCGCCGCGCGCACGGAAATGGCGCCGAGCGACGTGCCGATGATGAGCATCGACAGCGGGATCGTCGCGCCCGCAAGCGTGGAGATCGTATCAGCGATGACGGCGGGCACATGGATGCGCGAGAGCAGCAGCACGACCGACAGCAGCGTCGCAATGACAGGCATGTTGAGCACCTGGCGCCAGTCAAAGCGCGCGCCGTCCGTGCCCGAGAGCTGCGCCGCGCCGATGGAATAGAGCGCGAGGTTGAACGGAATGTTGCACAGGGAGGCGAAAAAGACCATCTCGTCGCCGAAGATCGCTGCGACGACCGGCAGCCCCACGAAGCCAACGTTGCCGAACGCGGTCACGAGCCGCGTGGCGCCCGCGTCCCCGCGCGGGATGCGCAGCAGCCGCGGCAGAAACCACGCCATGACGACCTGCAGCACAGTCACCGCCGTGAGCACGAGGACATAATCGACAATTTCGCGGCCGGTGAAATCCGGCACACTCAGCACGGAATTGAGGATCGTCGCCGTGAGCAGGACGTTCATCACCAGCGGCGTGACACGCTGATTGAACTCCGGCCCCGTGATGCCGATGCGCGCACAAAGGTAGCCAAGGAGCATGATGAGCACCAGCATGGCCATCTTGGCAAAAACAACGGACAGATTCATATTTCTCTTTTTCTCTCTTTTCTCGGATTCTCTCGTCGGGCGGCGCATGGTGCTACCTACCCAGTATAGAATAGTATATGCCAGACATCGTGTCTTGTAAAGCGGAATTCTCAACGGGTACTTGCCAAACGCCGCCCGGCCTGTTACACTGGCAGGAAAGGGGGTGTGCGCATGAAGAAAACCGTCATCACCGTTATCCGCATCATCGTCATCGTCGCCATTCTGGGCCTGCTGACCTACGGCGGCTTTGTGGGGATGAACCGCGTGTCCGGCACCGGGGACTACACCATCGATCAGTACGCCGCGACCGACGACGGCGGTCTGCTGACCGTGACAAAGGCCGGCACGACCGTGCACGTCAAGTGCTCGGCCGATCAGCTTGCCGCCGTGGCCGCACAGCCGGACGGCACGTTCCACCTGTCGTTCTCCTACAGCCAGATCACGAACAGCGGCACGCTCAAAGACATCACGCCCGCCGGCTGACCACTGTGCCGCGCGGCTGACTGCCCGTCTGAACGCGCCCGTCGGCTGACAACCGGCCGGGCGCGTTTCTTAACAATTCTGAATTTTTCGCGCGCGCTTGCACAATCCGCGCCGGTGCGCGTATAGTAGAGGCAGCAATTAACAGATTTTCGGAAACCAAACATTCTCCCGGAGGTGACCTCATATGCAGACAACCGATCCCCGCCGCACCCCGCGGCCCGACAGCGAGGAGCGCACGCCGAAGCAGGGCGCGGCCGCCCGTCCGCTCCCGGTCAACCGCCGTGCGCCGCAGCGCCGCGGCCCGAACCAGTCGATGCTGGTGTTTGCGGCCGTGCTGGCCGTGATCGTGCTGGCAGCAGTGCTGGTGCTCGTGCTCGTGAGCCGGCACAACCGCGCGCCCAAGGACGACCCCGCCGCGCTGGCCACGCCCACCGCACAGATCACGGAGCAGGACACCGTGCTCGCGGAGGCGAAGCACCTCGCCGCGCAGTATGACTACGACAAGGCCATCGCCGCTGTGACGGGCTTTGCCGGGTGGGAGAACGCACCGGAGCTGCAGCAGGCCAAGGCCGATTTCGAGGCGCAGAAGGCGCAGGCCGTCCGCTGGGCAGACCCGACGACCATTCCGCACGTCTTTTTCCACACGCTCATCGCCGACACTTCCCGCGCCTTTGACGGCGACCCCGAGCAGGGCGGCTACAACCAGTTCATGACCACGATCAAAGAGTTCAACGCCGTGCTGCAGAGCCTGTACGAGCGGGGCTACGTGCTTGTGGACATCCACGACGTCGCCGGGCCGCAGCAGCAGGCCGACGGCTCGACGAAATACGTTGCGGGCGACATCTATCTCCCCGCCGGGAAAACGCCCATCGTCATGTCGCAGGACGACGTGTGCTACTACGAATACATGACCGACAGCGACGGCGACGGCAGGCCCGACAAGGGCGGCGACGGCTTTGCCTCCCGCCTGCTGGTGCAGAACGGCAAGCTCACGTGCGAGTACGTGGACGCCGACGGCCAGACGTGCTACGGCAGCTATGACCTCGTGCCGCTGCTCGATGATTTCCTCGACCAGCACCCCGACTTTTCCTACCGCGGCGCGCGCGCAATCATCGCCGTGACCGGGTATCAGGGCGCGTTCGGCTACCGCATCAGCAGCGACTATAAGGCCAAGCTCGGCGACGAGGCCTTCGCGCAGGCGTGCAGGGACGCGCGCGAAGTGGCCGACGCGCTGCGTGCCGAGGGCTACACGATCGCGAGCCACAGCTACGGCCACCTGACCTACGGCGACATTTCGCCCGAGCGTCTGGCCGGCGACGCGCAGAAGTGGAACGATCAGATCGCGGCCGTCATCGGCGAGACCGACGTGTTGCTCTACCCCTTCGGCAGCGACATTGCCGGCATCGAGGCCTACAAGGGCGCGAAGTTTGACACGCTCTATGGTCTGGGCTTCCGCTATTTCTGCAACGTGGACTCAGCCAAACACTGGGTGCAGATCCACGACGGGTATGTCCGCCAGGGCCGGCGCAACATCGACGGCTACCGGATGTACTACCAGCCGAACCTGCTCGATGACCTGTTTGACACCAGGACCGTCTGGGACGATGCCCGTCCGACGCCCGTGCCGAAGATCTGACCGGGCGGGATACGGCGCACCGCCGGCAATGAAAGCCTTCCTCTTGAGGAGAAGGCTATGGCACACCACCGGCAGCGCCGCATCCACCATCCGGCCCCGTTCCATATACGACAAAATCCCCTGACTGTTCGGTCAGGGGATTTTGCTTGGGATGGGAAAAAAGATAAGGGGGGATTTATCGACCAATCAGTCCTTGCGCTCGTCGCCCCAGAAAAACAGGGCCACGGTGCCCGGACCGGTATGGCTGCCAATGGTGGTGCCGACGCTGTAGATCTCGACCTTGCCGTTGAGCTTCGGGAACTTCTGCTCGATCTCGTCTGCCACGGCGCGCGCGTCGTCATAGCACGCCGACTGCGAAATGTAGCACTTGCCGGAGTAGTCAAGGCCGCCCTGCGCATGCTCTTCCATGCGGACAACGATCTCTTTCATGACGCGCTTCTTGCCGCGGATCTTGGAGCGTGGGATGAGCCGGCCGAGGTTATCCATGTTCAGCAGCGGACAGATGTCCAGCAGGCCGCCGAACACGCCGGCCACCTTCGAGATGCGGCCGCCCTTGACGTAGAACGTCAGGTCCGTGGAGAAAAACCAGTGGTGCAGCTCGAGCTTGTGCGTCTCGGCCCAGTCGCGCACGGCGTCGATGGACATGCCCTCGTCGCGCAGGTCGGCGAGACGATCCATCAGCAGGCCGTAGCCCGAGGACGCGCCGAGCGAGTCGACGATGTAGATCTTCCGGTCGGGATAGCGCTCACGGACGATGCGCGCGGCGTTCTCTGCCGAGTTCGACACGCCCGACAGGCCCGAGGACAGGCAGACATGCAGAATGTCCTTGCCCTGCTCAAGAAACGGGGTGAAATAGTCCACAAATTCCGAGATGTTCACCTGCGAGGTGCGCGTCTCGGCGCCGTTTGCCATGGCGGCGTAAAACTTGTCAAACGGCATCGTCTCGCCCAGATCGTCCGGGTAATCCACGCCGTCGAGCGCATAGTGGAAGCAGATATACGAAATGTCACGCTGCTGGAAATGCTCCTTGGTCAGGTCGGCGGTGGAGCAGCAGCTCAGTACGAAATCGGCCATCGTGTCGGTCTCCTTTGCATCCTTCGATTTGCCCGCCGGGCGGGCAGACTTTGTTCCTTCACAATACGCAGGTATCATACCCGCAGCGGGGGCATTGCGCAACCTACAAAACGGAACCGGGGCGTAGAACACGGCCCCGCCCTGCTCTACGCCCCGAAAGACGCGCTCTACGAATCATAGAATGTCTGCAATATCAATGCTTTGCGCGGATGTGGAAGCTGAAATACACAACGGCTTCGGCCGGGATGAGAATGAGGAAAAGCTGCCAGAAATTCATCCCGAAGCGCAGCAGCACGAGGTAGCCGGCGAGGAAGATGCTCGCCACAAGACCAAGCACCACATACAAATTGCCCCGCCCGCCGAAAAACACGCTGTTGAGCACGAGGTAGGTAATGACCGCCGCCGGCACGAAGCAGGGAAACACGAGCCACTCCACCTGGCCGAGCCACAGCCACAGCACCACAAACACCAGCACCGCCAGCGTGACGATGCCCATGAGGGCGACCAGGATGATGGCATGATGGCTGCGGTCGCACGCGCTGGGCTCGGGTCCGGGCTGCCACGCATCATGCTCGTTGAGCAGGTAATCGACCGTGACGCCGAAGAGCTCGCTCATGCGCTTGAGCACCATGGCATCGGGAATGGCCTCACCGCGCTCCCACTTGGAGATCGACTTGTCCGAATAATTCAGTTGTTCACCAAGCTCCGCCTGCGTCATGCCCGCAGCCGTGCGCAGACGGATCAGGTTGCTGGCGAAGATGAGCTTCAGTTCGTCCATGGCGGCGACCTCACAATGGTTTTATCTCGTCTATTTTACGCACGTGCGCGCGCGTTGTCAACCGTCATGTCGCCAGACGATCTCCTCGGCCGTGCGCGCGGCGGTCTGCTCGTCGGTGAGCAGACGCACGAGCTCGAGTGCGAACGGGATCGCCGCGCCGAGGGCGCGGCCGGTCGTGATCGGCCCATCGGTGACAACGTCGGCATCGACCATGTGCGCGCCGGTGCACTTGCTCTCAAAGCCGGGGTAGCACGTGGCGCGGCGTCCAGCGAGCAGGCCGTACTGCGCGAGCACGCTCGGTGCGGCGCAGATCGCCGCGGCGCGGCCGCCATGCTCGAGTGTGCGGCGCACGAGCGCCTCCACGGCCGGGCTCTTGGCGAGATTCGTCGTGCCGGGCATGCCGCCCGGGAGCACGACGAGCTCCGGCGGCGCGGCCAGCAGCTCCGGCAGCGTGCGGTCGCACGTGATGGGCACGCCGTGCGCACCGACGACGGTGTGTGCTTCCTGAATGGACACGGTGTACGTCTCCAGTCCGGCACGGCGGAGAATATCGAGCGTGATGAGACCCTCGCACTCCTCGAGCCCTTCGGCAAACAGCAGATAACATTTCGACATGATGGGTTCCCCTTTCTCAAAAAAACGGTTACATCAGCGGCGCAACGAGCTTGAGCAGCGCGGCCGCGATGCGCGTGTGCAGCGGGATGCGCGCAAGATCGCCGTGCGTGACGACCTGCGACTGGGCACGTGTGGCGTCATAATCCGCCACAATGTCCTTGATGCATGGACAGTCATAGAGATACACCGCGTCCTCAAAGTGCAGGTACAGGCTGCGGTAATCGAGATTGATCGTGCCAACGACGGCCTTGCGGTCGTCGCTGACGAACACCTTCGCGTGCACGAAGCCGGGCGTGTACTCGTAGATCTTCACCCCGGCATCGAGCAGCTCGCGGTAGTGCCCCTTGGCAAGGGCGAAGGCGAACTTCTTGTCCGGCACGTGCGGCAAAATGAGCTCCACGTCCACGCCGCGCTTGGCCGCGAACGTGAGCGCCATGATCATCGTCTCATCGAGGATGAGGTACGGCGTCATAATGCGCACATACCGCTCGGCGTGGTTGAGGATGTCGAGATACACGCACTCGCCCACGCGCTCGTCATCGAGCGGGCTGTCGGCATACGGCAGGACGTAGCCGGAGGCCTCCGGCAGCGGGCGCTGCGGCACGCGGAGATAGCGGCCGTAGGAATCGGTGTCCGGCTCGCGCTCGTCCATGCCCCACATCTGCAGGAACATGAGCGTGAGCGAGCGCACGGCCTCGCCCTCCAGACGCACGGCCGTGTCCTTCCACACGCCGTAGACGCGCACCAGGTTCGCGTACTCGTCGGCAAGGTTCACGCCGCCGGTGAAGCCGATGCGCCCGTCGATGACGGCGATCTTGCGGTGGTCGCGGTTGTTATAATACGTGCTCACGAGCGGGCGCAGCGGCGCGAACATCTTGCAGTGGATGCCGAGCGCCTCCATGCGCTTGGGGTAGCCGTACGGCAGGCGGTAGAACGTGCACGTACCGTCATAGAGCACGCGCACCTCAACGCCGGCGCGCACCTTTTCCTCCAGGATTTTCAGGATGCGGCCCCAGACGTCGCCCTCCTCGATGATGAAATACTCGAGGAAGATGAAGTGTTCGGCCGACTGCAGCGCCTCGATGAGCGCACCGATCTTGTCCTGCCCCATGGGGTAGTAGGTCACGGCAGTGTTTTCGTACACGGGGTAGTCGCCGGAGCGCAGCGTGTACTCAGCGAGGTTGTGCACCTCTGGCAGCTCGGTGCGCAGGCGGGCCATGAGCTCGGTCTGGCGCGGGACGTACTGCACGGTGCTGAGGATGCTCTCCTGCACGCGGCGATTGGCGTAGCGGTGGCCGATGTCGAGCTGCACGAACAGGTACAGCAGCACGCCGAACGCCGGCAGTGCCATGACGAGGATGATCCAGGTGATCTTCGTCGTCGCGCTGCCGGACTTGTTGACAAGGTAGATGATGACCGCAACGCTCAGCACGCGCAGGACGATCGTCAGCGCGGGGTAGTAGCGGCCGAGATAGTGCGTACCGAGCACCATGATGGCGATCTGCAGCAGGAGCAGCAGCGTGATGACCATCGTGCGGCCGAACACGATGTCCAGCAGCCGGCGCTTGCCGCGGCGCAGCAGGCGGATCTCATTGTCGTCCTCAAACCAGTCGTTGTGCACGTGCGCACCTCCTTCGCGTTGTTATCTTTCTATCATATCCGAAATTCCGGAAACGGTCAAGGGACATTCCGGTCGATTTTCCTGCGGCGCGAAACAGCGGCGCTCCCTCGTCTCCGGTCATGAAAAACCGCCCGCACGGGTCTCCGTGCGGGCGGGAACACTGCCTGTGCAGCTATTATGCGTAAAAGACGTGGTCGCCGATCGTGGCCGTGTAGGTCAGGCGGCTGTTGAACCACGAGGCATTGCATGCCGAGGGATTGATGAAATACAGGCTCTCGCCCACCGGGTCATACCCCTCGAAGGCGAGCTTCGCCGCGAGCTCGGCGTCCTCGTCCGGCGTAAGGCTGATGCGCCCGTCGGCCGTGGGCGAAAACTGCGCCACACCGCCACGCCGGTCGAACACGACCTCCTTGACGCTGTTGGGAAACCGCTCGTCCGCCACGCGGTTGAGCACGACATTGCCGACCGCGATCTGCCCGTCCATGGGCTGGTTGCCGGCCTCGGCATTGATGATGTGGCTGAGCCAGTAGACATCGCGCGCGCCGTAATAGCTCTCGCCGCTCTCGAGCAGCGCCTGCTCTGACGCGTCGACACGCAGGCTGGTATTGTCCGCGCTGAACGCGGCCGTGACACCGAAGATCTTTTCCAGATCCGCCAGCGGCAGCACCACTTCCCCATCGAGGGCATACACGCCGTCGGGTGCGTAGAAGCAGCGGCCGTTGGCCGTGTAATACGTCGCGCCGTAGGTCGCCGTGATGTCCGCACCGTCGACCGTGACGGTCTCGGTGTCCCCATCGGTGACGGTGTCGCTCTCGAGGCCGAGCATCTCGGCGAACGCATCCGCCGGGAGCCAGACCGCATCGCCGAGCACGTAGCAGTAGCCGCAGAAGCGGTCGTCCACGTACACTGGCGTGTAGTCGCAGGTGACAGTCTCGGTGTAGTCGCCGGCGTCCATGCCGACGGCGACCGTGCGCACGACCGGCGAGGTCGCCTGCGCGGCGGCCTGCACCGCGAGCTTCTCGTCGCGCTCGGGCGCGGCCAGGGACGCGTCCCCGCTCACGACCGCCTTTGCCGCCAGCGCGCTGCCGTCCGGTCCGGCGGCCAGCGCCGAGTTTTCACCGGCGAGCCAGAAAAATCCGCACAATAAGCCGCAAAGCAGGCAGACGATGCACATCAGCGACAGGCCCGACTTCACGGACAGGCCCGCTTTCTTCGTTCGATTCATGACGTGCAGCCTCCTTTGCTGATTCATCACAGGGCACACGGGCTTCCATCCACGCGCCCTGTTATGGATAATTATATTCATTTTTCAAGCCGCACGCAATCGGCAAAGTGCACAAAGCATGTTTTTAAGTTCTGAATAATATCCACAAAAAATTGCGCAAACAACAAAATATAGCGTTATATGACGTTATTCTACGCAAGTTGTTGTGTTGTATACTTTGACTAAACCAAACGATTCGACGCAAAGTGACGAAAATAAAAAGATGCAAGTTCGCAAAAAATTCTTGCAAACTTGCATTATGTCAACTATTTTTATTATTTGAAAGAATTATGTTAATCTTTTTCCCGCCTCACAATGCCTGACGCAGCGCCTTGGCGAGCTGGTCCGGGCAGGAGGTCGGCTTGCCGCCGCAGCGCACGCCCTCCATACGCTCGATGGCCTGCTGCACCGGCATCCCCACCAGGAGCCGCGAAATGCCCTGCAGATTGCCGCTGCACCCCCCTTGCACCTCAACTTGGCGGATAATTCCGTCCTCCACCTCCACCCGCATCAGGCGGGAGCAGACACCTTTCGGACGGTATGTGATCGTCATGACGACGCCTCCTTCACGATTTTTCTGCCCCCAGTATAGCAGATGCGGTGACATAATTCCACCCCTGAAACCATATATATTGTGGAGAATGCAATCGGAGGTGAGCAGATATGACGCTGCGGCAAAAACTGGCCTGTGTGGGGCTGACCGTGTTCGGCCTGCAGATCGCATCGGCTGCGGCGGGCGGCGCGCCGCTCGCGGACAGGCTGCGGCTCTGGCTCGACCCGGAGCAGCTGCTGGCGGCATCGGTGCGCATGGAGCTGGGTGCTCCGCCGGTGGACGTCTCCCCCACGCCGGAGGCAGCGGCGGCGCTCAGCGCGGCCACGCCCGCGCCGGAAGCAACACCCGCCCCCACATCCGACGGCGAGCCCGCCGAGGACGCCCCGACCACGACGGCCGACGGGCTGCCGATCGTGGCGACGAGCATCGCAGGCGGGCTGAGCATCAAGAATGAGACGGACATCGCGGTGGACGCGGCGGCGCTGCTGCAGCAGGGCCCGGCCGTGACGCTGCCGGCAGGCGAACCGCAGATCCTCATCATGCACACGCACGCGAGCGAGGCCTTCACCCCCGCGGGGCGCGACCTTTACCCCGCGAGCGACACGTGCCGCACGGAGGACACCAATTATAATATCGTGCACGTGGGCGACGTGCTGGCCGACACGCTCGGGGCCGCCGGCCTGCAGGTGCTGCACGACCGGACGATCTACGACTACCCGAGCTACACGGGCTCGTACAACCGCTCGGGCGCGGCCGTGCAGGCGTACCTGAGCCAGTACCCGAGCCTGCGCATCGTCATTGACCTGCACCGCGACGCGCTGTGCTCGGACAGTGTGGTCTACAAGACCGTGGCCGAGCTGCCCGACGCCGCGTGCTCGCAGGTGATGCTGCTCGTGGGCACGAACGCCTCGGGCCTCTACCACCCGTACTGGGAGGAGAATCTGCGCCTGGCAGTGTACCTGCAGGACGCGGTGAACGCCGCGCACCCGACGCTCATGCGGCCGATCACGCTCGTCAACGAGCGCTACAACCAGCACCTCACGCGCGGGTCGCTCATCATCGAGGTCGGCAGCAGCGGCAACACGCTGCAGGAGGCCACGCGCGCCGTGCGCCTGTTCGGCGAGAGCGCGGGGCCGGCGCTCGCCCGGCTCGTGCAGTGACCAGGTCCGCCACAGTGCGGCATATTATTAATAGGTATAAAACCGCCCCCGGCGGGCGAGAATCTCCACAGACGGAGCTTCCGGCCAAAGGGGGTGGTTTTCATGCAGGTACGCAATTACATGACGGGCGCTGCCGCCGTGACGCATCCGGATGAGCCGGTCGTCGCCGCCGCGCGGCTGATGCGCATGCGCGGCATCGGCGCGCTGCCCGTGTGCGAGGACGACGGCACGCTCGCCGGGATGCTCACCGACCGCGACATCGTGGTGCGCTGCGTCTCGTCCGGGGGCGACCCGGGCGCCGTGACCGTGCGCAGCATCATGTCGCGCGACCCCGTGACGGTCGAGGCGGGCGCGGACATCCGCAGCGCGATGGAGACCATGCGCACAGCGCAGGTGCGCCGCCTGCCCGTGACCGAGGGCGGCAAGCTCGCGGGCATGCTCTCGATCGATGACATCGCCCGCTCGGGCAAGTGGGACATGGAGTGCGCGCAGGCGCTGTGCGGCATCACGGCCAACGTCTGCCGGCGGTGAGGTAGTGCAGCCAGCACAGGTCCAACACGCACCCTTTGGCTCCCTTGTGTCAAGGGAGCTGTCAGCCGTCAGGCTGACTGAGGGATTGATACGTGGGATAGGAATTGCAGCCGGTATCTGCAACCCCTTCGTCGCGGCACAAAGCGCCGCGCCACCTTCCCCGCATCGCCGGAAGGCGATGCAGGATCCCACCCGAGGCGGGCCTTGCCCCTTCGGGCTCCCCCGCTGCGCTTATGCGCAAGTTTTCCCCCGCTCCGGCCGCGCGGTGCCCGCGCGGCCGCCTTTTTGCGCATCGCCTACGCTGCATCGCACACAAATTGCGCACAAACGCCAAAACGCGGCGCGGAAAATACAGCAGAATGCACAATCTTGAGAATCATTCGCAAAAAGGGCTTTACAAATGCGGTTTCCTGTGGTATCTTCATATCAGTAATAATTCTTGTTACTGATTTACAAGGAGGTGCTTCGATGCCCACACGCAAAAACAGCAAAAAGCGGCAGGTCATCCTCGAAGCCCTCGCAGCGACGACCGCCCACCCCACCGCGCAGGAGCTCTACCAGCAGCTCAAGCCGGACTACCCCGACCTGAGCCTCGGCACGGTGTACCGGAACCTGAGCCTCTTCGCCGAAGAGGGCGACGCGATGAGCGTCGGCGTGTTCCGCGGGCAGGAGCGGTTTGACGCCCGCACAACCCCCCACGCGCACCTGCACTGTGTGCAGTGCGGCCGGGTCATCGACGTGCCGCTGCCCGATCAGCCGGAGGCACAGCTGTGTGCCCTCGCCCAGAGCGCGACGGACGCAAAGGTGCTCGGGTGCAGCATCACGTTCACGGGGCTGTGCAAGACTTGTCAGCAAGCGGACAAGGGATCCGCTTCTAAATAAACCAACAATCGAAATCAAAAAACATCAGGAGGAATCTGACTATGAAAAAATGGGTTTGCAGTGTCTGTGGTTACGTTTACGAAGGCGAGCAGCCGCCGGTCGAGTGCCCGGTGTGCCATGTCGACGGCTCCAAGTTCATCGAGCAGAAGGCTGAGAAGTCCTGGGCTGCCGAGCACGTGGTCGGCGTGGGCAAGGCGTTCGGTTCCGACGTTCCGGCCGACGTGCAGAAGGAGATCGTCGACGGCCTGAGAGCCAACTTCGAGGGCGAGTGCTCCGAGGTCGGCATGTACCTGGCCATGGCGCGCGTGGCGCACCGCGAGGGCTATCCGGAGATCGGCCTGTACTGGGAGAAGGCCGCGCACGAGGAAGCCGAGCACGCCGCGAAGTTCGCCGAGCTCCTCGGTGAGGTCATCACCGACAGCACGAAGAAGAACCTCGAGATGCGCGTCGACGCCGAGAACGGCGCGACCGACGGCAAGTTCCAGCTCGCAAAGCTGGCCAAGCAGTACAATCTCGACGCGATCCATGACACCGTGCACGAGATGGCCCGCGACGAGGCCCGCCACGGCAAGGCGTTCGAGGGTCTGCTCAAGCGCTACTTCGGCGAGTAATCACTGCAACGGGAGATACAGCCATGAAATACGTCTGTGACATCTGCGGCTACGTCTACGACCCCGCAGCCGGCGACCCCGACAACGGCGTCGCCCCCGGCACGCCTTGGGAAGCCGTCCCCGAAGATTGGGTCTGCCCGCTGTGCGGCGTCGGCAAAGACCAGTTCAGTCCCAAAGCATAACGTGAAAACGAACAGAGGAAGCCGGGTGACCGGCTTCCTCTGTTTTGCTTTTGCACGGGCGGATATGTATCCCGTTGGGAAATTGACAACTGCCGCAGGAAATGTTACACTATGTTTGTCACATGACAGAAAATGCGGCCGCTGCGGCGGCGAAAGAGGGGGAAACACCATGAAATATTGCGCTCAGTGCGGCGCGCAGCTGGTCGATGAGGCCGTGGTCTGCCCGCATTGCGGCTGCGCCGTGGCGCCGACGAAGACCGTCGACCCGAATGCCAGCCCGAAATCACGCCTGATCACGCTGCTGCTGTGCATCTTCGTCGGCGGGCTCGGCATCCACCGGTTCTACGTCGGCAAGATCGGCACGGGCGTGCTCTGGCTGCTCACGGCCGGGTGCTTCGGCATCGGCGCGCTGGTCGACCTGATCATGATCGCCTGCGGCACATTCACCGACAGCGACGGAAAGCCGGTCACCGACTGGCAGACCTGAACGCTGCACAAAAAAATTGCTCCCCGGCCGGATGGCCGGGGAGCTTTTTGCACATTTTACGGGTCGATCTCGATGATATAGCCGATCTTGCCGCTGTAGAACTGCGGGTAGCGGCCGGCGGGATCACCGATGCAGTCGTTATAATACCAGCCGCTGTTTGTGCGCGTGATGAGCACATAGTCCTCGGCGGCGCCGTTGGTATCGTGCACGGACGGCTCACCAGACGCCCAGTTGTAGACCGGGTCGACATTGTCCTTGACCCAGGCGAGCTCGCCGCTGTCGGTGCGGTGCAGGCCGATCCAGACATAAGTCAGGCCGGACTCGTCAGCCAGCTGGGCGACGCGCGTCCACTTCTCGGCGCTGTCGATCACGACGAGGTGGCCGCCCTTGGCCTCGGCCGCCGCTTCGGCGTCCGCCCAGGAGACGTCCGCCGTGACGACCTCATACGTCGGCTCCGGCTTCGGCGTCGGGGCTGTCTCTTATACACATCTCCGAGCCCACGAGACGTAGAGGAATCTCGT
>ENA-OZFC01000967-OZFC01000967.1-human-gut-metagenome-genome-assembly--contig:-NODE-967-length-15429-cov-24.248146_pt1 | contig 15429 bp, 8 predicted proteins | sample MGYA00245076_ERZ653625 | MGnify/ENA primary metagenome ERZ653625 (study PRJEB26926, sample SAMN06165169) | human gut metagenome | biome: ENVO:00009003; feature: ENVO:2100002; material: ENVO:00002003... | reverse complement strand
GGTAAAGCCGCGCATCACCTGCTTGGTGGTCAGCCCCAGATAGCGTCCGATGATTTCCGGCAGGCTTTCCCCGTCATGCCGCAAGGAGAGCATACCGGCAAGATAGTCGTGCACGGCACCGGCAAAGATACTGCCGAACACAATCCACAGATAGGATGCCGTGCCGAACTTGGCTCCCATGATGGCACCGAAGATAGGCCCCAGCCCGGCTATATTGAGAAACTGTATCATGAAAATCTTCCAGGTAGGCAGTGGGATGTAATCCACTCCATCGGCTCTCGTAAGGGCAGGTGTCTTGCGGTCGTCGGGACTAAAGACGCGTTCGATGAAACGTCCGTAAATAAAATAGCCGGCTATCAGCGCCAGCAGGCAAAGGGTAAATGTAATCATGGCGTGTTAATGTTTTTAAAGTATGCAAATGTAACAGTTTCCAAGTAAACAGCACAAAATAATCGGGTGTTTTGCTTATCTTCGCCGAGAAATATGACAGAAATAAAGAAGAAAAGAGAAAAATGAAACGAATTATTTCCATTTTACTATATATGGCCGTCTTGCTGCCACTGGCTGCGCAACCGCCCAAGCATGAAGTGCGTGCCGCCTGGATAACTGCCGTCTATGGCCTGGACTGGCCGCAGACACGCACCACTTCGCCCGAAGGCATCCGCAAGCAACAGGCCGAACTGATTGAAATATTGGACAGACTGAAAGCCGCCAATTTCAACACAGTACTGTTCCAGACCCGTACACGGGGAGATGTCCTCTACAAATCAGCCATCGAGCCCTACAACTCCATACTGACCGGAAAGGTGGGCGGCGACCCCGGCTACGATCCGCTGGCTTTTGCCATAGCCGAATGCCACAAGCGCGGTATGGAGTGCCACGCCTGGATGGTGACCATCCCTCTGGGCAACCGCAAGCATGTAGCCGCCCTCGGTAAAGAGTCCGTCACCAAAAAGAAACGCGCCATCTGCGTACCCTACAAACGCGAATACTTCCTGAATCCCGGACATCCGCAAACCAAAGAGTACCTGATGAGCCTTGTCCGCGAAGTGGTGGAACGCTACGATGTAGACGGGATACACTTCGACTACCTGCGCTATCCGGAAAACGCCCCCCGTTTTCCCGACAGCTACGACTACCGCAAATACAGCAAAGGACGCAGCCTTGCCCAATGGCGCAGAGACAACCTGACGGAAATAGTACGCTATATATATAAAGGTGTAAAAGCCATGAAACCCTGGGTAAAGGTCAGCACCTGCCCGGTAGGAAAATACAAAGACACTTCCCGCTACCCCTCCCGTGGCTGGAATGCCTTCCACACCGTCTATCAAGACGTGCAGGGTTGGCTGGGCGAGGGCATCCAGGACCAGATTTATCCGATGCTCTATTTCCGTGGCAATCATTTCTATCCCTTTGCCCTCGACTGGCAGGAACAAAGTAACGGACGCCAAATCATTCCCGGTCTGGGCATCTACTTCCTCGACCCCAGCGAAGGGAACTGGACGCTGGACGAGATTGAACGGCAGATGCACTTTATCCGCGCCCACGGTCTGGCGGGCGAGGCACACTACCGCGTGAAGTATCTGATGGACAATACGCAAGGGCTTTATGATGCGCTGGAAGAAGACTTCTATACCGCCCCGGCCCTGCAACCCGCCATGCCGTGGATAGACAATGTAGCTCCTACACCTCCCTCCGGACTCACGGTGGAAACACCGGAAAACGGCTATTGGAAACTAAGCTGGCAACCCGCCACGGACAATGACAAGCGGAATGCTCCGATGTATGTAATCTACGGTTCGGACACCTATCCCGTAGATACCTCCAATCCGGAGAATATCCTGGCACAACGAGTACAAGGCACGGAATATACCTATGCCCCCATCCGCCCGTGGACTGCTCGAAAATATTTTGCCGTGACAGCCATAGACCGTTGCGGAAACGAAAGCGAAGCTATTCAGCAGCAGTGACACAGACAAAAGCCCGGTAACGGCTCTTCGGAGTGACCGGTACCAGAGGCAGATAGCCGGAAACAACCCTGCCGTCCTTCACCACCAGCGGATAGCTTTGCATATCCTGCTCATGCCGCTCCATCAAAGCTTCATGGGTCGGAAAACAATCAATGGAGAAACGTCCCTCCCCACCGGGGACAATGAAATGATCACTAAGCACATGGGAAACGATTCCCATATTCATCCGTAGATTTATTTCGACATGGGGGTTGATGGCATACGGATGCCTTTCCTTCTGACGGCAGACCATCATGTCCACACCCAAGAAACCCATATAAGATGTAGCATAACTCGTTTCCAATGCTTTCTGCATCATATTGCGTATGCGTACAAATGCTTCAAAGGGTACATATTGCTGAATCCATTCCTCCACTTGCTCATCCGAAGTAAGGATATTACCACGATATGCCCCTTTGTCATCCGTAACAAAACGGGAATAGCCGACAAAAAGAAGCTTTCCCCGACCATCCGAATAAAATTCCATGGCAAAGTCTTCCACCTTATCAAATATAGGCTCCATCACAAAACCTCTATTTTCTTTCAGCGCCCTACTACACCAATCGGAAACATTTTTCGTAAAGCCATGACGGCACCAACACAATCCCTTTCCACTTCCCGACCAAAGTGATTTGAACACACATCCCTCCTTGTAACGATCAACAATATCCGGAGAGATATCCGTCATTCTACCATCAGCCTCCACCAAGCAACAACCGTCACCACAAGTATAATCTATTTTATTGAAATAGAAAAGTGCGCGAAAAGCCAAAGCGTTACTACGGGCAGCCTTCATACGATATTTATCCAAAGCATCCGGCGTAGGAAGATTTTTTTCCAGAACACCGCCTTTCAACATCCGTTTACGGATAGCGGGGTTCCATCCCCAAGGCATTACCCGCACATCAGCATAATCGGGCAGCTCCGGCTCTGTCACCAAATGCACATCCAGCCGGAACAACTGTTGCATCTGTTTCAGATAATCTGCATTATAGGCGGAAGAGGCCAGTACCCCACTACCCGGCTGGGCATACCAAATCGGCAACAAAGCCAAGTCTTCAGCCATACGGCGGATGGTAGCGGGCGCCATATAATTTTCTTCATTATTTCCCAATGCCATATCTGCATCAGGATTGAACACATAAAGTTTCATCTTTCAAATGTTAACCAATTACTCACGTTTTGTATGAGAGTGCAAAGTTATATAATATTTTGCCATCTCTACTTTGCAAATCTATAAAAAAGCCGTATATTTGTCGCCCGATAAACCGAATTTAAAGCATGGAAGCATTTTACCGTACACACGCTTATCTCGTAGAGCATACCAATGCCCCCGTACGCCGCGACCTAATGGACGAAATAGACTGGAATGACCGTCTTATCGGTATCAAAGGCACAAGAGGCGTAGGTAAGACTACTTTCTTGCTGCAATATGCCAAAGAGAAATTCGGCACAGACCGCTCCTGCCTCTTCATCAACATGAACAACTTCTACTTCTCCGGACATGGCATCGTGGAGTTCGCCGCCGAATTCCAGCGCCGCGGAGGAAAAGTGCTGTTGATAGACCAAGTATTCAAGTACCCGGAATGGAGCAAGGAACTGCGTATGTGCTACGACCGCTTCCCCAACCTGAAAATCGTGTTCACCGGCTCGTCCGTGATGCGTCTGAAAGAGGAGAATATGGAGTTGCGCGACATCGTGAAGAGCTACAACCTGCGCGGCTTCTCCTTCCGCGAATACCTGAACCTGCAGACGGGCATGAAGTTCCATGCCTATCCGTTGGAAGAAATCCTGAGCAACCACGAACAGATAGCCAAAGGCATCCTCTCCAAAGTACGTCCATTGGACTACATACAAGACTATATGCACCACGGCTTCTACCCTTTCTTCCTTGAAAAGCGTAACTTTTCGGAGAATCTGCTCAAGACGATGAACATGATGGTGGAAGTGGATATCCTGCTCATCAAACAAATTGAGCTGAAATACCTTTCGAAGATAAAGAAATTACTATATTTGTTGGCCGTGGACGGGCCGAAAGCGCCGAATGTCAGCCAACTGGCAAACGACATACAGACCTCCCGCGCCACAGTAATGAATTACATCAAGTATCTGGCAGACGCACGACTCATCAATATGGTCTATCCGAAGGGAGAAGAATTCCCCAAGAAGCCGTCGAAGATAATGATGCACAATTCAAATCTGATGTATTCCATCTATCCCGTCAAGGTGGAAGAGCAAGACGTACTGGACACTTTCTTTGCCAACACAATGTGGAAGGACCACAAGGTGAACAAGGGCGACAAGAACATCTCGTTCATGGTAGATGAGGTGATGCCTTTCAAGATTTGTCCGGAAGGAACAAAGATAAAGAATAATCCGGGAGTTACTTATGTACTGCATAAGGCAGAAATAGGCCGAGGCAACCAAATACCTCTCTGGTTATTCGGTTTCTTGTATTAAGAGAGAGATTTTTTTACTTAAATAAATAATTCAATTTAGTTATGACTAAACAGAAGAAATTCATTACTTGTGATGGTAACCAGGCTGCTGCACATATCTCGTATATGTTCTCCGAAGTAGCTGCCATCTACCCCATCACCCCCTCTTCTACGATGGCTGAATACGTAGACGAATGGGCTGCCGCAGGTCGCAAGAACATCTTCGGCGAAACAGTATTGGTACAGGAAATGCAGTCAGAAGGTGGTGCTGCAGGTGCCGTCCACGGCTCTCTGCAAGCCGGTGCGCTGACTACTACTTACACAGCTTCACAAGGTCTGTTGCTGATGATCCCGAACATGTACAAGATTGCCGGTGAATTCCTGCCTTGTGTATTCCACGTATCAGCACGTACATTGGCAAGCCATGCACTGTGTATCTTCGGTGACCACCAGGACGTTATGTCTGCACGCCAGACTGGTTTTGCCATGTTGGCCGAAGGTTCTGTACAAGAAGTTATGGACTTGGCAGGTGTTGCCCACCTAGCCACCATCAAGGCCCGTGTTCCGTTTATGAACTTCTTCGACGGCTTCCGTACTTCTCACGAAATCCAGAAGATTGAAATGTTGGAGAACGAAGACCTCGCTCCGCTTATCGACCAGGAAGCTTTGGCTGAATTCCGCGCACGTGCATTGAACCCGATGAACCCGGTTGCCCGTGGTATGGCCGAAAATCCTGACCACTTCTTCCAACACCGTGAATCTTGCAACAACTACTATGAAGCAGTTCCGGCTATCGTTGAGGAATACATGAACGAGATTTCCAAAATCACAGGCCGCAAGTATGGTTTGTTCGATTACTACGGTGCAGAAGATGCAGAACGCGTTATCATCGCCATGGGTTCTGTAACGGAAGCTGCCCGCGAAGCTATCGACCACCTCGTTGCCAATGGCGAAAAGGTTGGTTTGGTTGCCGTTCACTTGTATCGTCCGTTCTCTGCCAAGCACTTCCTTGCCGCCGTTCCCAAGACTGCCAAGAAGATTGCCGTACTGGACCGTACGAAAGAACCGGGTGCTAACGGCGAACCGTTGTACCTCGACGTAAAAGACTGCTTCTACGGTGCAGAGAATGCTCCGGTTATCGTAGGCGGCCGTTACGGTTTGGGTTCCAAGGACACTACTCCCGCGCAAATCCTCGCCGTTTACAAGAACCTGGCTATGCCGATGCCGAAGAACCACTTCACTATCGGTATCGTAGACGACGTTACCTTCACTTCTCTGCCCCAGGAAGAAGAAATCGCATTGGGCGGCGAAGGCATGTTCGAAGCCAAATTCTACGGTCTGGGCGCTGACGGTACAGTAGGTGCCAACAAGAACTCTGTGAAGATTATCGGTGACAATACCGACAAGCACTGCCAGGCTTATTTCTCTTACGACTCCAAGAAATCAGGCGGTTTCACCTGCTCGCACCTGCGTTTCGGTGATACTCCTATCCGCTCTACATACCTGGTAAATACGCCTAACTTCGTGGCTTGCCACGTTCAAGCTTACCTGCACATGTACGACGTAACCCGCGGCTTGCGTAAGAACGGCTCTTTCTTGCTGAACACCATCTGGGAAGGCGAAGAGCTTGCCAAGAACCTGCCCAACAAGGTGAAGAAGTACTTTGCACAGAACAATATCACTGTTTACTATATCAACGCTACTCAGATTGCACAAGAAATCGGTTTGGGCAACCGTACCAACACCATCCTGCAATCCGCATTCTTCCGTATCACCGGCGTTATTCCGGTTGACCTGGCTGTAGAACAGATGAAGAAATTCATCGTTAAGTCTTACGGCAAGAAGGGTGAAGACGTTGTCAACAAGAACTACGCAGCAGTTGACCGTGGCGGCGAATACAAGCAACTGACCGTTGACCCGGCTTGGGCCAATCTGGCAGACGACGCCAAGGCTGAAAACAACGATCCTGCATTCATCAACGAAGTGGTTCGTCCTATCAACGCACAAGACGGTGACTTATTGCCGGTATCCGCTTTCAAGGGTATTGAAGACGGTACTTGGGAACAAGGCACTGCCAAATATGAGAAACGTGGTGTAGCCGCATTCGTTCCCGAATGGAACGCTGAGAACTGTATCCAGTGTAACAAGTGTGCTTACGTTTGTCCTCACGCTTCCATCCGTCCGTTCGTACTCGATGCTGAAGAGCAGAAGGGTGCCAACTTCACTCAACTGAAGGCTGTAGGTAAAGCATTCGACGGTATGACATTCCGTATTCAGGTAGACGTTCTCGACTGTCTGGGTTGTGGCAACTGTGCCGATGTCTGTCCGGGCAACCCGAAGAAGGGTGGCAAAGCTCTGACTATGAAGCACCTCGAAAGCCAATTGCCGGAAGCTGCCAACTGGACTTACTGTGCTGAAAACGTGAAGAGCAAACAACACTTGGTTGACATCAAGGCCAACGTGAAGAACTCTCAGTTCGCCACTCCGTTGTTCGAGTTCTCAGGTGCTTGCTCCGGTTGTGGTGAAACTCCGTATGTGAAGCTGATTTCCCAGTTGTTCGGTGACCGCGAAATGGTAGCCAACGCAACAGGATGTTCTTCCATCTACTCCGGTTCAGTACCTTCTACTCCTTATACCAAGAACGAAAAGGGTCACGGTCCTGCTTGGGCTAACTCATTGTTCGAGGACTTCTGCGAATTCGGTCTGGGTATGGAGCTTGCCAACGAAAAGATGCGCGCACGTATCGTGAAGGCTATGGAAGATGCCATCGCAGCAGAAGGAACTCCGGCTGAATACAAAGAAGTATTCCAGGCTTGGATTGAAAACATGTACGATGCAGACAAGAGCAAGGAACTGGCTGAAAAGATTATTCCGATGGTAGAAGCTGCCAAAGACAAGTGCGACAGCTGCAAGACTATCGCCAGTCTGTCTCAATACCTGGTAAAACGCAGCCAGTGGATTATCGGTGGCGACGGTGCCTCTTACGACATCGGTTACGGTGGTCTCGACCATGTAATCGCAAGCGGTAAGGATGTCAACATCCTCGTACTGGATACTGAGGTTTACTCCAACACAGGCGGTCAGTCTTCCAAGGCTACCCCGGTAGGCGCTATCGCCAAGTTTGCCGCTGCCGGTAAGCGTGTACGCAAGAAAGACCTCGGTCTGATGGCTACTACTTACGGTTACGTATACGTTGCCCAAATCGCTATGGGTGCCGACCAGGCTCAGACTTTAAAGGCTATCCGTGAAGCAGAAGCATATCCCGGTCCGTCACTCATCATCGCTTACGCTCCGTGTATCAACCACGGTCTGAAGGCAGGTATGGGCAAGAGCCAGGCAGAGGAAGAAAAGGCCGTTAAGTGCGGTTACTGGCACTTGTGGCGTTACAACCCGGCTCTGGAGGCTGAAGGCAAGAATCCGTTCACGCTGGATAGCAAGGAACCGGATTGGAGCGGATTCCAAGACTTCCTGAAGGGTGAAGTTCGTTACGCATCCGTAATGAAGCAATATCCGCAGGAGGCCGACGAGCTGTTCAAGGCTGCTGAAGAAAACGCTAAATGGCGTTACAATAGCTACAAGCGTCTTTCCAAAGAAAATTGGGGCGCTGAAGTTACAGAGTAATTCCGATTACTAAATAAAGAATAGAGGCTGCTCCTGAATAAGGCGTAGTCTCTATTTGTTTTTAATTAACAATACTAAATATCACAGGTTATGATTGGATTTATCATTTGGATTATCGGTGTGGTTCTGTGTGTCAAAGCCGTACTTGAAATCATGAAGTGGCCGGTAGACGGCGTGAAGAAACTATTAGTTGCAATTATCATCCTGCTCACAAGCTGGATTGGAATCTGTGTTTACTACTTCTGGGGAAGGGAAAACCTGCCTCAAATACTGAAATAAGTTCCAGTATCATTTACAGAAGTAAACAGACGTGTATTAAGAACAAGGGGGATAGACAACAGCTATCCCCTTCTTTTCAGAAACTCGGTAGGACTCTCCCCAAACTGTTCCTTATAGCATTTCGTGAAATAGGAAGGTGACGAAAAGCCCACTTCATAGGCAATCTCCGCTACCGTCATGTCAGAGGAGGCAAGCAGTGAGGCAGCCTTTTTCAACCTCATCTGGCGCAGCAGCTCATTCGGCGAATAGTTGGTCAGCGATTTCAGCTTACGGTAAAGCTGCACACGGCTCATACCCATATTCCGTCCCAAATCCTCCACATTGAGTTCCGCATCTTTCATCCTCTCCTCGACAAGCGATTTGAAGCGGGAGACGAAACCCTTATCCAAATCACTGATGGCTTCCTTCTCGATAGTCTGGTTATCTCCGAAGAACTGCCTCAACTGACGGCGGTTTGCAATAAGATTGCGGACACGAGACAAGAGCAACTGCGAATTGAATGGTTTGGAAATATAAGAATCGGCACCGCCATCATAGCCCTGGATACGCTGTTCGTCCAGCGAGCAGGCCGTCAGCAGAATCACCGGGATATGGCATGTCTGCAACTCCCCCTTCAAGCGGCGGCAGCATTCCACACCATCCATACCGGGCATCATTACATCGGAGATAATCACATCCGGCACATACTTCATGGCCAGCCGGATACCCTCTGTCCCGTCCGCAGCATCCAGCACGCGAAATTCTTGCGTCAACAGTGACTTCACATAGTTGCGAATATCAGCATTATCGTCAATTACCAGCACAGTAGGACAATCAGCCTCAACCACCTCTTCGCATGCCTTCACTTCCGTATCTATCAGGGTGGACGACACGTCCTTCTCTTCGGCAGGCAACGTCACTATGGTGGGATGGTACTGCGAAACATCCTGCTGCGGGAAAGTAACGATGAAAGTAGTGCCTTTCTCGTCACTGCGTGCCGTAATGTTACCGCCATGCATCTCTACAAAGGCACGTACCAGCGCCAGTCCGATACCGGTACCGGCTTGATGCCCGTCCACTTGATAGAAGCGCTCGAAGATGGCTTCCACATCGGTCGAAGAAATGTAGCTGCCGGAATTGAAGACGGACAGACTGTAGTTCTGTTCCGACTTTAACAACCGTACGGTGATTTTCCCGTTCTCCGGCGTATACTTCACGGCATTGGAGAAGAGATTGAAGTAAATGCGCTCCATCTTCTCCGCATCCGCCATCATCCGGAAGTCCGTATCGGGAGATGCCTCAAAGCTGAAAGCAATATGTTTCTTCAGCAACGCCATGCGGAAAGAGTCGTTCCAGCCCCGGAAGCTGTCGAGCAAATCAAAAGGTTCGAGATGGAGCTCCATGCGCCCGTTCTCCACCTTCCGGAAATCAAGTATCTGGTTGACCAGGCGAAGCAGGATATGCACATTCTTTTTCATCAGCTCGAGGAGCTGGCGCGGCTGTCCGTCGAGGGTGCGGTTGGCAAGAAGCTGCTCTATGGGATCGGCTATCAGCGTCAGCGGGGTACGGAAATCGTGTGAAATATTCGTGAAGAACACCAGCTTGGCGTGCGTAGCCTCCTCCAGTTCATGGGAAAGCTGTTCCAACTGCGACTTCTGCACTTCCAACAGTTCCTTCTGCTGTATCAACTGAGTTTTCTGTTCTTCCAGTTTCTTTTTCTGCATGGACAGCTCACGGTTCAACCGGTTCTTGGCACGCAAGGAGAGGTAGACAGCCACCAACAAACCGACCAGCAACAATAGGGCGGACAGACTGCCGTACAAGACAACCTGCTGCGTGGCATAACTGGCTAAATACTGGTTTATCTTTCCGTTCAGGGTTTCTATCTTTCCATCCAGGGTGCCGATGTGGGCGGTCTGCATCTTCATGATGAGAGCATTGTCGTGGTCGACGACGGAAGTGCCCAGGATAGTTTCACGGGGGAAATCACGCTTGTTCAGAATATCCATGGCAATCTGCATCACGCGGTCGCCACCGGTAGGATATATAAACGTGGCATCCAGTTCGCCGGCAAGCACTTTCTCCACTCCATAGTCCTTGCCGGGCAGGGCATCTATGCCGATGAACCGCATATCCTTTTCCCGCCCCTCTCGGGCAGCGGCAGCATAGGCTCCGGCCGCCATACGGTCATTCTGAGCATACACCAGGTCGATATGCGGAAAGCGGCTCAGCAGGGTATCCATTTTCTCTCCGGCCTTGAGTTGCAACCAGGCACCGTCTTCAACGGCCAGCAACCGGATACCGGGATAAGCGGATATAGCCTTCACAAATCCTTGATGACGGTCTACGGCAGGTGTGGAGCCCACCAAACCTGAGATTTCCACCACATCTCCCTGCCCATGCAGCACATTGGCCACATACTCTCCCACAGCTTTCCCTATCTCGTAGTTGTCTGCACCGACGTAGGCCGTGTATTTGTCCGAAAGGATTTTACGGTCCACTACAATCACCGGAATGCCCCGGTTGTATGCCTCCTCCACAACCGGAGTTATCGGAGTGGCTTCATTAGGGGCCACAATCAGCAGATCCACCCCTTCGGCTATCAGCTCACGAATGTCTTTTGCCTGACGGTCATTATCGTCGACGGCAGTACGGATGTCCACCTCCACATCCTCGTAGAAATGGGCTTCACGGAGTATCTCACTGTTCATCTGGCGCCGCCATTCATCCTCGCTACATTGGGAAACGCCGATACGGAAACGTGCCTCGCGCCGGGAGCAGGCAACCGCCACTCCCCAAAGCACGAGCAAAAAGAATAAAATCCGAAGGTTATGCTGTCTCATCTTCACTTTCCTCTGATTTAAGATTGCAGATGAGCAAAGATAACGAAAAATGTGAAAAGAATAAGAAAAATCTATGCCAGCCTTTCTTTCAAGGCCACCGGCAATTCCGGCATGGCACCGCTCTGGGTACATACATAGGCAGAGACTTCCACCGCCAGTTTATGGGCATCGGGCACCTGCTTCCCGCTGAGAATGGCAGCGGTGAAGGCTGCCGTGAACGAGTCACCGGCTCCAACGGTGTCCGCCACCGGTACCTTGGGCGTCTCCTGGAAGGAAACCACTCCCGGAGTGAACACATAGCTGCCGTTCGTTCCGCAAGTCAAGATAAGCATCTTCAGGTTATACTTGGCCAGCAGAATCCAGCATTTGTCCTGCAAGTCGATGCCCGGGTAGCCGAAAATACGGCTGATGGTCACCAGCTCCTCATCGTTTATCTTGAGGATGTTGCAGCGGCGCATGGATTCGCAGAGTATCTCTTTGGTATAGAACCCTTGGCGGAGATTGATGTCGAATATCTTCAGTTGCCCCTCCGCATCGGGCATCGTGTCGAGAAAACGGTTGATGGTGATGCGGCTTGTTTCACTGCGTTGCGCCAAAGAGCCGAAACATACGGCACGCGTGTTCAGTGCCAGACGCTTCAGTTCGTCGGTAAAGGGAATGTTGTCCCAGGCCACGCCTTCTTTTATCTCATAGCACGGCACGCCCACGGCATCGAGCGTCACCTGCACCGTTCCCGTGGGGTAAGGCACGCGCTCAATCTGCGTGCGCAGCCCCTTCCGGGCGAACACATCCAGAATCTCGTCCCCATCCGCATCGGCACCTACGGCACTGACCACACGGCTGTCGAAACCAAACTGCGATGCATGGTAAGCAAAGTTTGCCGGAGCACCGCCTATCTTCTTTCCTTCGGGGAGGCAGTCCCACAGAGCCTCGCCCATACCTACTATTATCTTATTCATAATATTATATTGTTTAATGAATGATATATTTTATTCACGGCAAACTCAATGTCCTACCCACTGCAAACCTAATAAAAAAGTTCCTAACTATAGAATGAAAAGTTGCCAATTATCTATTAAAAAGTCTCTAAGAACTAAGGATTATCTCTATCCCAAGGCTTGGGATAGACATCCGCAACCTTGGGACAGATATCCGCAGCCTTGGGATATGTGTCCGCAGCCTGCGAACAAAGATTACCGCTTCATACGCAGCATATAGAAGAACAAGTACACTACCCCTACCGTCATCACAGCCACGGCACCGCTTTGTCCTACAGCATCACTTGCCAAGCCCATTGCTATCGGAAATACCGTACCGCCGAAGAGCCCCATAATCATCAAGCCGGAAACCTCGTTCTTCTTTTGTGGCATAGCAAGCAACGCTTGGGAGAAGATAACCGGAAAGATGTTCGAATTGCCGAAACCGATAAGGGCAATGCAGATGTATATCATTGCCTTTTCATGGAAAACGAACAACCCTACCATCGCAGCCAACATACATAACACGCTGATGCCGAAGAAGGTTCGGGGAGCCATCTTCTGAAGGATGAAGGCTCCGAGAAAGCAACCCGCCGTGCGGAAGATGAAGTAAAGGCTGGTGGCAAAGCCGGCATCGGCCAGCGTCATGCCCAGACGCTCCATCAGGATTTTGGGCGCTGTGGTATTCGTACCTACATCAATGCCCACATGGCACATGATGCCCAGGAAGCAGAGAAAGATAAACGGCTTGCCCAGCAGAGCGAGGCACTCCCCGAAGGTGGAAGGGCGTCCCTCTTCCTTTTCCTCGCGGATGGAAGTACCGCTCAGCCAGAGAATGGCAATCACCGCAATGACCATATAGACCGGGAACAGCACCCTCCAGCCCATGCCCAGAGACGGAATGGCCTGCGTAGCTCCCCACATGGCGATGTATGGAGCCAGAAACGAAGCAATGGCTTTTACAAACTGTCCGAAGGTGAGCGAACTTGCCAGCCGCTCGCCGCTTACGATATTGGAAAGCAGCGGGTTGAGCGACGTTTGCATCAGCGCATTGCCGATGCCCAGCAATGAGAACGAGAGCAGCATCAGCACATAGCCGTCTCCGAAAACCGGGAGAAGCAAAGAGGCAAACGTGATGACAAGGCTGAGAAGCACCGTCTTCTTGCGTCCGATGCGGTTCATCAGCATACCCGTAGGTACGGAGAAGATGAGGAACCAGAAGAACACCAGAGACGGGAATATGTTGGCTTGCGAGTCGGTCAGGTTCAAGTCGGCCTTCACGTAGTTGGAGGCGATGCCCACCAAATCCACAAAGCCCATGGCGAAGAAGCAAAGCATGACCGGAAAGAGCTTTGCCAAAGAAGAATTCTTAGTATTTTCCATGCTGAAGATTATTATCTGTTATTTTAATCCGAGTTTGTACACAGTAAACGAGGTGACATTGCAGCTTCCACCTTTAGCATAGAAACTGATGCGGTTGTAAGGTTCCGACGGGAATACAAGATTTGTCATGGCAAAACGTCCGTCGTTGCCAAACGCTTCAATGCTCGACTTGTCTACGAACAAGCGGAGTTTCATTTCATTGCCACCCTCGACAGGAGCCACGGTCACTGCAGGGAAGTCCTTGCTGAACGACACCTCACCACTCTTGATACGGTCCATGGTGAACGTCTTTTCCGCCAGGTTATAGTACATCTCCACCTCCTCGCCTTTCGAGTTAAAGAGCTGGAATCCTATCACATCCGCATCCTTGTTCTTGATGGTCATTTCGATTTCATACGTTCCGGAATTGTCATTCAGCAGTTTGTCCAGATTATACGTGCGGTCTACCTTGAAAGCACGCTTCTTGCTGCCTTTATCCCTCAGTTTCAGCAATTCGGGAGACGGGGTTACCTTTACATAGGTTTCACCCTCCGAGGTATAGAGCGAAAGGTCGCGCGGCACGGAGTTGGCACTACGGTATTGGCGGGTGGGCACATCGTTGGCATATTGCCAGTTGCTCATCCATGCCAATGCAATGGCACGTCCTGCAGGAGCATTGCTCCAAGTGACAGTTGCATAATGGTCTTTTCCCCAGTCCATCCATTTCGTCACTGCGGGAGACTCGTTCACGAATCTCTTTCCGTCAAATGTCCCCACGAAATATTGTGTGGCAGAGCCACCGAACGGTCCACCCGGATTGAGGTTACAGACGAGTACCCACTTCTTCAGTTCCGTACCTTCAACCGGCAGTTCAAGCAGGTCGGGACACTCCCAGACTCCGCCGTGAGCACCTTGTCCTTCACCGAATTTGCTCTCCAGCGTCCAGCTCTTCAGGTCGGCAGAAGAGTATATCTCCATTTCCTGCCCTACGGCAAGAACCATGATCCATTTCTTGGTATCTTCGTGCCAGATGACTTTAGGGTCACGGAAGTCGCGCTGCGTGGAAGTCAGGATGGGATTTCGCGCATACTTCTTGAAGGTCTTTCCGTTGTCAAGGCTATAGGCCATGCTCTGCACTTGGCGGTCGCTTGCCGATGTATAGAAAGCAATGACGGCACCGGCACCGAACCCGGCCGTATTATCCTTGTCGACAACACAAGAGCCACTGAAAATTGTTCCCAGCGCATCGGGCGAAATAGCATCTCCGTGATGTTCCCAAGTGACGAGGTCCGTACTGGTGGCATGTCCCCAATGCATGTTCCCCCACATGGAGCCGTAGGGATTATGCTGGTAGAACAAATGGTAGACCCCGTCTTTGTAGAACATTCCGTTAGGATCATTCATCCAACCGTAAGCCGGGCTGAAATGATACACCGGACGGTACTTCTCCCGGTTCGAAACATCGAATTCATCCGACAGTTTCATTTCTTCCCAGCATAAGGCCGAATCCGGAATAAGCTGGAAGTTGAAAGAGAGATGTTTATTATCGAAGCCGGTCAAATCGACCGGAACAAAATAGTCAACCTTATTGACTGCCAATCGCACGTTCATACTGCGTACAACATCATTGTCCGCTATCATATACAATTTTGCCTCCGGAGAAGCCTCTTCCACCGGCAGCAGCAAAAACTTCTTCTGCTCGTCAATTTGGACGATACTCTGTCCGTCACCCAGATGTTTAATCACGAAAGGAGGATTTATGGCCTGGCATGTGAAGACAGCCACGGTAGTTCCTAATATAAATACGGTAAGCGTCCTTCTGATTGTCCGCCAAAAGTCTTTTAAATGAATCATGTTTCTGTTGGTATTAAATTAATTATGTTTTTCTACCATGCAAAGATACGCCACCAAGCAGCAGGAG
>ENA-OZFC01000957-OZFC01000957.1-human-gut-metagenome-genome-assembly--contig:-NODE-957-length-15568-cov-11.694643_pt1 | contig 15568 bp, 13 predicted proteins | sample MGYA00245076_ERZ653625 | MGnify/ENA primary metagenome ERZ653625 (study PRJEB26926, sample SAMN06165169) | human gut metagenome | biome: ENVO:00009003; feature: ENVO:2100002; material: ENVO:00002003... | reverse complement strand
CAATTCCTTTGAGTTTCAACCTTGCGGTCGTACTCCCCAGGTGGATTACTTATTGTGTTAACTGCGGCACTGAAGGGGTCAATCCTCCAACACCTAGTAATCATCGTTTACGGTGTGGACTACCAGGGTATCTAATCCTGTTTGCTACCCACACTTTCGAGCCTCAGCGTCAGTTGGTGCCCAGTAGGCCGCCTTCGCCACTGGTGTTCCTCCCGATATCTACGCATTCCACCGCTACACCGGGAATTCCGCCTACCTCTGCACTACTCAAGAAAAACAGTTTTGAAAGCAGTTCATGGGTTGAGCCCATGGATTTCACTTCCAACTTGTCTTCCCGCCTGCGCTCCCTTTACACCCAGTAATTCCGGACAACGCTTGTGACCTACGTTTTACCGCGGCTGCTGGCACGTAGTTAGCCGTCACTTCCTTGTTGAGTACCGTCATTATCTTCCTCAACAACAGGAGTTTACAATCCGAAGACCTTCTTCCTCCACGCGGCGTCGCTGCATCAGGGTTTCCCCCATTGTGCAATATTCCCCACTGCTGCCTCCCGTAGGAGTCTGGGCCGTGTCTCAGTCCCAATGTGGCCGTTCAACCTCTCAGTCCGGCTACCGATCGTTGCCTTGGTGGGCCGTTACCTCACCAACTAGCTAATCGGACGCGAGGCCATCTCAAAGCGGATTGCTCCTTTTCCCTCTGGTCGATGCCGACCCGTGGGCTTATGCGGTATTAGCAGTCGTTTCCAACTGTTGTCCCCCTCTTTGAGGCAGGTTCCTCACGCGTTACTCACCCGTTCGCCACTCGCTCGAGAAAGCAAGCTCTCTCTCGCTCGTTCGACTTGCATGTGTTAGGCGCGCCGCCAGCGTTCGTCCTGAGCCAGGATCAAACTCTTTATAAATGATATTTATCACTTAAAAAGTGTTAAATCTTGTTCGCTCAGCACGCAATCGCTTGCGTCCTGTGTGAATTACTTTGTTTGGAATTGTTTAACGTGTTTTTCCAACACGAAAATAGGTTCCGTTACAAGTTTTTCGATATTGTTCAATTTTCAAGGTCCTGTGCGCCTCAGCCTTGCGGCTGACGACTTGATTATTTTACCACAGAAGCGGTTTTTTGTCAAGCTTTATTTTTTCGAGGCTTTTGAACGTTCTGAACTTGGATGCCTCAAAGTTTCTCGGTGCTAACCGGAACATTTCAGCGTCTATTGGTTCTTTTCAAAGGCTTCGTGCTGAGGCTTCAGAAGTCATTCTTTTGTCTCAGCGCTTGGCGCTCAAGTATAATACCACACCCCGGAGCCCTTGTCAACACTTTTTGACATCTTTTTTCCAATTTCTTTGCGCCGCAGAAAATCCCCCTGTTTTTCTCTTATTATAATAGCCGCCTTTTCTTGACAAGGCGGCGGGCAGAACGTATTATAGAATCATTCCAGTATCCTGTATGAGATAGCTATACTTATTATATAAAGGAAAAACGCCATGTCCTGTGTCGATATCCGCGGCTGCCGCATCGGGGAAGGTCGCCCCAAGGTCATTCTGCCCATCGTGGAGCGTGCCGAAGCTGCTATTCTGGAAAAGGCCGCGCAGTTTTCAACATTGCAAGCCGATTGTGTGGAATGGCGCGTGGACTATTTTGAAGGTGCCCGTGCCCCCGGTGCTGTTGCCCGCTGTCTGGCAAAGCTGCGGGTCGCCCTGAAGGACAAGCTGCTGCTCGTCACCATCCGCACGAAGGCAGAGGGCGGAGAACTCGCACTGCGTCACACGGAATACACCGATCTGCTCCACACGATCCTTGACACCGACTGCGCCGACCTGCTGGATATTGAATTCTTCACCGCCGGGGCAGACCTGCCCAAGCTGGTGGAGCAGGCGCATTCCGCCGGGGTAGCGGTGGTTTGCTCCAGCCATGACTTCCACAAGACGCCGCCGCGGGCCGAGCTGGTTCGCCGCATGGTTGCCATGCAGCAGGCCGGGGCCGACCTGCCCAAGGTGGCGGTCATGCCCCAAAGCCGCACCGATGTGCTGGAGCTGCTGGCCGCCACCGCCGAAATGGCAGAGCACCACCCGGAGACCCCCGTCATCACTATGAGTATGGGAGCTTTGGGCGCGGTGAGCCGTCTGGCCGGAGAGACTTTTGGCTCTGCCATGACCTTTGCAAACCCCGGGCAGGCCAGCGCCCCGGGACAGGTATCGCTGGACATCGTAAATGAAGTACTGGATGCACTGCATTTGTAACCAACAAATCGGAATTGATATAAAAAAGAAGGACACATAGATGAAAACAGTGGTTCTTTATAATATTATTTCTTTTATCATCCTCGTTGCTTTGATTTTTGTCTTAAGGATTGTTAGTAAGAGTAATTTAAGACAAAATCAACAACTTGTTATTAAAGTCATTGCAACTATTTTAATTGTTTGTGTGATAGCGTTCGTGCTTTTTATTGATGCAATAGCATTTGGCATTATAGGACCAGTTCAAGATTAACAATTCCAATTTGTCGCACATCCTGCCTAAAACACAAACCGGAACGATCTTCCTTTTTTGGGTGGATCGTTCCGGTTTTTATGTTATATTGAAAATCGTTTTACGCCAGCTTGGCTTCCAGACGCTCCCGGATGGCCTTGATAAAGCCCTCGCTGTCCACGGGAGTGGGGGTGATGCCTTCGGCCAGGCCGCACAGGTCTTTCGTCATGATGCCATCGTTCAGGGTCTGCAGGCTGGCAGCTTCCAGTGCCTCGCCGAACTTCACCAGCTCCGGCAGATCATCCAGCTCACCGCGCTTCTTCAGGGCGCCGGACCATGCAAAGATGGTGGCCATGGGGTTGGTGGAGGTCTTTTCGCCCTTCAGATACTTATAATAATGACGGGTAACGGTGCCGTGGGCGGCCTCGTACTCATACTTGCCGTCGGGGCTTACCAGCACACTGGTCATCATGGCCAAGGAGCCGAAGGCGGTGGACACCATATCGCTCATGACATCGCCGTCGTAGTTCTTGCAGGCCCAGACAAAGCCGCCCTCGCTGCGGATGACGCGGGCCACGATGTCGTCGATGAGGCTGTAGAAGTAGGTGATGCCGGCGGCCTCAAACTTTGCCTTGTACTCGGCGTCGTAAATCTCCTGGAAGATATCCTTGAAGGTGTGGTCATACTTCTTGGAAATGGTGTCCTTGGCGCCGAACCACAGGTCCTGCTTTACATCCAGGGCATAGTTGAAGCAGCTGCGGGCAAAGCTGCGGATGGAATCATCCTTGTTGTACTGGCCCTGGAGCACACCGGGACCCTCAAAATTGAACACGGTGGCACGCTGCTCGGTGCCGTCGGCACCGGTGAACAGCAGCTCTGCCTTACCGGCACCGGGAATGCGGAACTCGGTGCACTTATACACGTCACCGTAGGCGTGACGGGCAATGGTGATGGGCTTTTTCCAGTTCTTGACCACCGGCTTGATGCTGTCGATCATGATGGGGGCACGGAACACGGTGCCGTCCAGCACGGCGCGGATGGTACCGTTGGGGCTCTTCCACATCTCGTGCAGCTTGTACTCGTCCATGCGCTGGGCATTGGGGGTGATGGTGGCGCACTTGACCGACACGCCATACTTCTTGTTGGCAAGAGCAGCGTCCATGGTCACCTGGTCGCCGGTGGCATCGCGGTTAGGCAGGCCAAGGTCATAGTATTCGGTCTTGAGGTCCACAAACGGAAGGATCAGTTCGTCCTTGATCATCTTCCACAGGATGCGGGTCATCTCGTCGCCGTCCATCTCGACGAGGGGCGTGGTCATTTTGATCTTTTCCATAGCAGGGTTCCCTTTCCTCTCTGATGGTTTTTCTATCCTCAACCACGCGCCGCCATGCGCCGCGTGGGCGGGCAGGTTTACTTGCGGTAAGCGGCCGCCAGCTTTTCCAAAGCCGGCAGGCTGCGCTTTACTTTTTCGGTGTCGATACAGTAGGCAAGGCGCACATAGCCCTTGACGCCAAAGGTATCGCTGGGCACCAGCAGCAGGTCGAACTCGCGGGCCTTCAGGCAGAAGGCATTGGCGTCCTCCTCCAGTGCCTTGGGGAAGATGTAGAAGGTGCCGCCGGGGCGCTCCACCTCAAAACCCAGCGCGGTGAGCTTATCGTACAGCAGGTTCATGTTGGTCTCGTAGACGCTCAGGTCGCTGGTGACCTCCTGGCAGCGGCCCACGGCCCGCTGGATGATGCTGGGCGGGCAGTTGTGGCCGGTAAAACGGGAGATCTGGGCCATCATATCCACCAGGATGTCCTCCCCCTCACAGCCCGGGCGCACGGCCACATAGCCAAGGCGCTCGCCGGGCAGGCTCAGGCTCTTGGAGTAGGAGAAGCAGGTGAGGGTGTGGGGATAGAAGGCTGCCGGGTAGGGCACCTTCTTGCCGTCAAAGGCGATATCCCGGTAAGGCTCATCGCTCACGAGGAAGATGTTGTGGCCAAAGGCCTTGCTCTTCTCGGTCAGGATGTCGGCCATCCGGGTGAGGGTCTGGGCCGAATAGACCACACCGGTGGGATTGTTGGGGGTATTGATGAGCACACAGGTGGTCTTTTCGCCGATCATCTGCTCAAAGGCATCCAGATTGGGCTGGAAGGTGGGTGCCTGCGGCGGCACCACTTTGAGCACCGCACCGGTGCCGGCCACATAGGGGCCGTACTCCGGGAAGTAGGGCGCAAAAGTCAGCACCTCATCACCGGGCTGGGTGACGGCACGGATGGCATGGGCAATCGCACCGGCAGCACCGGTGGTGGGGAAGATATGCTTCTGCTCATAGGGCAGGCCGAAGGTCTTTGCCAGATGGGCCGCCACGTCGGCGCGGAAGCCGGGGTCGCCCTGGCTGGGGCAGTATCCGTGCAGGTTCACCGGTTCCTCGTTGGCCAGCAGGTCCTGCATGGCGGCGGTAAATTCCGGCGGGCAGGGCACGCTGGGGTTGCCCAGCGAGTAATCGAACACATTCTCGTAGCCGATCTCGGCGGCACGTTTTTTTCCGTACATGAAAGTCTCGCGGATCACGCTCTTGTTGCCGAGCATGGCGCGGTAGGTCTCATTCAGCATAATACTTCCCCCTGGATTTATGATTGATGTGCCGCCGTATAGCTCTGCTCCACCTTGATGATGCAGTTATAGGTGGGGTCCTGTTCCTTGATGAACTGCTCCATCTGGGTCAGCAGCTCCACCTTGTCCCCGGCATAGCCCGCCGGGAGCACCAGATCAAAAAGCACATTCGTGTGGGTCTTGCCCGGCACGATGCGCAGATCGTGCAGTGACAGGGCCGGGTTCAGCTGGCGGAGTTTTTCGGTCAGACGGGTGCGCAGCACCCCCACCGCAGCATCCGAGGTCACGATGGGATCGTAGTGGATGGTGACCATGAGATGGTCATTCTTCATAAAATTCCGTTCGATGTTGTCGATCAGGTCGTGGGCGTCCAACGGATCCTGCTCGGCAGGCAGTTCCACATGCAGCGAGGCAAACTGGTGCCCCGGGCCGTAGTCGTGCACCATCAGGTCATGCATGCCCAGCACGCCGGGGTAGCTCATCACAGTCTGCTCGATGTGATCCACCAAGTCATCGCTGGGGCGTTCGCCCAGCAGCGGGCTGAGGGTGTCCATCACCAGACCCCAGCCGGAGATCAGAATGAACACGGCCACGCCCACACCCATCAGACCATCCAGAATGTTCCAGCCGGTCAGGCGGCACAGAATGGTGGCAATGAGCACCGCACCGGTGCTCAGCACATCGTTGCGGCTGTCCGCCGCCGTGGCAATGAGGGTCTCGGAACCGATGGTGCGGCCGATGGTGCGGTTGAAGCTGCTCATCCACAGCTTGACCAGAATGGAAGCGACCAGCACGGCAACGGTCAGCAGACTGAACTGCACCGCTGTGGGATGCAGCACCTTGACCACCGACTCCTTCAGCAGGGAAAAGCCAATGCCCAGCACCGTCACGCTGACCACCAGCCCGGCCAGATACTCATACCGGGCATGGCCGAAGGGGTGTTCCGCGTCCGGTGCTCTGGACGCCAGCTTGAACCCCACCAGACTGACGATATTGGACGATGCATCCGACAGGTTGTTCAGGGCATCGGCCATGATGGCGATGGAACCGAACAGCGTGCCCACGGCGAGCTTGCCCAGGCAGAGCAGAACATTGCACACCATGCCCACGATGCTGGCCAGATTGCCATAGGCGGCCCGGGTGTGCGGGTCCTGCGGATTGTCGGGGTGACGGATAAACAGACGGATCAACAACTGCGTCATAAAAAACCTCCCGGGCAGCGCTGGCAGCCTGCATACCCAATGTCCCTAGTATAGCATTTTGCTTTATGGTTTTAAAGTGGTTTCCGGAAAACTTTGCCCGGTATACAAAGACCCCGGCGGGGTGTGTGCCCTGCCGGGGTCGATTTTGCAAATAAGGGCCCGCCTTACTTTTCAGAAGGCTTGCTCAGGTCCACGCTGCGGATGATCTTGCGCACCGGCAGGATGCTCTTGGCATTCATGGACAGCTCGTCCACGCCCATGCGCAGGAAGGTCTCGGTGAGGGCGGTGTCGGCACCCAGCTCACCGCAGATGCCCACCCAAATGCCGTGGCGATGGCCGGCTTCGATGGTCATCTTGATGGCGCGCAGCACAGCGGGATGGTGCGGGTTGAAGAAAGGCTCCAGCTTTGCGTTCTGGCGGTCCAGTGCACAAGTGTACTGGGTCAGGTCGTTGGTGCCGATGGAGAAGAAATCGCACTCGGCAGCCAGCTCATCGGCAATGAGCACGGCGGCGGGAGTCTCGATCATGGTGCCCACTTCAATGTTCTGGCCCATCTTTACACCCTCAGCGGCCAGCTCGGCACGGCATTCCTCCAGGACGGCCTTGGCGTCCTGCAGCTCCCGCAGGCTGGTGATCATGGGGAACATGATGCTCATGTTGCCGTAGGCCGAGGCCCGCAGCAGAGCCCGGAGCTGGGTCTTGAAAAAGTCCTTCCGGGTCAGGCAGATGCGGATGGCACGGTAGCCCAGGGCCGGGTTCTCCTCGTGGTCCAGCTTCATGTAATCCACGGTCTTGTCGGCACCGATATCACAGGTGCGCACGACCACCTTGCGGGGAGCCAGGCTCTCCACCACCTGCTTGTAAGCCTCGAACTGATACTCTTCGGTGGGGAAGTCCTTGCAGTTCAGGTAGACGAATTCGGTGCGGAACAGGCCCACGCCGCCGGCGTCGTTCTGCTGCACAGCACCCACGTCGCCCATGCCGCCAATGTTGGCAAACACGTTGATGGTCTTGCCGTCCAGCGTGGTGTTGGGCTTGCCCTTCAGCTCCTGCAGCAGGGCCTGCTTTTTCTGGTCCTCCTGCTGGCGCTTTTTCAGGCTCTTGAGCAGATCGGGGGTGGGGTCCACATACACACAGGCATTGTAGCCGTCCACCACGGCCATCTTGCCGTCCCAGTCATCCTGGATATCCTTGCACTGGATCAGGGCAGGGATGTTCATGCTGCGGGCCAGAATGGCGGTGTGGCTGTTGGAGCTGCCCTCGCGGGTGATGAAACCCAGCAGCAGACTCTTGTCCATGCGCACCGTCTCGGACGGGGCCAGATCCTCGGCCACCAGAATGCTGGGCTCGGTGCCCTGCAGGCTGGCATTGTCCACCCCCTGCAGGATGTCCAGGATCGCCTGTGCAATGTCGATGACGTCCGCACTGCGGGCCTGCAGATACGGGTCATCCATGGCTGCGAACACGGCAGCCTGATTGTCGCCGGCGGTCTTGACAGCGTACTCAGCGCACTTGTGCTGGCCGTTGATGATCTCCTTGATGGCGTCCACAAAGTCGTCATCTTCCAGCATCATGGCGTGGATGTTGAACACTTCGGCAATGTCCTCGCCTGCTTCGGCCAGTGCCTTTTCGTACAGAGCAGTCTGCTGCTCAATGGCTTTCTGCTGGGCAGCCTCAAAGCGGGCCACCTCTGCAGCGGTGTCGGCGATCTCTGCGGTGGAGATCACGGTGTCCTTTTTCTTATAGATCTTCAGCTTGCCGATGGCAATGCCGTTCAGAATGCTTCTACCGGTGCCTACCTGCATCGCTCATTCTCCTTCTTACTCATCCATTTCAAAAAAGCCCCCGCAGATCACTCCGCGAGGGCTGTGGCATCACGGCGGGATCAGACGTTCTCGGTCAGGAACTTCTGAATTGCTGCAGCGGCTGCCTCTTCATCGTCGCCTTCTACCTTGATGGTGATGGTCTCGCCCTGCTTGACGCCCATGCCCATCAGAGCCATCAGCTTGCGCATGTCGCAGCTCTTGCCGTCCTTCTCGAGGGTGGCGGTGCTGGCAAAGCCCTTCACGGTCTTGACGAGCAGGCCGGCCGGACGAGCATGGATGCCGCAGGCATCCTTGACGGTATACTGGAATTCCTTCATAATCATTTTCTCCTTACTTGATTTTCCTGTGCCCGGCGCTGCAAACTCCAGCACATGGGGCATAAAATACAGGAAAAGTTTATACATCTATTATAAACCCTGCACCGTCTTTTTGCACCGTTCTATATTGCTGATTTTTGCGGCAAAATTTTGGTAGTTTTGAACATACAAAAGCTCCAAAAATGCTCATTTTTCACATTTTTTCATTTTTGTTTGCAAAATTTATGCATTCTGCGACCCAATTTTCCATGCAAAACCGGTTGTTCGTTCCGGGACCGTACCGGTTTTGCCGGGAGTTCCGGCCCGCATCATTCCACGGGGTAGCCTTCGGCGTCCAGCGGCAGGGACGCATAATCCACCGCCTGGGCCTGCTCTCCGGCCTCCCCGGAAGTCTGCTGCGCCGCGTCGCCGGTCAGTTCTTCGTCATGGCGCTCGCCCCAGTCGCCGCTGTAGTCCTCCCCGGAGGTCTGCTGGGCTTCGGCCATGGCCGTCTGCAGGTCCTTCAGGCCCACCACCACGCCGGAGGGCCGCTCCAGCAGGTAGGCTCCCACAGCCTTTTTGCGCCACACCAGCAACACCCCGTAGCGGCTGGTCTCGCCGCTGCTGGCCGCCGGGATCAGGGCCGTCCATTTTTCCACCGTTTTGCCCTTGCAGCGGGTCAGATCCATGCCGCTCTGCTGTACCACCCCATTGAAAGCGGAAAAGCTGTCGTCCCATTTGCGGGGGATCTTGACTTTGTCGGCGGTGATGGACGCACCGTCCACCTCCAGCCCGTAGCCGGTGAACCAGGTCTGGATGTCCTGTGCGCTCTCGATCTTGTTCACCGACGCCGCAGCCGTCACCGTGCGGGTGCTGATGTAGCGCCCCAGCAGTGCGCTGCACACCACCAGGGCACAACACATGGCCCCCAGCCCCAGTTTTTTCAGGCTCGTTCTGCTCAACGTGATCACAAACATATCGCCCTGCCTCCCCAGCACCATTTTTGCGTTGCACACTCTGGAACCAGTGTATGCACCGCCCGGGGCCGGTATGCGGCACAAAAAAGGAGCCGCCGCACGCTTTTTCCGTGCAGCAGCTCCCCTATGGGGTCAGTGTGCTTTTGTAAAATCCGCCGGGCAGACGCAGCCCTTTTGCCGCAATACCTGCTGCAGCACCCGGGCCACCCCGTATTCCGTGTTGGGCGGGGCCAGATACGGCACCCGGCTGCGCAGCTCCGGGCTGCCGTTTTCCATCAGGAAGCCGTAGCCCACGGCCTCCAGCATCTCGATGTCGTTGTAGGTATCGCCAAAGGCCATCATGGCACCGGATGGGATGTCCATCAGCCTGCTCAGACGCTCCACAGCCTTCCCCTTGGTCACGCCGGGGTTGGTCACGTCGATCCAGCATTTGCCGGACACCGCCACGGCCAGTTCCTGCCCGAAGCGGGGGCCGTAGACCTTCTCGTACACCTCCTGCGCATTGTCCTGCGGCAGATAGATGGTAAACTTGTCCACTGCGGCGTCGATGGTGTACAGATCCGACACATAGGCAATGCGGTTGTAGAAGTTGCGGTATACGGCATCATAGCACCGGTCACAGGGGCGCAGGTAGGCGTTCTCCAGCCCGCAGACCACAAAGGAATCCCCGTTTTCCTCCGCGCAGGCCGTCAGCCGGTGCCAGACCTCCGGCTCCATGCGGGAGACGAACAGGTCTTTGCCGCGCCAGCGCACAGCGCCGCCGTTGTCGGCCACCAGAAGGGTCTGCTCCAGCACCGGAGCAAACATCTCTTCCAGCTTGTACAGCGGCCGCCCGCTGGCAGCCGCGAACAGGATATCCTGTCCGGCCAGCTCCTGCACAAGATGCAGAAAGTCCGGCGGCAGCTGACTGTGCCCGTCCAGCAGGGTCGCGTCCATGTCCGACGCGATCAGACGAATGCGGTCCATCGCGCTCCTCCTGTCATCCCATGTAGCTGATGTTGGCATCCAGCTCACCGCTGTAGCCATTGATGCGGGCCTTCTCGGTGCCCTGCCACATATCGCAGTCGATGGGGCTGCTGGACACGCCGTAATGGGCGTTCCAGATGGTGTACTTGCGCAGGGCGTCCAGGTCCACCCGCTTGCGGAACCAGGTGGTGGAAGCGTACACGCCGGGCTTGTAACCCAGATCCTTGACTTCCTCGCAGAAGGCGATGGCGCACTTGGTGCGGTCCTCCTTGCCCAGGCCATCGGCACGGCCGGTGCCGTTGGGAGAGGTGGAGGCCTCGGTATCATAATAGATGGGGTAGTCCAGCTTGCGGCCGTTCAGCACCCAATTGCAGCCCTGTGCTTCCTCGCGGGCCTCGTCCTCGGTCACCGCCTGGGTGAAGAAATACACGCCCACCTTCAGGCCCGCGTTGCGGGCGTTGGTGAAGTGCTCTTCAAACATGGGGTCCTGCACCAGCGTGCCGCTGGCACCGTAGCCGCGGTAGCCGATGCGGATGATCACAAAGTTCACGCCCGCCTTCTTCACCTTGTTCCAGTCGATGTTGCTCTGGTATTTGGACACGTCGATGCCGAAGTTCACATTCTTCTGCATCACGCCGTCGGCGTCAAAGTAATACAGCTTGCCGTCCACAGACTGGATGCCGGTGACCGGCTTGTGGGTGGAGGCGCTGTAGTAATAGGTCTTGCCGTTCTTGGTCAGCCAGCCGGTGTATTCCTCCTGGTTGTCCTTTTTGCCGAACAGCCAGTTCCACAGCCAGCTGAAAAAGCCGTTCTCGTCGCTCAGGTCGATGCACTGTGCCTCGGCCTCATCCAGGGCACCCTCGTCCAGCGCCTTGCGGATCTGCTCGTCGGTCAACAGCATGGTCCCCTCCGGCGTGCGGCCGGACAGGTCATTCTCTGCGGCGTCCGTTTCCTCCGGGGGTGCCTGCGGGTCCTGTGCGGCCAGCTCCGGCGTTTCCTGCTGCAGGATCACCGGGCTGTTCTCCTGTGCGGTCTCTGCCGTTTCCGTGCTTTCCGTGGTGTCCGGATCTGCGTCCTCCGCGCGGCCCGGCACCAGCGGGTCCGGTTCCTCTGCGGTGTCCTGTGCAGGCTCCGCCGGGTTCTCCGCTGCGGCGGGCTCTTCGCCCTGCTCTGCGGTCGTCTCAGACTCCGCGGTCTGTGCGGCAGGCTGCTCGGCGGCTTCCGGCTGTGCCTGTGCCGTGGGTCCTTCCGCCGCCCGGGGCTCTTCCGTGCTGTCCGCAGCGCATTCTTCCGAAGAAGCCGCCGCCTCGGTCTGTTTCTTCCCGAAGAGCTTTGTTTTCTGCTCCGGTTCCGTCCCGCTCTGCTGCCGGACGATGGGCTGCACCGTCACAGCCCCCTGCAGGTCGGCCAGATTCATGGCCGACCCCAGACCGCCGACGGCCAGCACCATGGCCATAGTAAAAACAGCCGCAGCCTTGCCCCAGCCGCGTGCCGAAGATCTGTTGTTCCAAATTCGTTTCATGCCGTACTTCTTCGCCTCCGGATCCCTGTTTTGGTTATAGTCTGCCGCCGCAAAAGCGGACGGCCATTCATGCATTTTCACACAGGTTCAGTATACACCCGATGCCGTCCCGCCGTCAATCGGCTGGACTTTGCCGCCGCGGCCGCCGCGCACGGGCAGGCCTGCGTCCGCACACCCGAAAATGCTCCAAAAGGGATACGTTTCGCTGGGGCAAAACATTGCACAAAGCCGAAATTTCCTGTTTTTGCCGCCCGAAATCACGTTTTTTCTTGCTGTCTTGACATGTGTATGGTATTATACTTGACATGCAGTTTCTCTGCGGCGTACCGCGCCGCAGACCGGAAAGGTTGGTTATTTATGGAAAATGTGAAAGATTTTTTAAAGCGCAAGGACATCGTCATTTCTCCGCAGCGCTACCTCATTGAAGCACTGGGCGCCATGGCACAGGGCCTGTTCGCCAGTCTGCTCATCGGCACCATCATCAAGACGCTGGGCCAACAGACCGGGCTGGAGATGCTGGTGGATCTGGGCGGCTACGCTACGGCCATGAGCGGCCCGGCCATGGCCTGCGCCATCGGCTGGGCACTCCACTGCCCGCCGCTGGTGCTGTTCAGTCTGATCACGGTGGGCTACTCGGCCAACGCCCTGGGCGGGGCCGGCGGCCCGCTGGCCGTGCTGCTTATTGCCATCGTGGCCGCTGAACTGGGCAAGGCCGTGAGCAAGGAGACCAAGGTGGACATCCTGGTCACCCCGCTGGTGACCATCTTTGTGGGCGTCGGTCTGTCCATGCTCATCGCTGCTCCCATCGGCGCAGCCGCCAGCCAGGTGGGCACCCTGATCATGTGGGCCACCGAGCAGGCCCCGCTGATCATGGGCATTCTGGTGTCGGTGATCGTGGGCGTAGCCCTCACCCTGCCCATCTCCTCGGCAGCCATCTGCGCCGCACTGGGCCTGACCGGTCTGGCCGGCGGTGCCGCCGTGGCGGGCTGCTGCGCCCAGATGGTGGGCTTTGCGATCATGAGCTATAAGGAGAACGGCGTCGGCGGTCTCGTCAGCCAGGGTCTGGGCACCAGCATGCTGCAGATGCCCAACATCCTGCGCAACCCCCGCACCTGGATTCCCCCGACGCTGGCCGCGGCCATCACCGGCCCCATTGCCACCTGCCTGTTTCATCTGGAGATGAACGGTCCTGCCGTTTCCTCCGGCATGGGCACCTGCGGTCTGGTCGGCCAGATCGGCGTTTACACCGGCTGGATCGAGAGCGGCAAGGCCGTGACGGCCTTTGACTGGATCGGTCTGGTGCTGATCTGCTTTGTCCTGCCCGCCGTGCTGAGCACGATCTTCTGCGAGGTTCTGCGGAAGAAGGGGTGGATCAAAGAAGGGGATTTGAAGCTGTAAAATTGAAAACGGCCCGCCGGGTTATCCATCCGGCGGGCCGTTTTTGTCATATCCACGGTAGGGGCCGGGCATGCCCGGCCCTCGGCTTTCCCGCAAGCGGGTGTTTGCCATACAGCTGCGGGCCGCACATGTGCGGCCCCTACTACGCTGTCTTACACAAACCCTCTCCACGTCTCCTCGGCATCGCTTTGGAACGCGCCCAGCTCATGGCAGAGCCTGAAGGCGCCGGGGCTGGCCTCGGGGTAGTCGCGCTCGGCGCGCTTGCAGTCCAGCACGCCCTGGCCGCTGCCCTCGGCCAGCATCGTAGCCAGATTGCGGGTCGATTTGTCCATCATCGTCCGGGTGCGGATACCCATGCTCACGCTCATACGGGCGGCGGCGCTCTGGCCGTGGGCCTCGGCCCCGATGGCGTCCAGCGCAGTGTGCGCAGCCTGGTTGATGCGGCGGTACTCCCGCTTCTGGCGCAGCATCTCGTCCCTGAGCTTCTGGTCATGGGTCAGGCTCATCAGCTCGTCCAGCGTGTTCTTGCCCATCTCGGTGTTCTGCACGATCTCCTGCAGCATTTTTTCATTATCGCTCTGCATAACAAAATCCCCCTTGTGTACGTTTGGCGGTCAATGCCAGTATGTACACAGGGGGGATGTTTTATTCGGTTTACAGGCGCTGCTGTGCCAGAGAGAGCGTCATATTCCAGGAGGCCGTCTCGCCCCACTCGGCGGAGGCGATGGCCACGGTAAAGCTGCCGCGGCGGGACAGCGAGATGTTGAACTCCCGGCGGGAGGCATTCATCGCCTCGTGCACAGCCTGGGCCATCCGGGCGGCGGGCGTGCCGACGGTGACGATGGCAAAGAAGCCGTCATTCAGGCGGGCCAGCACAGCCTTGTCGTGGTCGGGGCCGACGACCAGCTGCAAAATGCCGGACGCCATGTTCAGGCAGCAGTCCGCGGCAGAATTGCTCTCCTTCTCGCGCAGCTGCCAGTACTCATTCACGCGGACCATCACCACACCCACGGGCTTGCCGTCCAGCGCAGCGCGCTCGGCGCGGGGGCGGAATGCCTCATTCAGGTAGACGGAATTGTAAACGCCGGTCACATAGTCGCGGCGCAGGTCATCCTGCATCTGGCTCAGTGCGCGGGTGAAGGCATCCTCCGCGCCGTCGGCCTGCAGGTTGCGGGGCAGCGGCATCCCCAGCAGCAGCACACAGGGCGTGTCCGCCACCGTAATGCCCTGGGCAATGACGGTGCGCAGACCGTCCGCGGCCTTTTCGATCTTCAACCCGCGGCCTGCGGCGTCCAGCGCGGGCATCGCAGCCACCTTATTCAGCGGCTGCAAAGTAGCCGGGTCCAGCAGACCCATGCGGGGGTCTGCGAGGGTCACGCTGTCAAACAGCTGCGCCAGAGCTGTCATCTCTGTCTGCAGCTCGTCAAGGGTGTAGTCCTGTTTCATGTTGCTTCCTAACCGCCGGGTCCCCCGGCATCGCACATCTCGGCTTTTGCATAATACAGTTTTATTTTACCACAGTGAAAAAGATTTTCCAAGATTCCCACTGTACAAACTTTCTTCGTCAAACCGATGAAATACCGTGCGAACTTCACAAATTACTTTGCTGCGCGGAAGTAGCGCTCCGTCAGGACGCGGATTTCAGCGGCCAGCGCAGGGGTCAGCTTTTTGGCATCGGCGCGCCACTGCCAGTTGCCCTGTGCCTGGCCCGGGGTGTTCATGCGGGCGGCGGCGGGTTCCTCCAGCCAGTCGGCCATCGGGATAATCGCCAGCGCCGCGGTGCTGGCCAGCACGCCGCGCAGCATACCGCGCACGGTGCCCTCCTGCTTCGTCAGGGCAAAGTAGTCCACGACCTGCTTGCGCTGGGCGGCGGTCAGCTCCTCGGCAAACCAGCCGGTCAGGGTGTTGTTGTCGTGGGTGCCGGGGTAGGCCACGCAGTTGCGCGGGTAGTTGTGGGGCAGGTCAACGCTGTCCTCACCGGTGAAGGCGAACTGCAGCACCTTCATGCCGGGGAAGCCGCTCTCCGCCAGCAGCTCGCGGACCGAGTCGAACATCTCGCCCAGATCCTCGGCCACGATGGGCAGGCTGCCCAGGGCGTTGTGCAGTGCGCGGAACAGCTCCATGCGCGGGCCCTGCTCCCAGCGCCCGTTGCGGGCCGTCGTCTCCCCTGCCGGGATGGCCCAGTAGGTGTCAAAGCCGCGGAAGTGGTCGATGCGCAGGATGTCATAGATGGACAGCGCGTGGCGGATGCGCAGGATCCACCACGCATAGCCGGTGCGGCGGTGGTAGTCCTGTCTCTTATACACATCTCCGAGCCCACGAG
>ENA-OZFC01000952-OZFC01000952.1-human-gut-metagenome-genome-assembly--contig:-NODE-952-length-15587-cov-7.435488_pt1 | contig 15587 bp, 10 predicted proteins | sample MGYA00245076_ERZ653625 | MGnify/ENA primary metagenome ERZ653625 (study PRJEB26926, sample SAMN06165169) | human gut metagenome | biome: ENVO:00009003; feature: ENVO:2100002; material: ENVO:00002003... | reverse complement strand
TGATCTGGGGCCGGAAGTATCATGGGATTGGTTCATCCTTCTGGTTGCCAAAACCGGAATGCGGTTTTCCGAAGCGCTTGCATTGACGCCGAGGGATTTTGATTTTTCACGGCAAATACTGACGATCTCCAAGACATGGGATTACAAAGGAAATGGCGGCTTCCTGCCAACCAAGAATCAATCATCTGTCCGCAAGATACAGATTGATTGGTTAACCGTTATGCAATTTGCCGGACTGGTGAAAAAGCTTCCGGAAGATGAACCGATCTTCGCAAAAGGGAAAATATATAATTCCACCTTAAACGGAATATTGGAACGACATTGCAAAAATGCCGGAATCCCCGTCATCTCTATTCACGGTTTACGTCATACCCATGCCTCGCTCATGCTTTTCGCCGGCGTTTCCATCGCCAGTGTGGCAAGGCGCCTCGGACATGCCAGCATGACGACCACACAGAAAACATATCTGCACATTATTCAGGAATTGGAAAGCAAGGACATTGACATCATCATGCGTTCCCTTGCGAACCTGAATTAAACTACTTCGCATCCAAATACGCACGTCGATTTATAATAAAACTGGGAATACCATCCATAGATATTCCCAGTCTATTCCAGCCTATCAATTTCTCATTCGTCGTTTGCAGAAAGCGTCCTATATATCCGCATCCCGGCATTTCATCAATCGCGCAGCGGCAATACATTCTCCATCAGATCATGTTTGAACTTCTCCACTATGATCTTACGGAACTTGAATTTCGGCATAGGTTCCTCTACACCCTCCTTATACGATGCATACGCGCGATCCTTGAAAGTGTTTTCATTTGCCATCTCGCCATCCCGGTAATTATACACTTCATAACGCACATCGTCCTCATTCAGATTCCACAGCTTCGCAAATGTCTTGATCTCCGTATCAATCGCATCATAGCGCATCTGGTTGACAACCACTGCGATATCCTGACCTTTGTACCGATCTTTGTCCTGTTCGATATTATCAATCACCTGCTCCAACAGTTCACCGAGCTTCTGATTATCCTCGGCAAATTCCTTCGAAATCTCGCGCAGCGCCAGGATGTTCTTCGCAAATATCGCATCCTGAAAATCATTGCTCGACTGATCCAGATAATTCACCAATCCCTGCAACAGCTCGACAATATACTCGAAATCCACCCGCATCTTGCTGTACGCAATCAGATCATAGTCGTCCATAACCGGATCATCGTTTTCCGCCTCATCCTTCGGTTTCTTCAGCTCTTCCATAACATTTTTATACATTGCCGCATAGTTTTCATATTCCTCCTGCGAGAAATCATAGTCTGCAAGCAGTTCTTCCCGATATCTGGAAAATGCTTTCAAATGTGCAAAACTCTTATCCAAACTCCGGAATGCATAGATAAACGACTTCTTCTGCTCCCTTGACAACTGACTAATCTCTTCCGGTGTCCGTCCCAATGCATGAATCGTCTTTACATCAATCGAAAAAACATCAAGCACGCTCTCCCAATCTTCTGATACTGCTACACCTTCACCGCCTCTGGAATACAGCCGCAATGCCCGGTCAATCTCTTTCTTGAAGTCTTTTGGGGATTGAAATGTTACAACCTGTCCATATGTCTTATTCGCATCAAACAAACGATTCGTTCTTGAAAAAGCCTGTATGATATCCTGTGGGCTCATCGGCGATCTATCCATATACAAAGTGGACAGACATGGAGCATCAAATCCCGTCAACAAACGATTAACAACGATAACCAGATCCAACTGCTGACTCCGCTCCATATAGCGTTTTTCCTTTCGAGCCAGACGATCATTCAGATTACTATTATATGCGTTGATATTCTCGATGTCATAATGTGTGCCAAACATCGCATTGTAATCTTGCAGGGACTCGCGCATTTTATCCTGATTCACCGTTGATGCCTCATCATTTTCCGTCACAGAATATGTGATTGCGAATTTCGGGAAATCAGGAACTACCTTGCAGATCTCCTCATTTATCTTTAATGCATCTTTGCCCGCTTTGATCCGTTTCAACAACTCATAATAACGCTGTGCCTTCGCAATGGATCCGACTGTCAGGATACCTTCGTAGGTTCTTCCCTTGCCATTCTGCATGCCTAATTTCGTATAAGACTGATTGAGCACCACATCCAGAACCTGTCTCATATGCTCTTCTGTCTCAAATACCGCATCATCTACATCTTCTTTTTTCGGTCCGAGATTCTCAACCATGAATCCGAGAACTGCTTCGTCATGAATGGCATTCTTGATTGTGTAGCTATGCAGGCATGCCCCGTACAGCTCATCGGTCGTCTGTGGAAGATCACCCTTCTGCTCATACCGGTTCTCCTCAAAGATTGGCGTACCTGTGAATCCATACCACAGAGAATGTGCAAAAAATCGTTCAATCTTACGTTTTGTCTCCGGCGTGACTGCTCTGTGACATTCATCTACCACAAATGCAACCCGAAGGTTACGGATTTTGTCATATTCTTTTGTTCCCTCCTGCAGTCTCTTGGCAATCATCGTCTGTAGCTTCTGCCGCGTCGTGACAATCATCTGTCGGTTGCCATCTGTCAGACGCCGAATCAGGGCATCCACATTTTCTGTGTCATCCACATCAATCGTATCGTTATCTGCATAGGATTGGAACGCCATCTTCGTCTGCATATCCAGATCTTTCCGGTCAATCAGGAATATTGTCTTTTCTATGGACGGAATATCCATCAACAGATTCCGTGTCGCCTTATAAGATGTCATCGTCTTTCCGGAGCCCGTTGTATGCCAGATATAGCCTGATATACTCCGCTTGGACGCTGCCCTCATCGCTTCAATCGCATGAATCTGATATGGCCGCAAAATCAATAATTTCTTCTTCTCATTATCAAGCACTGTATATTTCGCAATCATCTCATGTGCCTGTGGAATCCGCAAAACAGCCTTCGCGAAATCCAGATAATCACAAACCGGATAGTTCTCGTTGTCCACCCATCCGGTTATAAATTTCTTACCTTCCGCTAATTCTGCTGCCCTTGCCGCTGCAAAATATTTCGTGTCAACAGCATTACTAACGACAAACATCTGTATATTCGAAAAAAGTCCGCGGAATTTTCCCTCAGAAATATACTTCTCTATCTGCCGATACCCATCCATATAGGAATGATCCTTGTTCTTCAACTCAATATGTATCATTGGGATTCCATTGATCAACAACGTCACATCAAATCTTCGGTCCCGCTTATCATCCACCTCATCAGTCTTGAATGCCTGATATTGGTTGATTACCTCGTAGACGCTCGTTCCACCGGCAATATGCTCGTTGTTCATCACAACCAAATGCAATGTCTCATTGCCTCTTTGTACATGCACATAGACTTTTCCGTTCTCACCGACCTGCCATTTGCCTGCATCATAAAAAGAAGCATGCGACACATCATTTTTGATCTTTGCAAATTCACTGTCACTGAGTGGCGTATCGTTCAGCTTTGCCTTGTTGTTCTGCTCCAATATGTATTTGAAGTTGTCCCACAACTGCTCCTCCGTCCGAATATCCTTCCGATATGTCCACTGTGAATCCCCACCGCATAATTGGTCAATTAATCTCTGCTCAATTACTGATTCTAATTCTCCCATTTCTTTCGTCCTTTCTTGTAATTTTTTATGATTTGTTGCGATATCTCTATCGCATTTTATACTATGGTTGACAAACATGTGATTTGCCATATGTTGTTTCAATTTTTTCAGTTCGTTACACTTACGCTGATGAAGAGTGATGAGGTGATCTATACCATCAAAAAATTCTCCAAGTTTTACTTGTTCATCCATTACAGGGTATGATACTGTAGTGGCTCCAACAAGCTCTTTATTGAGATTATTAACTGTACTCCCAGCAGCCATTGCCTTATACTGGCTTAACATATTATCTGTACCAAGTAACGTACATAAAAACTTCAAATCAAATCTTTTTTCAGTATCTCTGATAGCTAACCAACCATCGTGAATACAGCCATCAATTGCCAATATATAAGGTCTACCAAAACTCATAGAATTTGATAATATTAAATCTCCAGGATGAACTTCTCTTGTCTTAGAAAGCCCTTCTGGTTTTATTTTCTCTTCCGTTTTTGTAATATAATTTCCTTGTTCAGGAGCATCTCCAATTTTTATCCAGTTTAATCCATTTTCTTCTTTTGTAATAAATCTATCTATAGGTCTTGGAGAACCTCCTCTTTCTATAGTAACAAGTTCAGAGAACTTACGCTGTTCCCAATCGTCCGTAAATCCTTCAAATCGAATTTTTGGATTTTTCTCACCATTTTTCGGAAACATTTTTTGCAGCATAAATTTTTTGAGTTGTTTTGTTTCGTCACACTTACGCTGATGAAGAGTGATGAGGTCATCTAGGCTGTCAAAGTACTCGCCTATTTTTAGTTGTTCATCATACATAGGATAAATGATATGCTGTTGATGTAATATACTACCTTTAATTCCTTGAACAGTTCCACCAGAACTTTTTTCAAAAAGAATTTTTTGAAAATAAGGAGCAAGCATATAGTGTTTCAGGTATGTATTATCAATCACATTTTTATGCCCTCGATATTTAATAATTCTCTGTGCAAGCGCTATATTACTAGTGTTCACCTGAGCAACATTGCCACATGGTGCTTCTGTTGTAATTAAGACATCTCCAATTTCTGGCTTACCTCTATGCATTACTTCTTCGTAATCGTCCTCAGAAATATATTCTTTCGATGATTCATAATCTATATATCCAGCTTTAACATTTTTTGCTGTTACAAGGAATATGCCATTATCAACTTTTGTTGGCGTTTTACCTCGATAATCGACATAATCACAAACTTCAATTAACTTACGCTGTTCCCAATCGTCTGTGAATCCCTTAAATCGAATCTTCGGTGTATTCATATTTTACACCTCCTCAAGCACACGAATAAACGCCTCAACAGCCTCTTTCGTCGCATCATCCTGGAAGGTCAGTTCTTTCATCATTCCGACTAACGCTGCATTTTCCTCTTTGATCTGCTTATCTGTCTCGCGCATACTCTGTGTCAATGCATTTAAGTCGATTTCTTCCTCTTCTTCCGTTGTATCTACATATCTTGGAATATTCAAATTGAAATCGTTTGCCACAATATCATCATAAGACGCGAGATATGCTTCTTTCTCCACCGTCTTACGATTATTGTATAATTCCAGAACATGATCGATATGTTCCTCTTTCATCACATTTTGCTTTTTCTCTTTTTCGAACAATTTGGATGCATCAATAAATAACACATCTCGCCCTTCGCGGTGCTTCTTCAGCACGATAATACAGGTAGGAATCGACGTATTGTAGAACATGTTCGATGGCAGACCAATCACCGCATAGATCGAACCATTTTCCAGCAATGTCTTCCTTATGCTTCCCTCTGCTGCTCCACGGAACAACACACCATGTGGCAACACGATTGCCATAGTTCCTGTCTGTTTCAGATGATAAAAACCATGTAACAAAAATGCATAATCCGCCTTTGATTTCGGTGCCAGCTTTCCACCATAATCCATAAATCGTTCATCCTGTTTGAATCCTTCTGCCGCCGACCAATTTGCAGAATACGGCGGATTCATCGTAACTGCATCAAACTCGGTTTCTTCATCGGTTGGCCAGTCTGCATCCAGGGTGTCTCCATTTCGCAGATGTTGATTCTCCGGCAGTACGCCATGCAGGAACATATTCATACGAGCAAGGTTGTAAGTGGATGGCATCAGTTCCTGTCCGTAATATTTGATAAAGTCTGGCTCTGTGGAATAATTTCTACAGCTAAGCATCAATGAACCGGAACCCATACACGGATCATATACCTGCAATCCTTTTTTATTTTCCTGTCCGGTCATCGCGATCCGGCATAAGATCTGTGCCGGTCCATGTGGTGTATAGAATTCTCCTGCTTTCTTTCCCGTTTCCGAAGCAAACTGACCAATCAGATACTCATATGCATTTCCCAGTACATCGCCCTCGGTATGAATCAGATCTGCATCATCCAACACCTTAATTACTTCTGCGATCGTTGCGCTCTGCTTCTGATCTCCGGTTCCCAATCGATTTGAATACAGATCTACATCTGCAAATAGTCCATGAAACAATTCATCCGACTCTTCAATCCGGTTAAATGCTGCCTGTAATTTCTCTCGATTGAATGCGTTGTTTTTCGCATCCTTTAAGATGCTGACATAGGTCATGTCCGGATCTAATGTATAATGCAAAGATTCTTTCAATTCCTCCAGCAGTTCCTCTGCATCTTCACTCTCCATAATTTCTTCGTAAGCTGTCTGTGCCTCTTCCAGACTATCCGGCTTTGCATCATTCAGCAGATCATACACTTTTGATAGATACGAATCTGATAAGTATTTATAGAAAACCAATCCCAGCAAGTATGTCTTGTACTCATTGGCGTCCATCTTTCCACGCAGTACATCCGCCCCACTCCATAGTACCTGCAATAAATCTTTTCCTTCTGCCATTTTATATCCTCCCTCATTCGTCTCTTCTGTTATAATTCACTTACGCTTAATTCTATCATAATTGCGCGGATGATAAAAATAAAATTTTTGATTTTGATTTTATAGAATTGATTATTTTCCCTTCACCTCAACATTTCCCCTTGCATTTCCCCGTTTCCTGTGCTATAAAGTAAACAGCGTTTACCAAAGGAGTACAATTATGCGCGAGAGCACAAAAGCGACCAGAGCAACAATTTTACAGAGTGCGAAAGAGATTTTCTTGGAATGCGGCTATCAGGAAGCATCCATGCGAAAGATTGCTGCGCGGGCAGGTATTACCCCCGGTGCGATATACAAGCATTTTTCAGGCAAGGAAGAGATGTTCAGCGAGATATTCGCAGAGAGCGGAAATAAGCTGATGGCACTGAGTGAGTCCATGCTGGATATTGACTTTTCGGCGATGTCCGACGAGCAGCTGATGCAGGTATTCTATTCCCGCATATCCATCCGGACTTTCGAGCTGTTAGAGGACGATATGCAGCTCTTCCACATGCTGTTAAAGAACGATTCCGGCACCTATATCCGGAACTACCGCAAAGTTTATATCGCGCGATGCAACGAATTCGCAACGCGCTTTTATCATGAATTATATGTGCGTGGACTTGCGAAGAATCAGCTATCTGAGAAAACATGTTACATGCTGTCGTTGTCTGAGTTCTCGATGATTTGCGAGATGATCGCCGATGATGCCTGCAAGGACGGCTTTACCCATGAAATGAAACAGGCATTTTTAGAGGCGATGGATGTGCTGATGCACGGTATCGAAGCGGCACTTGGATTACAAGGAGGAACCTATGGAAAAGATAAAAATTGAACCCGGAACCGTACAGGAGACACTCTTAATTCCGCTCTACGGAAGAAAACAGGCGATGGATCGATACCCTGATATCTTCATGGATCACGACTGTCAGGAGATTTTCTCCCACGTCAACTTTCAGGTATCAGACCAGATGAGCGGCAAGATTGGAAAGATCGGTTCGATCATGGGTGCCACACGGCAATTTGATATGGCAAGCGTATGCCGCACATACTTAAAAGACCATCCGAAAGCCTGCGTCGTAAACCTTGGGTGCGGACTCGATACAACATTCCGACAGGTAGATAACGGACATGCGCGCGCCTATAATCTGGACTTCCCGGATGCGATTGCCGCCCGCAATGAGCTGCTTGGAGACCGCGAACGCGAGACGAACATCGCCTGCGATCTGAATGATCTTTCGTGGTTTGAGCAGATTGATTTCCGCCCGGAGGATGGCATTGTATTTTTTGCATCCGGTGTATTTTATTATTTCAAGACTGAAGATGTGAAGCGGCTTTTCTCAGCGATGGCGGAACGTTTCCCAGGTGGGAAGCTCGTCTTCGACGCAACAAAGAAAAAGGGATTAAAGAGCATGTTGAAGGTATGGCTCAAAGGCTTCGAGATGAAAGACATCAGTGTCTATTTCAGCGTTGACGATGTCGCTGTGTTGAAAGACTGGAGCAGTCACATTGCCTCCGTGCAGAGCAACGGCTATCTGGAAGGCTACCGCCCGCTTGATAAGCGTTTCGGTTTCATAACGAACATGGTGTTCCGACATCTGGACAAATCCAAGATGTGCCAGATCATTGAGATAGATTTTGCCAAGAAAGGATGATTTAGTTGAAGTACGGATTCTCACAGAAATTATTTGGATATTTTTATCACAGCTCCTGCATGAAGCAGGCAAAAAGACAGCATTTGCAGATTGACAGCAAGGCGATCAAACAGGAATACCGTGCCATCCTGACACGCGCTAAGGATATCGGCAAATCCCGGCTGATGAGTTCCTACTGCATGGGCGCATATTTCATCGCATTAAACCGGAACACAACCTTATCTCCGGAGGAATGTTATGCCCTGTACAAGGATGGACTTTCCGCTAATCAGTTGTTTCACAAGGTCATGGGAAATGCAGACAGCTATCTCGATGCGAAGAAGCTTCCAGCCCGGAAAAAGTGGTCTGCTGACTCCCATAAACGTAAATACGAAAATGACTGGGTGGTTGACATCTTAGAAGGCGGCGCGAATGATAATTTCGAGCTTGGCTATGATTATCATACATGCGGCATCTGCAGTCTGTGCCGGGATGAGGGCTGTTTCGAACTTGCCAAATATCTCTGCCGCATGGACTATGTGCTTGCCGACATGATGCACATGCGCTTAGTCCGGACACAGACGATCGCCGAAGGTGCAGCCTGCTGCGACTTCCGGTACAGCCGGATTGATTCGACGCCGGGAAAAAATTCTTAACAATCGCTCTCCCGCTTTATTCCGTCCCGCCGCTTCCGGTCCACTTCGATCCATTCATCGAGTGTGAGCGGGACATAATCCGAGAACATACAAAAACAATTAATCATCTGGCAGGGGATAGAAACCATTTCTTCCTCGCCAGATTTTCCTAGCACCGGGCGCGTAGATGCACGCGTCTGGCGTTGGAAATCATCGATCAGATACTCGTCATATGTGTCATGCACATGTCCATACAGCATGTATGTCTTCGGTTCTCCCTTCGCATTCCGACGGTACTGCCCGTTGTAGCACATAACCGGATAATGGCACAGAATCACCTTGCGGTTGTTATCATTGATTTCCCTATAATGTGTGATCCATTCAAAATGCGATGGATCAAATTGTTTGTTCGCAATAAAATGATCATGATTTCCGATGATCAGATACTTCTTTCCATTCAACCGTTCGAGAATGGCATTTGCAACTTCTCCCTTTTTTGAAATACAGAAATCTCCCAAGATCACAACCTCATCACGCTTCCGCACACGCGAGTTCCACTGTGCGATCATATATTCATTCATGGCTTCGCCGCTCTCAAAGCCGCGACAGTCCATACGTGTATTCAAATTTTCATGGCAGAAATGTAAATCTGCAATATAATAACGCATGTCAGCGTTCCTCCCTTTCCCCAACACTGTCCTTATTGTATGCTTATTTTGATCCGCAGACAAGATAGCATTTGCATTTCTTTGTAAAAGAAAAGACACTCCAAAGTCTACACTCTGGAATGTCTTCACATCTCGTTCTTATACCTTAATTATATTTCCACTGTTCGCTCTCCAACTGCATATCTACCATATGCTTGTAGATACCCTTCTTCTCCTTCAAAGCAGCCGGCGTTCCCTGTTCCGCTACCACACCATCTTTCAGGACGACAATCTGATCCGCGCCATCAACCGTACGCATACGGTGCGCGATGATAAGAACCGTCTTGTTCTGAATCAGCTTGGAGATGGACTCCTGAATCACGGACTCATTATCCACATCCAGAGAAGCGGTTGCCTCATCCATCAGGATGATTGGTGCGTCCTTTAAGAATGCACGCGCGATGGAGATTCTCTGCCGCTCACCACCGGATAATTCGGAACCATTTTCCCCGATCATGGTGTTCCATTTGTCCGGTAATTTCTCGATAAAGTCCGTACAGTTTGCAAGCCTGGCTGCTGCCATAACTTCCTCGTCCGTTGCATCCTTGCGACCGATCCGGATGTTCTCCATAACCGTGTTGTTGAAGAGTGTTACATCCTGGAACACGATGGAATACAGGGAAAGCAATTTCTCCGGCTCGATCTTCGATACATCCATGCCTCCGACCGTGACAGTACCCTTCTGGATATCCCAGAATCTTGCCGCCAGTCTCGATACAGTCGTCTTACCACCACCGGATGGTCCGATCAGGGCTGTTACCTGCCCCTGCTTTGCTGTGAAGCTGACATCGGAGAGCACCTGCTCGCCACTGTCATAGGCAAATGCAACGTGGTCAAATACGATATCATAACCCTTGTTCGTCAGTGTCTCTGCACCGGTCTGCTCTTCGTGTGACAGGATCTCATCCATACGCTCACAGCTTGGCTCCAGACTGATCAGAGCGGACAGGTTCTGCAATGCAATCTGCAAAGGCTCGTACATTCTTGTTACAACAAGCAGGAATACAAACAAGGTCAGTACATTGATCTCGCCCTTTACAAGCAGGATACTTCCGACCAAAGCGACCGTACCGATACCGAGCTTCAGGATCATCTGTGCGGAACATACATAAGCTGCATTCTTAAATTCCAGCACGATGGCATTTTTCTCTACGGCTTTGATCTTCTTGTTCAAGCCTTCCATGTACGTCTCTGTCATGTTGTTTGAACGCAGGTCACGGATCGTCTCCAGTCCCTCCTGAATTCCATCCAGACAGGAAAGCTTATATGTCATTGTCTTCTTCTGTACAGACTTCAGACCTTTTCTCGAAGTCAGTACGATGATAAATGCGATTGGCATCACCCATACAGCGGCAAGTGCCATCTTCCAGTTGAAGAACAACAATCCAATTACAATGATCGTTGTCGAGATCATCGAACCGATCAGCTCCGGAATCCAGTGTGAGCTTCCGGTCTCGAGCAATGCACAATCTGACATGATCGTGTTCGTCAGATCGGACAGATCCTTCTTCCCGAAGAAGGAAAGTGGCAGGCGGCGAAGCTTCTCAGCAAGCGCGCGTCTACGCACACCACTTTCGACATAGGTGGAAAAGAAGGTTGCGTTATATTGGAAATAAGTTGTAACTGCTACAAGTAAAAATACCACGACGATTCCGCCGATGAAGAATCCAAGCTTATCCTTTGGCACCTTGCCATCAAGCAGATACGAGGTAAGCTGATACAGAAGCCCAACCGGCAGCATCAGCACAAGGTTCGCGATTGTGACTGCCACAAACGCTTTTATCATGTTCTTTGCACCGTTTTCGGACAGTGCGTATTTATGTTTCAATTTCTCGATCATGCGGTTGCACCTGCCTTTCCTACCTGCCAGTTCACGGACTTGTTATATTCATTCCACATGTGTGTGTAGATGCCATCCTTAGCAACCAGCGCATCATGTGTACCGGACTCTGCAATCTTTCCGTCCTTCAATACATAGATCTGATCTACATTCGTCACTGTCGACAGACGGTGCGCGATCATGATAACCGTCTTATCCTTGGACAGGTTCTCAAATGCAAGCTGTACCTGTCTTTCATTGTCCGGATCTGCAAATGCAGTCGCCTCGTCTAGAATCAGGATCGGTGCATTTTTAAGGAATGCACGCGCAATCGACAGACGCTGCATCTCACCACCGGATACATACGTTCCCTTCGAGCCGATCACCGTGTTCACACCGTCCGAAAGCTTCTCGATGATGTCGCTGCACTGCGCTTTCTCCAGCGCTTCCATTACCTCGGCGTCCGTCGCATCCGGTCTGCCCATACGAACATTTTCCAGAATGGAGGTCTTAAGCAGCTTACTATCCTGAAATACATATGATACCTGATTCATCAGCTCCTTGCTGTCAATGTTCTTCACATCCACACCTCCGATCTCGATGCTGCCACTCTTGACATCCCAGAATCTTGCAATCAGTGATGCCAGCGTCGTCTTACCACCACCGGACGGACCAACAAACGCGATATGGGAACCTGCCTTGACGGAAAGCGTGATGCCGTCGATGGCATTTGCCTTGGCCTCATCGTAAGCAAATGTCACGTCCTTCAACGCGATGGATGCATCCTTCGATGTCTGCTTATTTGCTGCCTCCGGAAGTTTCTTCGCATTTAATACCTCGTCCATCCGGTTCAATGCATCCTCGACAAGCATCTGTGATTCGCCTGCATACGCAACCTTCATCAGCGTTGTTGTGAGTACCGAAGTCACCAATATGTAGAAGATCAGATTCAATACAAATTTGTCTGTGACTGTATTTCCACCTAATGTATACGCGGCTACAATCAGTGCTGCAAATATGCCATTGCAAAATACCGTGAACCCAATCATCGGAATCATCATGGATTTCGTGTAATCGATTGTCCATTTCTCATACTCATCGATGGCTGTCTTAAACCGCTTGAATGAGAAGATCGTCTGCCCAAATGTCTTTAAGACAGGTACACCTCGCACATACTCTACCGCCTCGGAGGACATTGTCTCCAGTGAGTTCTGATACTGCTTCATATCCTCTGCCATCTTCGGTCCCATCATCATCGTACCCATGATAAGGAATGCAAATACAGCCGGAATCAGGCTGATCAGACCAAGACGCCAGTCAAAGCTTGCCATCAGTACAAGCAGCCCGATCGGTGTTGCTCTTGATACGACCTTATCTGGCAGGTTGTGTGCCAGAAATGTCTCTGTCGCTGCGGAGGAATCCATAACGATCTTTCGAATCTTTCCGGTTCCCTCTGTCTCCACATAACCAAGTGGAAGCTTCATGATGTGGTTCATCATCGCGATACGCATATTTGTCTGCACGCGGAATGCTGCCTTATGAGAGCACATCAAAGCTCCGATATAAAGCACCATTGCGAGCAGGGCAAATCCTACCGCCTGCCATCCATACGATGTGATGTGCGTTGCTTTGGAATAGTCCGGTCTTACTTCTAAGACCTCCTTTATGATGCGCCACACATCATAAAACGGAATCAGCGCAACCCATGCACTGATTGCTGCCAAGACGCAGGATGCATAAGAAAAATACTTATGCTTCCCGGCAATTTTCATAAGTCTTGACAATGCACTTTGCTTTTTTGCCTTCATGACAAAACCTCCTTGAACGTTTATTTTAAGTTAGTTTTCACTAACCTATATTTGATTTTTTTGGCAGTGCACATCGCTATGCACTGCCTGTTATTCCAATCCAAAAACTGATTTCCAACCTGCGAAATTGAAGATTTGTACATTCTTCATAAAGGCTGCTGCCTCATCGTATGGCTTGTCGTGTGTCAGCACCTCATAGATATACTGCCAGCCGGTTCTGCAGAATACGTGGATGAAAAATTCATCCGCGGTCGCATTCTCATTTGCATACTGTTTCGCAAATATGTTGTAATACTGCTCCTCGATCGCCGCGAGCTTATCAAAGTAATCTTCATATTCTGTCCCCACCGAATGGCAGAACAGAAGCTGAAATTCTTCCTTATACCGGTAGATATACGCCAATACCTGATCGGTTCCTTCGTTGCCCTCCTTGATGGCGTGATCCATGTCCGGACTCCCCGTTGCCTTCTGTATGCTCTGCATATACATCTCCATCAGACCATCTGCCGCTTCCTGTACGATTGCGGTGAAAAGTCCGCTCTTGTCGCCAAACCGGGTATATATGGAATTGGTACTGACTCCGCATGCTGCCGATATCCGCCGCATGCTGGCATCATGGAATCCATAGGTAAAGAATTCTTCCTTCGCTGCCTGAAGCAGGGATTCCGTCACACCGGCTGTCTCACGTCGCATGAGCTACTCCTTCTTTTCGTTCTTCTGTTGCTGTAAATAATCTTGTGCTATTTTCATAACACCGTTATTATAACAGTGTTATTTTATTTGTCAAGAGGGCTTAAGATATAAAAATACATCTGCCTTACTTAGACAGATGTAAATCATTTATTGTTTTTCAATTTTCTCAATTATATCAGCCATTTTCATCATTTGCCTGATTGTTTCGTCATATTCCACATAATCTTCTGAGAAATAATTTGTAATCTCTTGATAATCTTGCTTAAAAAACTCATTATTACAAAACTCTCTGATTATGTTTGAAACGCAAACTTTCTCCTGCGCCGATGGACAAATTGTCATCTTTTTTCTATGTTCTCTAATCTCAAGAAATAGTTTCTCAAAATTCTGATTAATTTCTACACAATCTTTCAACTTGTATATATCATATAAATGTCTGGAATATCTCTTTGATTTTCCTTGTATATAATAATCAGCCAGTGCAAATATTTTATCTATATACGTTCTACTAATAGATTGGAGTTTCATTTCAAAATCATCAAGCATGTATTTCAACGCCAAATCCTGTCGATTTTTATTTTTAAACAAATCCCCCAGATAGCTTCCAATCATAACTTTTTCTGTTGGAAATGCATACGATCCAAGTGCCGTCTCCAACTTCACCGAGAAAAGCATTCTGTCATCCTGCAATCCAATAACAGATTCATAAGAAAAATAATATACATTATAATCCCTGTCGCTTTGCGTTGAACGCCAATTTGAAATAGGCATGTTCAATGTTTCACTGATTCCTTTTATAATATTATTCTTAAGTTTCTTTCGCCTTGCCTCTCCGATATGTTCATCAAAGGTGATATCTATATCCTCCGAAAAACGATTTATTGCCTTAAAGCCTTTTGACAGCGAAGTTCCTCCCTTAAAAACGACATTGGGAAGCTCCTTTGAAAGCAATCGCAATATCATTGTAACATAATAATCCTTTTCAATTACAACGACCGTCTTCCCTGTTTCTTCTGAAACCTGCTCTATCAATTCCTTAAATTTTTCCTTATCTTCATGAAGATACATATTCCACCCCTGTTTCGTATATTGCCTTATAAATTTTCGTCGGATAATATTCCAAAAATGTATCTACCTGCTTTTTTGTAATTTGATGCAACATTGCATATTTTGTAAGGATCGTTCCACATACCTGCATATCCTCCTCTGCTGCCTTGTCAATATTTTTTAGGCAGTCCAGCAACTGCAGCACATATGCATTTTCATCTGTTACCTCAATTGCAGATCTTCGAACTATATATTTTTTATCTTTGATTGAGATCTCACGTACCTGAGCCGGAGCATAATTACTTACTATTTCCTGCTTAAACGGAACCTGCGTTGATAGTCCCATCTGATTTGCGAGTGTGTATCCCGCATAATACCCCACCCGTTTTCCTCTTCTGCATACATACTTGTGCAATGCTACTGTATCTGCTGAAAGAACCGTCTTCTCTCCAAAAATGTTAATTTGAGGCAAATAATACACACCTGACTCATATCTGCTGATTTTGCCCTCATCTGTTAGTTTTTTCAAATGATATCTTATATTTTCCTCTGACATTCCCTCGATGCTGATATCTGTTAGAAAAATTGGCTCTCCTTCTGTATAATTGTTTGAAAGATATTCATATATCACATGGTCACCAGCTTTCAATCTGTCTCTTATACACATCTCCGAGCCCACGAGACGTAGAGGAATCTCG
>ENA-OZFC01000920-OZFC01000920.1-human-gut-metagenome-genome-assembly--contig:-NODE-920-length-16175-cov-6.025744_pt1 | contig 16175 bp, 11 predicted proteins | sample MGYA00245076_ERZ653625 | MGnify/ENA primary metagenome ERZ653625 (study PRJEB26926, sample SAMN06165169) | human gut metagenome | biome: ENVO:00009003; feature: ENVO:2100002; material: ENVO:00002003... | reverse complement strand
GATTAGAAAAGCGAAAATCAGCCAAGGTGTTTCATGACGCATTGGTGGCTTTCGCAGAAAGGCGGATTATAACTATGGGTGTACGTTTTAAGAAAAGCATAAACTTAGGTGGTGGATTTAGAATAAATTTTAGCAAAAGTGGTATTGGATATAGTTATGGTGTAAAGGGTGCTAGAGTTACACATACCGCAAGAGGAACTACAAGAACAACATTATCTATACCAGGAACAGGATTATCTTGGGTTTCAGAGACTGGAAAAAAGAAAAGAACTGGAACAATGCCCTCTGTTGGTTCTGCTTCTCAGCAAGAATATACAGACCAAGTATTAGCTCGTAATGTTGAAAGTAATCCTACTGAGGAATTAGTTTCTGCCAAAGAAACAGATTTTATTACAGCAGTTAAAAGATATAGGCTTATTCAAAAAATATTGGCATGGTTTACTATAATAGATTTATTTGTAACCATAGGTGGATGTGCTGACAAACCATATTATGATTTGGTAGTCTTATTATGGTGTGTGTTGTTTGCTATAACAATTATTCATAAATTTGCATGTAAAGTAAAACTTACATATTCATTTGATGAATATGGTCAAAATAAGGCTGAATTAGTAAGCCGAGTTACAAGTAAAATTCAAAGTGTTAATACAATATGGCAGGTTAATTCAATCTATACAAATCAAAATAGAAAAGTTCATGCAGGAGCAGGTCAGTCACTCTCCACAAGCTCTGTAAAAATATCAAAGAAAAAGCCATCTTTCTTAAAGACAAATGTTACTATTTATGAGGTAAAGTTAAAGAAGGAGAAGATTTATGTTTTTCCAGATAAATTCTTGGTTCTCAATGGAAATAAAATTGGAGCAATACATTATGATGATTTAAATATAAATATTGCTAATACAAACTTTATTGTCGATGTTGCACCGAGGGATGCTAGAGTTGTCGGTCATAGATGGAAATATGTAAACAAAAATGGTAGTCCAGATAAACGATTTAAAGATAATAGACAATTGCCTATATGTGATGTAGGAACTATGGAATTCAAGTCTTCACAAGGACTGGATGTACTGCTATACATTTCAAATGTATACACAACTTTTGAGGTATCAAACTTATTAACAGGGAAAAATTAAACAGCTTTTCTATAGCAAATTTATATGATTCTGCAGAGCATTTTCTACAGTAGCTTATAACGAAAAATAAGAATTTGTTGATCTGATAATCATAATATGATGACAGATTTTAGGAGAAGAGGCATGAAAAATAAAGAATTTTACAGTCCACTTCCGAAGATCATGGTTATGACTATGCTTTTGGGAATAGTCGGCTGTCTGTTTTTTGGCATATTATATTTCTTGCAGAAGCTTGCGTGGCAGCTCAGTGTTGCGGTGACTTGTGGCGTAACTGCATATCACATTCTGATCCGGTTTATGTCACCGGTGATTCTTCAATGCATTTTTCACAGGCATTATAACTGCAGGGCGTGGTGGTTTCAACAGAGAAAATGGGAGCCTGTCCTATATCGTTTACTAAAAGTGAAGAATTGGAAAGGAAAGGCAATGACTTACGATCCGAGTGAGTTTTCATTTAAGGTTCACTCACCGGAAGAAATTGTAAACAACATGTGCCATGCAGAAGTAGTCCATGAGCTGATTGTGCTGCTCAGTTTTACTTCATTGTTTTTTTCTATTCCATTTGGAGCATTTCCTGCATTCCTGATTACTGCAATAATGGCAGCAACCTTCGATTTGACATTTGTAATGATTCAGAGATATAATCGGCCGCGGGTGATGAGGCTAATATAAATTCCAGTTTGTATGAGGAACAAGTGAATAACAAACATTAAATATTATATGAATATAAAGAATAATACATAAGCCAGTTGGACTAACCATCCGATTGGCTATTTTTTTACCCTTTTTTAGGGCAATGGATGTAGAAAGAAGGTGAGAACAGTGAAGATCAAACGTGTAGATGATAAGCCGGTTGTGTTGCATACCAAGAAGAAACCCAAACTTAAGATTAAGAAGAAAGACAAAAAGTATACTTCAAAGCGAAGTTTTACGGTACGAAGCAGGAAAGGGATGCGAAAACGTCTGGAATTGAAAGACGGTAGTGTGAAAGTAAAAAATCACAGGCTAAAGACCATAATGCGTACCGGAGGAAGAACTGCAACCAAACAATTAGATGGTGGGGATGAAGTGCTCGACAGTATGGATGTGGCAGCAACGATTGCATCTCCGGTTGTATTCTCTGTTGGAAAGACGAAGGATATGGCAAAACAGAGAGCCATAAAGAAGGCTACCAAAAAGAAACGCAGAAAAAGAAATCGAATGATTTCCAGTGAAGAGTATGCAAAAAATTCTTTGCATGTAAAGATCAGATCAGAGCGTGCAAAGAGAAATGGTGGAAAGAATGGAAAAGACAAGAAGGGAGAGAAACAGAGTGGCTTTGTGAAAACGCAGATGATACAGTCTTTTTTTCAGGGATTATCCAGAGAAGGGCAGAAAGAACAGGGAAACATAATAGAAGGAACCAAAAACATGGTTCGTGCGGCAGCATTTATGGTCGGGAAAACGATAGCGACTACGGTGTTGCCTTTTTTATTACTTGTGTTTCTGGTGGTGGCGTCTGTGGGTGGGATTGTGTCGGCAGTGCTTGGGGCTATTTACAATTCCCCATTTGCGATTTTTTTTCCTACACCGGATACCGGTTACGACAGTCCGAGAACGGTGCTTAGTGGGTATTACAGGGAATTCAATGAAGAATTGCGGGAGCTGGAAGAGGATGGAGCGGTCATTACCTATCAAAATATGGAAGATGGTGTGGCAGTCACCAATTTCAATGACACCTTGATGGTTTATATGACCTTGTATGGTTCCGGTGAGGCTGCCTATGTGATGGATGAAGATGGAAAGAAAAATCTGAAAACGGTATTTGATGCCATGAACTATTATGACAATACCAGTACCACAAAGACCATCAAGGCAGGAGAAAGTTTGGGTGATGTGGTAGTTACCGGATATTGTAGCTGTAGCATTTGTTGTGGAAGTTATGCAGGTGGGAATACGGCATCAGGAACCAAGCCGAAAGCAAATCATACCATTGCGGTGGATGCAGACAATCCGATCGTGCCCATGGGAACAAAGGTTGTTATGAATGGAAAGACCTATAAGGTAGAAGATACCGGAAATCTCAAGGCACACGGAACCGATTTTGATATTTATTTCAAAAATCATAAGAAGGCATTGCAGTGGGGAAAAAAGACGATAAAGGCACATTTGGCAGATGGAAAGAAGAATGATGTGGAGATTACTACCAATGATGTAGTGGTGCACAACCTGACATATGAGGATTATATCAATCTTGGCACTATGACAGAGGAGCAGGAGAAGACACTGCTGGAACTGATGGATGAGAAACTGGTAAATGGCATGTATTCCGGTGATGTTGGCGGAAATGTGGCAGCACTGGCGATGACAAAGATTGGTTGTGCATACAGCAAAGAAAAACGTATGTGTGAAGGATTTTATGACTGCAGTTCTCTGGTATACCGGTTATACAAGGAATGTGGAGTGGAATTACCGTCAATTGCGGCAGATCAGGGTGAGTATTGTTATAAAAATGCAATGCTCGTTAATAAGAAAGATTTGAAACCGGGAGATCTGGTCTTTTATTCGTATGAGACAAATGGAAGATTTCGTAACATCTCACATGTGGCAATCTATGTGGGAGATGGGAAAATCGTACACGCAGCCAATCCATCGCGGGGAGTGGTAATGGATAATTTACCGACATCCAGCGTGGTGTTTTATGCAAGACCTTGGTGACAGGGCAGCACAAGGCTGAACTGTTACCGTCCTTGTAGCTTTGTTGTGTAAGAACATAAGAGAATTGAAAATTATGAAAGAAGGAGGAATGGAACATGAGAATGGCAGAGGTATTTATGGTAACCGTGGAAAATGGAACAAAGCCCCAAAAAGGAATTTTTACTTATGAGGAATTCAAACAGTATTGCAGGGAAGAGCTTCACATTTCTGACCGGGATATGTTAAGGATTGCCGAGGCAGTATTGGCAAAAAACGAAAGTGATATTACGTTGGAACCTTATCAGTTGACGGTGGATCGGTGTCGGGGAGAAAGTGTGTTGCTTCGGTTTTTGGTGGATACCAATCTGGGATATCAGAAAAAGGAAAATGGAAAACTGATTTGCAGTGAACAATGTGAGAAACTGTTGCTTAACCATGGGATTGCAACCGATGGAAATTTTCTCAGTGGAAGTATGGAATATCAGGCACGGGATATGACCTTTCAGCAGGGACAGATTTTAGATAACTTCAATGGAGAGCGATACCGCGTGATGGAAGTTTATCAGAAGGACAGGTTGCTGCTTTTGAATGAACGGTCAGGGGATTTTATGGTGGCATACGGTATTCACTATTATGCAAGATTTCCGGCAGCAGAAAAGGAGAATCTGGTGCATTTGGAGTTTGGCGTGGAATGGCAGCATGGCAGATACTTATCCAATGTGCCTTCTGGTATCGACTTTTTTCAGTTGAAGCAGGAGTATGGAACTGATTATGGGAAGAAAGGGGAAGAGTTTTCTATTGAAATACGGGAAGTTTTGTCCCGTGTGGAAAATGTAAAGGCAGATAATCTGGGAGATGCGATCGACCAGGCAATGGAATTGTATAATGATGAAAAAATTGTATTAGATGCAGAGGATTATAAGGGTGTAACCTTTATTCCAAAAGAAATGGAAAGATAGAGCATAAGAAAAAGCAGAACGGATAGGAGGAGTGCAGTATGAAGAGTGTTTACAGAACAGTGGAAAAGACAACCAGACTGCTCACAAAAGAATGGGAGCGAAGTGGGGAAACAAAAGAAACGCTGGAGATCGATATTGAACAGTTAAGAGGCATGTATGAGAGTATCAGTCAGGAAACCAGTGCAAGAAAGGCAGTGCTTGACCAGATGGATGAAGAGATTCCTTATGGAGAAATCTTAAAGGAAACCCATGCCTGTTATATCATGCTTCGGGTAGCAGTGAAATTAAGCAAACTCTTACAAAAAGCAGAGAAGAAGCAATTGTATTTTGTAAAAGTAAAGCTGGACAAAGAGGAATACAAGATGGTGAAGGACATTTGGAATGAAATACAGTAGTAAAGGAAGGTGTAGAGCATGAGTGGAAATTATCGGGTAAATCAGATTTATGACGAAATCATTCAGAAAGTTACAAAAACAGAGGAAATCTGGAAGTCTGTCTGTCGTATGGCAGGGCAGATTTATCGTTATGAGTTTGACAATGTGCTCATGGTATACGGGCAAAAGCCCAATGCCACCCTGGTAGCCGATTATGACAGCTGGAAGAAAGTCAATCGTTATGTACGAAGGGGAAGCAAAGGGATTGCCATATATCCGTCCAGAGCATTGAAACCGTATATGCGTTATGTGTTTGATATCAGTGATACCGGTGGAGCCAAAAAGAACATCACATGGAGTCTGGATGAGACAAATCTGGGAGAGTATCTGAATTTTTTAAAACGTCATGAAGGCTTGGAATATAAGGAGGTTTCCGATTTTGCGGGATTGCAGCTACAATTTTGGGACTTTACAAAAGAGGAAATAAGGAGCATAATAAAAGAAAACCACGCAATGCGTGAAAAAGAAACGGTACAGTTATTGGAACGTGCATTAGCGGCGGAAGATTCCAAACTGGCAAGAAAGGATGCAGAAAATATCTTGTTTCACAGTCTTTATTGTGCGATTGGAACAAGATGTGGTATCCGGTTATCAAAAGAGGAAGAAAATCTGGAAAAGGTTACAATGCTCCGGGAGGAGGATGCAGTCTGTGCATTGGGAAATCTGATCAGTGATGTTTCTTGTCAGGTACTTAGGAGTATCAACAAAAATCTTATTGCAATGGAACAGGAAAGGAGAATGCAGCATGGAAGCGTTGAATTTGGAGTATCACGAGGGACCGGACGGAATGTTATATCCGAACATTCAGATGGCAGAACCGTCGGAGATCACACTGGGCAAGTACGGGATCATGGCGATGGAATATCTGAAGGAGAACCATTACGAAAGGTATCGCACGATGGTACGCTTCGGGATACTGAAAGAGAAGATGAAGGAAGTGGAAGAGGAAGCGAACCGGTTACAGGACAGGTTAATGGAGGATTATCTGAAGAAACACAAGCCACAGGACACAAGCTCGACCATGGAGATGTGGAAGATCCGCGAGCAGGGAATGCGGATGGCGGAGGAGATCGTGTTGCATCAGATCGTGTACCGGTATCATTAGAAACGGATAAGACAAAGGAAGAGAAAAAAGAGGATTTACTTTCAGAAAAGACAGAAACAATGTCTGAGGAAGCAGAGAACGAACTGCAACAGGAACTGGAAGAATTAGAAAATATGGGAAGAACAAATGGAGAAGCCGAGTATGATCAGGCTTCTCTTTTTGACTATATGGGTACCACTTCGTCTGGCAGTTATATGGAGGAACTCAAGCGGAAAGAGGCGGAAGAACAGGCAAAAGGGACATATACTTATCTTAATCCAAAGGTGGAAAAAGAAATCCCGCACGATTATATCGTACAAGTTTTACAGCGGGGAAGCGGATTTGAGAATGGAAAGAAACGGATCTATGAAATCTATCAAAAAGAAAACGTAGCTTCGGAGCGAGTAAAGCAGCTTCGAAAGGAATATGGGCAAGGCGGAGCCGGCTGGCCTGTTGAGGGGTATGGACTGCATGGTTATGATACCTTTCAGGGAAAAGGGATCCGACTTCAGTGGATGGACGAGGAAGGACATAAAGAAGGCTATGTTAGCTGGAATACTGTGGAACGGGAGATCGGAGCACTTATTCTGACAGGAATGTACTATGAGCCGGTGGAAGAGATACAAGAAGCGGAGCATATAGAGAATTCTTCAATGGATGAAGCAATGGAGGCAGATACAGAATATCAAGAAAACGGGGAAAAATTACAACCTGCCATCACGCATATAGATTATGCACAGATTGTTGCAGATATGGACGAAGATTTACGGGAGGCATTGGAATTTTTAGTATCCGGATGTACGTTATTTTCTGCCTATAAGCCTTTTTTGCAGGACTTGGTCAATACGGATTTGTTGTTGATGCCCAATCGTCTGGAATTTCTGTCCGATCTTGCTCTTCGTGGAGAAGAGGAACGTGATGGGTATTACAATAACAAATATGGTCTGATCGTATATAAGATGAAACCATTTTCCTTTAGCGTCAATCATATGAATAAATCGGGAAAACGTGTGGTCATTGAAACCGGCTATCGGGAATTGTATGAAGTATTGTCATATATGGTAAAGCAGGAAGGCTATTGCTCCAAGGAACAGAGAAAACATTATGAAGAAAGCATGGAAGCAGAGGACAGGAGTAAAATAAATCCGGTCTATCAGAAATATTTGGAGAAATGCGACCAAAGGCGAGAAATATTGTCAAAACAGGAAACAAGAAGAAAAACAGAGCCTATATCAGACGTACCGAAGGAGAATGGGCAGAAATTAGTGGATACAGAAAAACCACAGGATTACCATATTGATACCTTGCAGACAGAGCACGCAGGAGCCAAGACAAGATTTGGGTGGAATATTGACGCAATCACAACGCTTAAAAAGATAGAAGCAGAAGAGAGAACTGCCACACAGGAAGAACAAAAGGTGTTAGCAAAATATGTGGGGTGGGGCGGCTTGGCACAGGCATTTGATGAAAAGAACGAAAGCTGGAGCAGTGAATACCGAAAACTGAAGGAAGTCTTAAATGATGCAGAATATCGTGCAGCAAGGGAAACGGTGACCAACGCTTTTTATACTTCGCCGGAAGTTGCGGCTGCAATCTATACCGGACTGGTACAGTTTGGATTTCAGGGTGGAAATGTACTGGAGCCAAGTATGGGGAAAGGTGTTTTCTTTGGTACCATGCCGGAAACGCTGAAAAGCAATAGTCACCTGTTTGGCGTTGAGCATGATTCCATCACAGGAAGGCTAGCAAAACAGTTATATCCCAATGCCGGCATTCAGATCAAGGGATTTGAACAGGCAGAGTATGAGGATAACTTCTTTGATGTTGTTGTGGGAAATGTGCCATTCGGAGATTTTAAGCTGTATGACAAGAAGCACAATCCCATGGAATTTAAGATACACGACCATTTCATCGCAAAGTCCATCGACCATGTGCGACCGGGTGGTATCGTGGCATTGGTCACAACAAAAGGGACTATGGACAAGAAAAACCCTACGGTACGAAAATATTTAGCAGAAAGGGCAGAACTGATCGGAGCCATCCGTTTGCCAAACCATGTATTCAAGGCAGAAGCAGGAACGGAAGTGACTAGTGATATCCTGTTTTTTCAAAAAAGGGAACGAAAGATTGTGACAGAACCGGACTGGGTGCATCTTGGCATGACAGAGGAAGGAATACCGGTAAACAGCTACTTTGCAGAACATCCGGAGATGATACTTGGAAAGATGCAATATGATACCGGAAGGTTTGGAGAAAACTCTGCCTATACAATCTGTGTCAATGAGGAAGAAAATTTTTCTTTGTATGATGCACTGCAGCAGGCAATTCAAAACATTTCTGCAAAGATTACAGAGCTTGAACAGGTGATGGAGGAGAACGAGACCATAGAAGAGTCCATACCGGCAGATCCGGATGTGAAGAATTTTACCTATGCCTTTGTGGATGAAAAATTGTATTATCGAAAAGATTCCAGAATGTATCTGCAAAATGTGGGAGAGAAGCAGTTGGAACGCATCAAGGGAATGTTGGAGATCCGACAGGCAACAAGAAATCTGATACAGATCCAGTCAGACGGTTGCAGCGAAGAGGAATTAAAGGCTGCACAGGAAAAATTAAATACGGTTTATGATGCTTATGTAAAGAAGTATGACAGTATCAATGCAACAGCCAATGCAAGAGCGTTTCGGGATGATGGAGATTATCCGCTTTTGTGTTCCTTGGAGATCGTGGACGAGGATGGAAAAGTAACAAAGGCAGATATGTTTACCAAACAGACCATTCGGGCAAAAAGCAGTGTGCAGAGAGTAGAAACTGCAGTGGAGGCATTAAATGTGTCGGTAAATGAATTCAATGGTGTGAACATTCCCTTTATGTTGAGCATTTATGAGCCGGATATTGAAAAGGAAAAAGAAAAAGTGGCAGAACGATCGCAAAAACCTGTGGAGAAAGTTGTATTTTCAGAGAAACTGACAAAGCAGTTACAGAGAAACCGGCTGGTAGAGGAACTGCAGGGACTGATCTTTTTAAATCCCCAGGAGTACAATGAAAACGATGAAGACCATGGATGGGAAACAGCGGATGAATATCTGTCAGGCAGTGTAAGGGATAAACTTCGTGTGGCAAAAGCAATGGCGAAGGAGCAACCGGAAGTATTTGCAGGAAATGTGACTGCTTTGGAACAGGTACAGCCAAAGGATCTGGATGCATCGGAGATCGATGTGCGTATTGGAACCACATGGATCGAACCGGAAGATTATGAGGCGTTTATCTATGAATTGCTTCATACACCCAAAAGGGCAAGAAACGACAGAAATTTGTATTTCCGTTCTTCCGGTATTCAGGTAAACCTGAACAAATATAACATGGAGTGGTTTATTGAGAATAAGGCAAAGGATAAACATTCCATTGCTGCCACGAAAACCTATGGGACCAGCCGCATGGATGCGTATACGATATTTGAGGCAACACTTAATCTGAGAACGGTACAGGTAAGGGATCGTATTGAAGATGGGGACGGCAAATACCATTATGAAGTGAACCAAAAGGAGACCATGCTGGCAAGGGAAAAACAGAATCAAATGAAAGAAGCCTTTCGGGAGTGGATCTTTCGGGACGTGGACAGAAGAAAGAAGTATGTGGATTACTACAATGAAACCTTTAACAATATTCGTCTGCGGGAGTATGATGGAAGTCATCTGGAATTTCCCGGCATGAATCCGGATATTCACTTAAAGCCGCATCAGGTCAATGCTGTGGCAAGAGTGCTCATGGGTGGAAATACCCTTCTTGCCCATTGCGTGGGAGCGGGAAAATCCTTTGAAATGATGGCAGCCTGTATGGAACAGAAACGATTGGGACTGGCAAACAAAACAGCCATGATCGTGCCAAAGTCATTGGTTGGTCAGACAGCAAGCGAGTTTTTACGTCTGTATCCGTCGGCAAATATTTTGGTTGCCACAGAACGGGATTTTGAAAAGAGCAGAAGAAAGCAGTTTATTTCAAGGATTGCCACAGGAGACTATGATTGTATCATCATGTCCCATTCACAGTTTGAAAAAATCCCGATTTCCCAAGAGAGGAAGGAAACCATGCTGAATCGGCAGATTGATGATATCTCTTATGCCATTCAGGAAATGAAAGAAAAGAATTCGGAAAAGTGGACGATCAAGCAGATGGAAGCGAATAAAAAGCGGTTGGAGGAACAGTTAAAGAAAATGACGGACGAAAGCCGTAAGGACGATCTGATCACCTTTGAAGAACTTGGCATTGACAGTATTATGGTAGACGAAGCGCACATGTTCAAAAACCTTGCCATATTTAGTAAAATGAATGTTTCCGGGATTACGGGAAGCGGAAGCCAGAGAGCCATGGATATGTTCTTGAAATGCGAATATATCAATGAGATCAATGGCGGAAGGGGCATCGTATTTGCCACAGGTACGCCAATCTCCAACACCATGTGTGAGATGTATGTCATGCAGAGCTTTTTACAAAAAGATACCTTGGAGCAGCTTGGTATTTATCATTTTGACAGCTGGGCGGCAAACTTTGGCGAGCAGACTACGGCATTGGAGTTATCGGTAGAAGGAAGCGGATTTCGGTTTAAGACCAGATTTAATAAGTTTACAAATCTGCCGGAGCTTATGAACCTGTTTAAGGATGTAGCAGACATTCAGACAAGGGATATGCTGGATCTGGATGTGCCAAAACTTAGAGAGGATAAGTATCAGATTGTAGAGAGTGAACCGGACTGGTATGTAAAGCAGGTGATGGAAGACTTTGTGAGACGGGCAGAAGCAATCCGGGGTGGAGGTGTGGATCCAAGCGAGGACAATTTTCTAAAGATCACCCATGAAGCGAGACTTCTTGGAACGGATGCAAGGCTGCTTGCAACCGATGCACCCAATAATCCGGATGGAAAACTCAATAAGGTGATTGAAAATGTAATGTATGAATATCAGCGAGCCAAAGAACAGGGAGTGATCGGAACACAACTGATCTTTTCGGACATCGGAACGCCGAAGACCGGTTGGAAAGAAGAAATGCTTACCATGTCAGCGTATGAGATTGGTAGTTTTGACGTTTACAATTATATAAAGACGGAGTTAGTAAAGCAGGGCATCCCGGCAGACGAAATCGCATTTATCCATGATGCAAATTCAGACGCCAAGAAGGATGCCCTTTTCCGTGAAATGCGGGCAGGAACCAAGAAGATCCTGATCGGTTCCACAGACAAATGCGGTACCGGTGTCAATGTGCAGACACATTTGGTAGCCATGCATCATGTAGACTGTCCCTGGAAGCCTTCCTCCATTGAGCAGAGAGAAGGAAGAGGCTTGCGACAGGGAAATGAAAACAAGGAAGTTGCAGTATACCGTTATGTTACGAAAGGAACCTTTGACGCATATTCCTGGAGCCTTGTGGAAAATAAGCAGCGTTTTATTTCACAGGTAATGACCAGCAAAGCGGTTTCCAGAACCTGTGAGGATATTGATGAAGCAACATTATCTTATGCTGAGATCAAGGCAGTGGCAACCGGAAATCCGTTGATCAAAGAAAAGATGGAGATTGACAATGATGTGCAGCGGTTGAAGATGTTGAAGGCTTCTTATGACAGCCAGCATTATGCTTTGCAGGATCAGTTTATGGTAAAGTTTCCAAAACTGATCGCAGCAGCGAAAGAAAAGCTTGCCTGTGTGCAGGCGGATGTAAAATACCGGGATGAACACAAATTGCCGGAGGGTGAATTTTTGGTAACTATTGGAAAGGCACAGTATACAGAACGTGTGGAAGCCGGTACGGCACTCTTGTCTGCCATCAGTAAATGTAAGACGGGCGAACCATCGGAACTTGGTATGTTTAAAGGTTTTACTTTATTCGTGGACAAGAATTTCATGGGATTAAATTACCTGGTACTTCGAGGCAAGACAGAGTATAAAGTGGAAATGTCTACCTCGCCTGTTGGAAACATGGTGAAGCTGGAAAACTGTTTTGATGGAATGCAAAACAATATCGAATTTTTGGAAAAAAAGCTGGAGGAATACCACAGGGACATGGAACAGGCAAAATTAGAGTATGAAAAACCATTTTCACATGAAGCAGAGCTACGAGAAAAAATTGCAAGACAGAATGAGCTAAATATACAGCTTGATTTGGAGAATCAGGTGATTGATGTGGAGGCAAAAGAAGCAGAAGAACCGGAAAGAAAATCCTTCTATCATGCAGAAGAGGTATCAGAACAGGAGGACATTGTGGCAGAGCCGGAACGTAGTTGGTCAAGGTAATGCCATTTTGCAGCAGGAAATGGTGCAAAGCAGATAGAAGAACAAGCAGGGAATGGAGTGATACAAAATGAGCAGAAAAACAAAAGTAAAAAAAGGAATTGCAGCAGGTTTGATATTTGTAGGGATTGCCGTATGTGCAGTCCCTTTTTGGCTGGGAAAACAGGATAAGGACAGAGCAGACAACTATATCAGAGAATTTGAGGAGGATGAACATGAAGAGACAGAAACTGATAAAAAGAAGAATACCAAGACAGAGAAAGAAGGTGTTATTGGGATTGTGGAGATACCGGGTTTGAATATCCGCTATCCGATCTTTGAGGGAGCGACCAGCGTGGAGCTTGCAAAAGGGATTGGGCATCTGCCTGAGACTGCGGGACTTTGCGAAAAAGGAAACTGTGTACTTGCAGGACACAATGGAAGCAGCAGGGGCACCTATTTTACTTATCTTAGCAACATTCAAAAAGGAGATCAGGTGCTGGTGACCAATAAGGAAAAAGAAACACATGAATATAAAGTAAAAGAGACAAAGGTAGTAACACCTTACGATATCTGGGTAACAGAATATTCAGAGAAAGAAGTATTGACGTTATTTACCTGTTGTGAGCATGGAACCAAGCGCTTTGTCGTAAAATGTGAGCCGGTAAAAGCGTATTTTGAAGGGAATGGTGCATATGGAGAGGATGAAACTCAGTGAGATAGAAGACGTGGCTGCTGAAATGGAAGAATTGCTGTATGTGAAAAATGAAATCATACAAGAGGAAGAGAAGGAATATCAGATCAGCAGAGAAGGATGGTGGGTAGAAATACCATCGCTTTCCTTGTGTCTGCATGAAGGGGTATTCCTTGTGTATGATGAAGAAGAACAGGAGTATTTACCTGATTTTTCGATTACCATCATTCGTGAAACAGGACAGGAAGGGTGGCTGTATTTTGAGCAGGATGGAATGCTAGTCAGTCTTGCAAATTTTATGGCGGGAAAACGCAGCATGGAGGAAATCCAAAACTTGGAATGTATCCTTCATATACCGGAGGAGTAGGGATTGGAAAGGATGGATGCACTAAGCGTGGTATCCTGTGTCATTAGAATAGGAGGCATGAGAAATGGAACAAGCGAGAACGTTGACAAATGAGGAATATATCATTGAATTATTAGAAATGCTGACACAAAATCAGAGAAAAGAGGATGCGAATCTCTTGTATGAAATTTGTTCACATATCGAGAGCATGGAAAGCAAACTGGCAGCTGTAGAAAAGGAGTTAGAACAGGTTACCAAACAGATGAACATGATGCATGGCGGTGGTACGGTTGAAAAGACAAAGGAGACTGTGACCGCTGTAGCAGGGCACTTACAGGAACAGAGTAGCAAAGTAAAAACTCAGATTTCTCAAATCAAGGCAACGATTTTGGATACGGCAAAAAGCATTGTAGAAGGTGTAAAACAAAAGGGAAAAGAAGCCTTATACCGTGTTGCAGAATTTGCCAAGATCAAAGAAAAGATGAGCAGTCTGAGGATGAAAGTAGAAAGTAACATCAAAGATGTGAATGGAACCATTGATAAGATTACAGAATTTACTTCCGTAGTGCGAACTGCAAACCAGCAGGTAAAGAACGCAGCAAGAACCTTGGCAGATAAACAAGAAAAAGATTATTCAAAACAAACAGGAAACACAAGGATGACGGAGCTTCTTACCATGCCATGGAGAGTACAGCGGGGATTGCTTGCAGGAATAGATATGCATGCAGAATCAATCATAGAAGCTGTGAATCAGTTGTCAAAGCATGTAGAAAGAAAAAAAGACACAGAGAAAGGCAGAGAAGAAGAAATGGAGCGTGTAACAGGAGATGTGGTAGATGCGCCAGTAGTTGCAGAGGAAAGTGTCTATGGATTGGATGCTTTTGATGCGTATGTGGAAAAGAATGGAACAGAGAAGTTGCAGGAGAGGATAAAAGAAGGAGGTGGAGAAAGTAAGAAAAGATAGGAGAAGTTAGCTGAATGAAAACTACGAAACATGGTCTGGCAATCAATAGGATTGCCGGGGTGTTTCGTGTTTTTTTGTTGACAACCCACACAATGCGTGATAGGATGAAAATAAGAAAAAGGGAATCTGTGGAAAGGAAGTGATGTAGTTGAAAGAGTACAAAGACATTATCAAGGAAGCACGAACCGAGGCTGGAATGACGCAGAAGGCTTTTTGTGAATACTTTGGTATTCCGCTTCGTACCTATGAAGATTGGGAAGCCGGAAGAAGAAAGATGCCATCTTATGTGCTTCGTTTGATGTTGTATAAATTGAAGATTGAGGGGTGTGTAGAGCATATTTCAGAAGATGTTCTTGACGAGGAATGAGGTGGTTGTTATGAGAAAAGGGTTCGTGGGTGTTTTAATAGCAAGTTTGGTTATGACAACGGCTATGCCGGTGCAGAAACCGATTGACGCAAAGACGAGAACAGTGAGCTTGTCCAGGCAAAAAGTATCGTTGGTGGAAGGAGATCGTTATACACTAACCATAAAGAATACATCTTCGAAAGCAAAGGTAACATGGAAAACCAGTAATAAAAAGATAATCAAGTTTACATCAAAAAGCAAAAAGAAAGCACGATTTGTAACTTTGCAGGATGGCAAGGCAACGGTGTCGGCTGTATATCAACTTGGAAGAAAAAAGAAGGTGTTCAAGTGTAAGATTTCCGTAAGAAAACACAACTTCAGTGATGAACGGAGCGATAACAAACCAGAGGAAAACGATACTGATACGAATAAAGCAGAAAACCAAAAGGCGTGTTTGAACGTCACCTGTGCATCTATTTACTTTATTGATCCATATTTTGAAGAAAAAGTAACGGGTGAAGAAGGGCACAACGCAGAGTTTTCGTTCAAAGTATGGAATACGGATAAAAAAGTGGAAACTTGGGAAATGGTAGGAGAGAATGCAAGCAAATTTTCCATCACAGATACGGGGATTGTCAGTGGAAGATTTGCTCCTAGTTATGATATCAGTGGAAAGTTAAATGCATACGAAGGAACAGTGCAGGCAACATTGACAGACGGAACAAAGTTACAGGCAAAGGTGCTTTTATATGATGAGGTAGTCAATTATCTTTACCACTACTTTGATACATTCATGGCAAATTACATTAGTGAGGATATGACAGAACTGGAGAAAGTCACTGCCGTTGCAAAATACATAGGGGAATGTTCGGATTACGATCCGACTATGCATGGTTGGAAGGATTTATTTATCTTTGGAAAAGGTGACTGCCAGGCAAGTCGGTATGCGGTACAGTATCTGTGCCAGTACATGGGCATCAAAGCAGGTGCCTGTCGCAGTGTGGATTATCATGGAGAGACATTGGTATTGGCAGATGGAAGTTACTATATCGTAACAACTGGTTTTGATATGCCAAGACCAAGAGAGTATATGATCTCAAGAGTACCGGATGATCAGGTGGAAGAGATTATGGAAGAACGAGAAGTGATAAAATCCTATTTTCGTTGAGGAAGGTTATCGCTGAAGAAAATTTAAATTATAATAATACTTCGGAAGAAATAGCAAGTGTAAGAAAGTATTTTAACGATTTAGCGAAAACGGATTTATCCTGAATAATTT
>ENA-OZFC01000911-OZFC01000911.1-human-gut-metagenome-genome-assembly--contig:-NODE-911-length-16309-cov-5.466839_pt1 | contig 16309 bp, 16 predicted proteins | sample MGYA00245076_ERZ653625 | MGnify/ENA primary metagenome ERZ653625 (study PRJEB26926, sample SAMN06165169) | human gut metagenome | biome: ENVO:00009003; feature: ENVO:2100002; material: ENVO:00002003... | reverse complement strand
TAAGAGACAGGCCATGCGTTATGCACCAGCGAAAAAAGAAACAATTCCACGATGGTGACTTGAACAAGATACGACCTGGAATATGTCACGTTGAAACTATGGCTGTGGTTTACTTTCAACCCTTCCAACCGGTCTATCTGTCGGCTCAACTGTTGCAGGTACTCGTCCGTTGCTGCACCCTTGTTCTTTCATCCGTCATCCTGAACAGGACTTTGTTCGCCTGGAGTGTTTTATGCATTTCCAGCACGTCCTGACCGCCTGCGGTGTCTTTCCTAGACAGATGCAGACAGCCTGCCACATTATATCAAGTTGCTCCTTGGTCAGTTATCCTTTTCCCTGCTATTTTCCATGGCTGCGTAATTTTCGGTTTGCGCTCTTGGCGAAGAATTGCTTAAATTCGCTATTATTCAACAATTTGCGCTGTTCAACCAACTTGGTAAAACTATATAAAAACAACTGTTTTACTACTAAGGTAGAAATTTACGCTTATTATCCGTTTTTGATCAGGTGTGAGAGTTTCGGATCCGCCTTGATGCGCTCGATCTCGTCAGCGACAATCTGCTTAACCTCGCTCTTGATGCGGTAGTAGTTGGCATCAATCTGCTGCTGCATGGTGTCGTTGCCATCCTTGTCGGTGAAGTCGATGATCTGCGGTATCTTCACGTAGCGGGCGGTCTCCCGCCTGACTTTCTCGTTATCCACTACAATCTCGGCATGGAAAATCTTCTGCTCGATGCGCTCGTCGAAGTTGTCGGCTACCGCCCCCACGAACATGCCCTGCGTGAGGTTGGAAATCTTGCTTGCCGGGATAAGGCTGTCCATCTGGGTGTTGATGGAGACGGAGGTCTCGTTCCGGTTGATGGTCATGTTCTGCCGTTTCTGCAGGACCTTTCCGAAGCGTTCGGAGAGCGTCTTGGCGGTTTCCGCAACTACCTGACCTGCAAATACATTGCCGACCGTGTTACAGATTACGGCGCTTTCCTTGTCACCGTAGTCACGCTTCAACTGAGAGAAATCCTGAAAGCCGAGCATGACGGCTACCTTGTTGCTTCGGGCGGTGGCAATGAGGTTGTCCAGCCCACGCATGTAGATGGTGGGCAGCTCGTCGATAATCACGGCGGATTTGAGCCGTTTCTTCTTATTGATGAGCTTGACAATGCGGGAGTTGTACAATCCCAAAGCCGCCCCGTAGATGCCCTGACGGTCGGGATTGTTGCCGACTACCAGCACTTTCGGCTCTTCGGGATTGTTGATGTCGAGGGTGAAATCATCCGCCGTCATCACCCAGTAGAGCGCCGGGGAAATCATGCGGGAAAGCGGTATCTTGGCACTGGCTATCTGCCCCTGCAACTGCTCCACCGCTGAGGATTCCCATGCGTCCATGAAGGGAGAAAGGTAGTTCTCCAGCTCCGGGTACGAGGTCAGGATGGGAAAAATGTCGGCGTACTTGCGGTTCAGGAACTCGATGGCATGGGGGAAGGTGCAATACTTGCCGTTCTTGTAGATTTTGAGATACCATATAATACTGGCTAACAGAATGATAGGCGATTCCACGAAGAAGTCGCCCTGCTTGGAAATCCACGTGCGGTTCAAATTTAACATAATCGTGTAGGCACTCTCGTAGGCATCGCTGATGTCGGTCATGAAGTCGGGATGGATGGGGTTGCAGCGGTGGCTTTCCCTCGGATTGTCGAAGTTTATCACGTAGAACTTGGGCTTGACCTTGTAGCCGTCCAAGTGGGCGAGTAGGTGGTTGTAGGCTATCTCGGCGAGGTCGGGGTACTTGAAATCATACAGGAAGAGCGAATAGCCCTTCTCGATGATCTGTTTGATGTACTGGTTGATTATCGCATAGGACTTGCCCGAACCGGGCGTACCCAAGACCATCGTCGCACGGAAGGGATTGACAAGGTTAATCCATCCGTCATACGCCCTTCCCCTGAACCGGAAGCGGGTGCGGAGATTGACAGAATACTCGTTCTCCTTCAGTTTGGTTTCCTGCATGAAGGATTCGTTCTCGACGTTGAACACGTCTTCGAGCAGGTCGGTCTTCAGCAGGCGGGACATCCACAGCCCCGCCATGAGCAGGCAGATATACCCGGCGGTGAGGGTGGCGATATACAGCACGGTGCCCGCCGGAAGCGGCAGAGGAAGGGCGAGCAGCCACCCGTTGCCGAAAAAGAGCAGCAAGCCGGACACGCCGCAAAGGATGATCCTGCGCCACGTGATTTTCTGCTCCTTCACGCCCTTTGTGCCGAGGCAGCTAAGGGCGAGGAACAGCACGGCGAAGAGCTTCGTCCAGAGGATATTGGAGAACAGCCCGGCGGTACGCTGGAAGCCGAGCAATATCCTATCGACCACGCCGATGTCGATGCCCCATTCCCGGACGGACTGGTAACAGAACCAATAAATATTGATGACTACAAATAAAATGCTTATCGCACGCATGAACTCCATGACTTTGGCGAGTCCACGCAAATCGTCTTCGTTTTGCATAATTCGTTGAATTTTAAGTTGATTATTGTTGCCTGCCGTACTTGCGCCTCTTTTTCTTTTTGCGCTGCGGCGGTACGGGCTGGTCACCGGACGCTCCGCCGGGTACGAGGGCAAAGAGGTTGAAGGAGGCCGCCACGTTTTGGGTAGTGCCGTCCTTGTGGTCAGGACGATAGCCGGTATGTCCGTCCCATTGGGATGCGCCCGTATGCTCCTGCTGCCGGGTGGGATGTTCCACTCCGGCGGAGGGTTGCGGCAGGTGAATGCCTTCCTGCCCGGCGAAAAGGTCGTTGAACACGCCTGCGGAAAACTCCTTGCCCAGACGGGAGCCGTTGAAGACGGCTTTGGCGGCATGGTCGATGAAGGTCGCCCCATAGATGCGCCCGGCTTCATTCTGACGGAATACCACGCCGATTCCCTGCCGCATGAGTTCCCGCTCGAACTGCGCCCGGTCATGCCCTGCGGTCTGCATGGCGGCTGCAACCTTTCCGGCGGTGGCGGCGGCGACTTCCTTGTGGGTCTTTTCCCATGCGGCAGCGTTGTGCATCCGCTTTTCGAGGGCTGCGACGCCCGCCTCCTTGCCGAACACGGAGGACTTGAAGGGCTTGCCGACCTTGTTGCCCTCCCTGTCGGTTGCCGAATAGGTCAAGCCGTGATACTCCCGTCCGCCGTATTCCCCCTTCACCTCGTCCACCGTGATGCCGTAAAGAGAAAGGACGGCACGGTATTCGCCCAGTGTACGGAAACGCCACTCCCGGGCGAGCGGGCGGATGACTCCTGCCAACTGTCCCTTGAGATTGCCGTCCCCGTAACCGACGGGCGACAAGGGTAGTCCCTCCTTCCACTGCTTGGGCGTAGCCGGGACAAGACCGAACTGCCGTTCCAGCTCCCGGCAGACCTTCATCGAACGCCCGTGCTCGTAGCTGTCGGAAATCGCCCGCCCGGTTTCGTCCACCCGGACGGAGACGATGTGCAGGTGCTCCCGCCCGATGTCGTTGTGGCGATAGACGATATAGGGCTGGTCGCCGAAGCCCATGCGCCGCATATACTCCTCCGCCAAGCTGACAAACCGCTCTTCGCTCAAGCAATCCTTCGGGTCGGGATTGAGGGAGATGTGCAGGACGGGCTTCTCGGTCTTGCGATTGGCTGTGAGGTAATCACTGAACGAGCGGGAAAGATGCCCTATCGTGTAGGGGTTATCGCCCTGCGGCTCGATAATCCGGCTGGTGAAAAGCACGTCGGCGTGCCGTTCGTCCACCTTCAACTGGTTGTAGGCAAGCACCCCGTACAGGCTGCTGCCGTGCGAGATCTTGGCTATCATCGGACGGGGTATTTGCTCCGGAACTCCTCCACCAGTGCGGAAATCCGCTTGCTCAACTCGACCAGTTCGAGGGTGTGCCGCTCCAGCTTGTAGAGGAAAGCGAGGGCTTTCTTCTCCGAGAAATTGGATTTGAGCGCACGCACGCATTGGTTGTAGTTCGTGCCTATGGCACGGAACTGCGAGTGGAAAGTGGTCAGGCGCATGTAGAAATCCTGCGTCCCCTTATCCAGTTTAATGACCTTAATCTCCCTGCCGAAAAGTGCGGAAACGATAAACTCCGCCTTGGTCGCCTTGCCCGACTCGTCGAAAAGCGCGAGGAAACGGGCGTTGTCCCCGTCGTCCAGACGGAACACGTAGCGGTGGCGCATCTTGTCGGGCTTGGGCTTTCGCCCGTGGTTGCCCGCATACTTCTTCTGATTGTCCATCATCCTGTAAAATTTTAAGTGAAACATGGTCTGAAAATGCCGTATGCCTACGGCTCTCCCCCGTGAGCAGTCCCCGACTCCGGAGGGGGATGCCACATCGAGGGGGCAAGGTGGTGGTGAGGCACGAAATTCATTTCGAGTGCCGCAGCACACAACTTGCCATTTTCGTTTGAAAATAAAATCCGTCCTGCCGGACAGATTGGGGATGCCCTTGCCTGCTGCGGAGTGCCGGGGCACTCCCTCGGGCGGTTGCCGCTCTTCTCCATTCTTGTTCCATTTTGGTTTCCGCCTGCAAAGTAACAGCCCTTTTCCCGTCCGGACACCATACCCGGATGCGACAAACCTACGGGTGGAAAGACAATGTACGACACGCTGATAATCAAACGGATAAACTACCGGTATTTTGATATTCCTTTGCGCCGTGGAAGCGGTGAAACGACTGCCCGGATAGACAAGGAAACAACCGGACAGCCGAACGGCTGACGGTCTTGCCGGACAAACGGACGGATGATTGGCTAAACAGCCAAACGGCTAAATGACTAAACGGCTAAACGGTCAAACGGCTGGACAGCCGGACAAGCGGGCAGTCGGATGATTGGATGGATGCCGGGCTGAATGTATGACCGGATGCCTGAACGGATGAACGGACGGATGAACGGCAGAGTGGCTGAAAAGCTGACCGATTGAGTGAACAGAGAAGCGGCTGCACGGGCAGCCGGATGAATAACCAACAGAATGACGATATGGACAGACAGACATTGAACGTGGCTTTCGCCACACAGAAAGGCGGCAGCGGCAAGACGGCTATCACGGTGCTGGTGGCGGGCTACCTGCACTACCGCTTGGGGTGTCCGCTGGCGGTGATCGACTGCGACTTCCCGCAGTACAGCCTGTACGAGATGCGGGAACGGGACAGCCGGGCGGTACTGGAGAACGAATACCTGAAACGGGCGGCTTACGAACAGATGCGGCAGCCGGGGCGTGCCGCCTATCCGGTGTGCAAGTGCCGAGTGGAACAAGCCCCCGACATGGCAAGGGAGCTGGCGGCGGAAGGCTGTTACGACCTGCTCTTCTTCGACCTGCCGGGCACGGTGAACTCGGCGGGCATCCTGCGCACGATCGCACAGATGGACTACATCTTCGCCCCGGTGAGTGCGGACAAGGCGGTGCTGGAAAGCACGCTCTCCTTCCTCGACGTGCTGCAACGGATGATGCTGGGCAAGGAGACGAGCCGCCTGAAGGGGCTTTACCTTTTCTGGAACCAAGTCGACAAGCGGGAAACGAGCGGGCTGTACGAGAAGTACGGGCAGGTGGTCGCCGACATGGGGCTGCCGATGCTGCAAACCCGCATCCCCGACACGAAACGCTTCCGCAAGGAGGCGGACGGCACGGGACGGACGGTGTTCCGCTCCACGCTGCTGGCTCCCGACAGGCGGATGCTGGCAGGCAGCGGCATCCCCGAACTGACCCGTGAGATAGCGACCATCCTCAAACTGGAAGGCTATGAAGAAGCAGCGGAATGAGAAGCCCATCGACGAGGAGCTGCTGATGCGGATGATGGCGGGCGAGGCGGCGGGAACGGGAGAACCGGGAACCGGAAAGGGTGAAACCGCCGTGCCGGTGGAGAAGGCGCAGGAAGGGAAGGCGGCGGAGACAAGACGGCGCAAGGGAAGGCAGGCGGACTACGAGACGACCTTCCTCAAGGGCATGGACATCCCCGCCCGCTACGGCAAGCCGGTCTATGTGCGCCGTGAGTACCACGAGCGCATCGCCAAAATCTCGGTGATGCTGACGGGCGGCAAGGTGTCGCTCTCGGCATACATCGACAACGTGCTGGCGCAGCACTTCGAGCAATACCGGGAGGAGATCGAGGCGGCATACGCCGGGAAACTGGAGAACCTCTTTTAAAAAGGAAGGAGGAAACGGCATGATACTGAAATTATCGCTCACCGTCCTGCTGCTCTATTACCTCGCCGTGCTGTGGAAATACTACCGGCAGGACATCGCCGGGATATTCGGGACAGCGGAGACGGACGAAGACACGGACGGAACGGGAAAGGAACCGGGGCAACCGGGCGAGCCGTACACGGTCATGGGAGAAAGCACCTACCTGCCCTTCGCAGCGGAGGACGGGGAGGAAGCGGCAGCCGGAGCCGTGGACGAACTCGCAGCGGAGGACGACGGGGCGGACTACTCCGACATCGAGCCGGAGGAGGACGAGGAGGAGACGGACTATGAACCCACGCCGGAGGAGATCCGGGAACTGGAGGAGGACGAGGAATTAGGGGCTTATTACCCGGACGGCAACCCCGACTTCGCCACGGGGTACTCCTTCGATGACCTGAAAAAGGTGCACCGGGTACTGGTGTCGGACAATGCGGACGAAAAGGCGGAGCGGGAAGCCCGTGAGGTGCTGCCGTCCGTGATGGGGTCGGACATCTGGGAGGCGATGCTGGACGAGTTCGAGGGCGCACGTGAGCGTGTCGCCCGGCTGATGGACAACCATAATGTTTAATTAAAATTTTAAAGACAAATGAGACAAAAGAGAATCTTATTCACGGCGGCCTGCATACTGGCTGCCGTGGGCGCAATGGCGCAGGGAAACGGGCAGGCAGGCATCACGGAAGCCACGCAGATGGTCACCTCGTATTTTGAACCGGGGACGAAACTGATTTACGCCATCGGTGCGGTGGTCGGCTTGATCGGAGGGGTGAAAGTATATGGGAAGTTCAGCTCCGGCGACCCCGACACGTCGAAGACGGCGGCGAGCTGGTTCGGAGCCTGCATCTTCCTGATCGTGGCGGCTACCATCCTGCGTTCGTTCTTCCTGTAAAACAGCGGACTATGGACATGGAAATCAACAAGGGAATCGGCAGGAACATGGAGTTCAAGGGGCTGGAAAGCCAGTACCTCTTCATCTTCTGCGGCGGTCTGCTCGCCGTGTTCGTGGTGTTCGTCATCCTGTACATGGCGGGCGTGAACCAGTGGGTGTGCATCGGCTTCGGCGTGGCTTCGGCTACGCTGCTGGTATGGCTGACCTTCCGGCTGAACGCCCGGTACGGCACGCACGGGCTGATGAAGGCAGCCGCCCGCAGGCGGCATCCGAGGTACGTGGTGAACCGCCTGAAAATCCCCCGATTATTCACCTTTAAACACTGGCAAGAATGAGAAACGTAATGAAAGCGGCGACGCTCGAAAGCAAGTTCCCGCTGCTGGCGGTGGAGAACGGCTGCATCGTGAGCAAGGAGGCGGACGTGACGGTCGCCTTCAGGGTGGAACTGCCGGAACTGTTCTCCGTTACGGGGAGCGAGTACGAGGCGATCCACTCGGCTTGGCACAAGGCGGTGAAGGTACTGCCGGAGTATTCCATCGTACACAAGCAGGACTTCTTCATCGAGGAGAAGTACCGGCCGGAAACGGACAGGGACGACCTTAGCTTCCTGAGCCGGAGCTTTGAGAGGCACTTCAACGAACGCCCGTTCCTGAACCACTTCTGCTACCTGTTCCTTACCAAGACGACGAAGGCACGGAGCCGTCAGGAAAGCACGTTCTCCACCCTCTGCAAGGGCAGGCTTGTCCCCAAGGAGATAGAAGACCGGGAGACGGTTACGAGGTTCCTCGAAGCGGTCGGTCAATTCGAGAAGATCATGAACGACAGCGGTTTCGTTACGCTGCGCCGCCTCACGACGGACGAGATCACCGGGACGGAACGGTCAGCGGGCATCGTGGAGAAGTACCTCTCGCTCTCGCAGCACGACACGACGGTGCTGAAGGACATCCAGTTGAACCCGGAGGAGATGCGCATCGGCGACGACATCCTCTGCCTGCACACCCTCTCGGACACGGAAGACCTGCCGGGCAAGGTGGCGACGGACAGCCGTTACGAGCGGCTCTCGACCGACCGCTCGGACTGCCGGCTGTCGTTCGCCGCCCCGGTGGGCTTGCTGCTGGACTGCAACCACTGCTACAACCAGTACATCTTCATCGACGACCACGGGGAGAACCTGAAACGCTTCGAGCAGACCGCCCGGAACATGCACTCGCTCTCCCGCTACTCCCGCTCCAACCAGATCAACAAGGCTTGGATCGAGGAATACCTGAACGAGGCGCACTCGAAAGGGCTGACCTCGGTGCGCTGCCACTGCAACGTGATGGCATGGAGCGACGACAGGGAGGAACTCAGGCGCATCAAGAACGAGGTGGGCAGCCAGCTCGCCCTGATGGAGTGCAAGCCGAGGCACAACACGGTGGACGTGCCCACGCTCTTTTGGGCGGCGATACCGGGCAACGAGGGGGACTTCCCCTTCGAGGAGAGCTTCTACACGTTCATCCCGCAAGCCCTGTGCTTCTTCACCGAGGAGACGAACTACAAGGACTCGCTCTCGCCCTTCGGCATCAAGATGGCGGACAGGATGACGGGCAGACCGCTGCATCTGGACATCAGCGACCTGCCGATGAAGAAAGGGGTGATCTCGAACCGCAACAAGTTTGTCCTCGGTCCGAGCGGAAGCGGCAAGTCGTTCTTCATGAACCACCTCGTGCGCCAGTATTACGAGCAAAACAGCCACATCGTGCTGATCGACACGGGCAACTCGTACCAAGGGCTGTGCGAGCTGATCCACCGCAAGACCAAGGGCGAGGACGGGATTTACTACACGTACACGGAGGAGAAGCCCATCAGCTTCAACCCCTTCTTCACGGACGACTACAAGTTCAGCGTGGAGAAGAAGGACAGCATCAAGACGCTGCTGCTGGCGCTGTGGAAGGGCGAGGACGAGAAAATCACGAAGACGGAGAGCGGCGAGCTGGGCAGTGCGGTGTCGGCGTACATCCGCCGGATACAGCAGAACCGGGACATCGTCCCCTTGTTCGACACCTTCTACGAGTACATGCTGAACGATTACCGGAAGGAACTGGCTGCAAGAGACATCAAGGTGAGCCGGGAGGATTTCAACATCGACAACTTCCTGACCACGCTGCGGCAGTATTACAAGGGCGGGCGCTACGACTTCCTGCTGAACTCGAACGAGAACATCGACCTGCTGCACAAGCGGTTCATCGTATTTGAAATTGACAGTATAAAAGATAATGCCGAGCTGTTCCCCGTGGTTACGATCATCATCATGGAAGCCTTCATCAACAAGCTGCGCCGCCTGAAAGGGGTGCGGAAGATGCTGATCTGCGAGGAGGCTTGGAAAGCCCTTTCCTCGCCGAGCATGAGCGAATACCTGAAATATATGTACAAAACCGTCAGGAAATATTTCGGCGAGGCGATTGTCGTCACGCAGGAAGTGGACGACATCATCTCGTCCCCCATCGTGAAGGAGGCTATCATCACCAACTCGGACTGCAAGATCCTGCTCGACCAGAAGAAGTACATGAACAAGTTCGACGGCATCCAGTCGATGCTCGGTCTGACGGACAAGGAGAAGTCGCAGATACTCTCCATCAACCTCGCCAACCATCCCGGACGGAAGTACAAGGAGGTGTGGATCGGTCTGAACGGGGTGCAGTCGGCGGTGTATGCCACGGAGGTATCGGCTGCCGAGTACCTGACCTATACCACCGAGGAGAGCGAGAAGACGGAGGTGTTCGCACTGGCGGAAGAGCTGGGCGGCGACTTGGAGCTTGCCATCAAGCGGCTGGCGGAGACGAAGTATAAATAATGTGCCGATGTGCTGACAGAGAACGGCGGACAGGCTGCCGGACGGGTGGTTGATTGACCGGACGAACGGCTGAAGGGTCGGATGATTGACCAAACGGCTAAACGGTCAAACAGTTAAACAGTTAAACGGTTGGCTGGCTAAACGGCTGGATGTACAAACGGCTAAACGGAATGGAGAGAATAAAATTTTGTAAAACTTAAAAAAAACGGAATCAAGATGAGACGATTGAATTTAATCCTGCTGCTGTCGGCGGTGACGGCGGCGCTGGCGTTTGTCATTTCCTGCAAGGAGACAAATGCGGAACGGTTGGAAAAGATGTGCGGCGAGTGGGTCAGCACGGGCGGCAAGCCGCCCTTCACCCTCTGGGAAGAGGACGGCAAGTACCGTGTAACGGTCATGCACAGGAACCACAAGGGTGGCAGTGAAGCGGAGACCTACCTCGTCCGGGAAACGGAAGGGGTGCTGTTCATCGAGACGGGCTTCGCCGTGATGATGGACTATGACCGGGAGAAAGACCGCATCCGGCTGTCGCCGGGCGGAGAGTACAGGAGAAAGAGTGACGGAACCCTAAAACAGTAAGGACATGAGAACGATAAAGACAATCATCGTGGGCGTGGCGTGCCTGACGGCAGGTGCGGCCAACGCCCAGTGGGTCGTACACGATCCCGGCAATCTGGCGCAGGGCATCATCAACACGACCAAGGAGATCGTGGAGACCTCCGCCACCGCACAGCACACGCTGGACGGCTTCAGGGAGACGGCGAAGATATTCGAGCAGGGGCGGAAGTATTACGATGCGCTCAAGGCGGTGCATGACGTGGTGAAAGGCGGCGTGAAGGTGAAGAAGTCCATCGGGCTGGTGGCGGACATCTCGGAAATCTACGTGCGCAACTACCAGAAGATGCTGGGCGACCCGAACTACACGCCGGACGAGCTGGAAACCATCTCGTTCGGGTACGCCAAGCTGTTGAGCGAGAGTGCGGACATCCTGCAAGATCTGAAGAACGTGGTGAACGTGACGGGGATGTCGCTCTCGGATGCCGAACGGCTGGCTATCATCGACCAGAGCTACAAGCGGCTGCTGGAGTACCGCAACCTCGTGCAGTATTACACGGACAAGAACATCTCGGTGAGCTACCTGCGGGCGAAGAAGAAAAAGGACGCCGACCGGGTGGTGGCTCTCTACGGGGATGCGGAAGACCGTTACTGGTGAGACCGGCAATATACAATTAATGTTCACGTACATAAATATAATACAGGACTATGTTGTTAGCGATAGACTTCACGAACCTGCACGAGATATTGCAGGTATTGTATCAGGACATGATGCCGCTCTGCGAGAAGCTGACGGGGGTAGCCAAGGGAATTGCCGGGCTGGGTGCGCTGTTCTACGTAGCCGCCAAGGTGTGGCAGGCGCTCGCCCGTGCCGAACCCATCGACGTGTACCCGCTGCTCCGCCCGTTCGCCATCGGGCTGTGCATCCTCTTCTTTCCCACCTTCGTCATCGGCACGATCAACACGGTGCTCTCGCCCGTGGTGAAGGGCTGCCACGGGATGCTCGAATCACAGACCTTCGACATGAACCGATACCGGGAGCAGAAGGAGACGCTGGAGAGGGAGGCGTTCCGCCGTGACCCGGAGAAGGCGTATCTGGCGAGCAAGGAGGACTTCGACAAGAAGCTCGACGAGCTGGGCTGGTCGCCCAAGGACTTGAAGACGATGGCGGTGATGTACATCGACCGGACGGAATACAACATGAAGCGGAACATCCGGCTGTGGTTCCAAGAACTGCTCGAACTGCTGTTCCAGTCGGCTGCGCTGGTGATCGACACGATACGGACGTTCTTCCTGATCGCCCTCTCCATCCTCGGTCCGATAGCGTTCGCCCTCTCGGTCTATGACGGGTTCCAGAGCACGCTCACGAAGTGGATAACGAGGTACATCTCCATCTACATGTGGCTGCCCGTGAGCGACCTGTTCAGCTCGGTGCTGGCACGCATCCAAGTGCTGATGCTCACCCGTGACATCGAGGCGATGAGCGACCCGACCTTCATCCCGGACAGCTCGAACACGGTGTACATCATCTTTTTAATCATCGGGATATTCGGGTACTTCACCATCCCGACGGTCGCCAACTGGATCATCATGGCGGGCGGGGTGAGCCAAGCCAACCGTGCGATGAACCAAACCGCAAACAAGGTCGGCAACGTCGCCGCAGCGGGTGCGGGTGCCGCCGTGGGGAACATCGCCGGAAAAATCATCAAGTAGCGGCGGATGCCCCAAGAAAATGAGTCATAACGAATAAAAAACCGGAAACATGGAATTTAAAAGTTTGAAAAATATCGAAACGAGCTTCAGGCAGATACGGCTCTTCACGCTGGTATTCGCCTGCCTGTGCGCCGTGGTGACGGGCTTCGCCCTGTGGAAGTCGTACAGCTTCGCCGAGGCGCAGCGGCAGAAGATCTACGTGCTGGACAACGGCAAGAGCCTGATGTTGGCGCTCTCGCAGGACGTGCGGCAGAACCGCCCGGTGGAGGCACGGGAGCACGTGCGCCGCTTCCACGAGCTGTTCTTCACGCTCTCGCCCGACAAGTCGGCTATCGAGGGCAATATCAAACGCTCGCTGCTGCTGGCGGACAAGAGCGCCTTCAACTACTACAAGGACCTCTCGGAAAAGGGGTATTACAACCGGATAATCTCGGGGAACATCAACCAGATGATAGAGATAGACAGCCTGCGGTGCGACTTCGACAAGTACCCGTACAGCGTGCGGACGTTCGCCCGACAGATCATCCTGCGGGAAAGCTCTGTTACGGAGCGCAGCCTTGTGACCCGCTGCCGCCTGCTGGATGCGGTCAGGAGCGACAACAACCCGCAGGGCTTCATCATCGAGGGGTTCGAGATCACGGAGAACAAGGATTTGCAGACCCTCAAACGCTGACGGCTATGATAAGGAAATTCATCACAAAGGCGCAGGATTGGGCGGACGGGAAGCTCCGCCGCCTCGCCGGGCGTATCTCGCCCGACATGCGTGTGGCAATCATCCTCGTGACGCTGGTGGCGTTCGGCTCACTGTCGGTCTATATGACCGTCTCCTCCATCTACCGCATCGGCAGGAACGACGGGAAGGAACTGGGGATAGAGCATATTAGGCGCCTGCAATTACCCAATGACAGTATTATCAACCCTTTTGAAAGCGGACGGTATGGGACTGGTGGAGAAGTTGAGTGAGTGGCTGCTCCGCCGGGAACGGAAGGCTGCGCACCTGCGGGCGGACAACCGGGCAAGTCCCACGGCATCGCTCAAACGGGAACGGAAGGAGCCGCCCGGCAAGCGGCAAACCGGGGAGACAGGCAGAAGGAAGCCTCCGGGGAGGAGAATCAGAATGTAGGACAACCATAAATTTTTGACATGATGGAAGAACAGAACCAAGAAAAAGCAACGGCAACGCAGCACGTGACGGTGGCGGATGCCGCAGCCCCGGAGACGGGGAACGGAAAGAAGGAGGACAAGGGCGGCGGGAAAAAGGAGAAGAAGACAGCCAAGCCGCTCACGCCGAAACAGTTGCAGCAACGGAAGAAGCTGATGGTATATCCGCTGATGGGCTTGCTGTTCCTCGGCTCGATGTGGCTGATATTCGCACCTTCGGAGGAGCGGGACGTGAACCGGGACACCGTGGGGGCGTTCAACGCCGACATCCCCCTGCCGGAGAATGACGGGATCATCGGCGACAAGCGGAAAGCCTACGAGCAGGCGCAGGCGGAGAAACAGCAGGCGGAGAAGGTGCGCTCGCTGGAGGACTTCGCCTTCTCCGAAGAGAGCGATACGGACGGGGTGGAAATGGAACTGCCGGACAGCGAGCCGGAACGGGAACCGTTCAGGGACTATTCGGGCAAGGGCGGCGGCAGCCGTTCCTCCGTTACCGCCTACCGGGACATCAACCGTCAGCTCGGCTCGTTCTACGAGGAGCCGAAGGTGGACGGGGAAAAGGAGGAGCTGAAAAGGCAGGTGGAGGAGCTGACCGCCAAGCTGGAAGAAAGGGAACGGCAGGCGGGCGGAATCGACGATCAGGTGGCGCTGATGGAGAAGAGCTACGAGCTTGCCGCCAAGTACATGGGACAGAACGGGAAGGACGGCGCAGCCGTGCAGAACGACAACAGTCCAAGACAGCCCGCCGTGGCGGTGCAGGTGGCACGGGAGCGGACGGTATCGGGGCTGCAACAGCCCCTGAGCGATGCGGAGTTCATGCGGCGGTACAGCCAGCCGAGGAACTACGGCTTCAACACGGCGGTAGGCAGCGGGTACGCTATGGGGAAGAACACGATACGGGCGTGCATCCACGGAGATCAGACGATTATGGACGGACAGACGGTGAAGCTCAGGCTGCTCGAACCGCTGCAAGCGGGAAACCTTGTGATTCCGCAGAACACGCTCGTTGCGGGTACGGGAAAGGTACAGGGAGAACGGCTGGATATTGTGGTGTCGTCCATCGAATATCGGGGGAACTTGCTGCCCGTGGAGCTGGCGGTGTATGACAGTGACGGGCAGAAAGGCTTGTCTGTCCCTTCATCACTGGAACAGGAAGCGGCAAAGGAGGCGATGGCGAACATCGGCGGCGGGTTGGGAACGAGCATCTCGTTCGCACGGAGCGCCGGACAGCAGGTAGCGATGGACATCACCCGTGGGCTGATGCAGGGCGGCAGCCAGTACCTTGCCAAGAAGTTCCGCACGGTAAAGGTGCACCTGAAAGCGGGGTATGAGCTGATGCTTTACGCCAAACAACAATAGATCGACAGATTATAAAACCATTAAAAAGAAAGGACAAATGAAAAAGATTTTTGGATGGGTCGCCCTGCTTATGGGCATGGTGACGGGTGCGAACGCACAAGTGAATGATACGATACAGCGGGTTACGGGCAACGACCTGTATCAGGGGATTACACGGAAGCTACCCTACCGGCAGATGGTTACGCCCCACGGGGTGCAGGTGACGTTCGCCAAGACGGTGCATATCATCTTCCCCTCGGCGGTGCGGTACGTGGACTTGGGAAGCAATTGGATTATCGCCGGGAGAGCGGACGGTGCGGAGAACGTGATCCGGGTGAAGGCGACCACCGAGGGGTTTCCGGGGGAAACGAACTTTTCCGTTATCTGCGAGGACGGAAGTTTCTATTCGTTCAATGCCCGGTATGCGCATGAGCCGGAGATGCTGAACATCGAGATGAAGGATTTTTTGGAGAACGGGAACACGACGGACTTTTCGCATACCCGCATGAACCTCCATTTCCGGGAACTGGCAGGCGAAAGCCCGCTCTTGGTGAAGCTGATCATGCAGAGCATCTACAAGGAGGACAGGCGGGAGATCCGGCACTTGGGCTGCAAACGCTTCGGGGTGCAGTTCCTCCTGAAATCCGTCCACTCGCACAACGGGCTGTTCTATTTCCACACGGAAACGAGGAACAGGTCGAACGTGGCTTTCCGGACGGACTTTATCCGGTTCAAGATCGTCGACAAGAAAGTGCCGAAGCGCACCGCCATTCAGGAACGGGTGATCGACCCGGTGCGCAGCTACAACGAGGTGCTGGTGACGGAGGGGAAAAGCGACGTGCGCACGGTGTATGCCGTCCCGCAGTTCACCATACCGGACGACAAGCTGCTGGTCATCGAGCTGTTCGAGAAGGACGGCGGCAGGCACCAGACCATCCGGGTGGAGAACGCCGACCTCGTGGCGGCAAAACAGATTAACGAACTGAAAATCAAGTAAGCGATGAAAAGGTTACTGTTCATTATCCTGCTTTTCGGGGTGTGCCTGACTTTCAACCGGGCACACGCCCAACGGTGCCTGCCCGGAATGAGGGGCATACAGCTCACGGGCGGGCTGTCGGACAACATGCGCTGGAAAAACGGCGACGGCTTCGGCTACCACGCCGGGATAGCGGTGAGCACCTACACGAAGAACGCCCACCATTGGGTGGTCGGTGCGGAATACTTGGAGAAGCGGTACGGCTACCGGGGCTGCCTCTATCCGGCGAGCCAGTTCACGGGCGAGGGCGGCTATTACCTGAACTTCCTTTCCGACCGGAAGAAGACGTTCTTCGCCGCACTGGGGCTGTCCGCCCTTGCCGGGTACGAGACGGTGAACTGGGGCGAGAGCCTGCTGCCGGACGGCTCCCGGCTCACGGATGAAGACAATTTCATCTACGGGGGTGCGCTGACGCTGGAGCTGTCCGCCTACGTGACGGACAAGATTGTCTTGCTGGTAAACGGTCGCCAACGGGTGCTGTTCGGCGGCGACTGCGGGAAGTTCCACACGCAGGTCGGCGTGGGAATCCGCTTCATAATTCGATAACTGTTGTATCTGTCTCTTATACACATCTCCGAGCCCACGAGACGTAGAGGAATCT
>ENA-OZFC01000909-OZFC01000909.1-human-gut-metagenome-genome-assembly--contig:-NODE-909-length-16321-cov-4.924321_pt1 | contig 16321 bp, 12 predicted proteins | sample MGYA00245076_ERZ653625 | MGnify/ENA primary metagenome ERZ653625 (study PRJEB26926, sample SAMN06165169) | human gut metagenome | biome: ENVO:00009003; feature: ENVO:2100002; material: ENVO:00002003... | reverse complement strand
GTCTTGAACCTATTCAATTTTTCAGAAAATAACAGCCGCTAAATTATCCAATGCAAATTTAGCGGCCGTTGCAAAAGTAATAAAATTGCTCTAATCCGACACCAAAGGTTAGAGCGTGGTATGGTAGATAATATTGAGCAGAAAAAGTAAGCTAGCTCCGTTGGCAAAGTATGTTAACTTAAATGCCCAAGTAAGTTAACATACTTTGCCAACGGAGCTAGCTTACTTTTTTTCTCCAAAGCTGCGCCGACTTAACAACGTAATTATTCGATTTGCATAATTCAAATAAAATAACCATCTTTGTGAAAAGACAGTTATGTGGCAAAACATTACCTTTTTGGGAGTGCCTTCTTTGTACATATAATTGTAGTTTTGACAAAACTATCGTATCTTCGCAATGTTAGTTAAAACAAGAAAGTGCAGTTGATAATATGGATAATCTGATTCAAAACAAAGTGACTTATGTGATTTATTGCATCAATGCTTTCGCCGAGAAATACCATCTGTCAGCCAAACAAGCTTATGCCTACTTGCATCGCTTCAAAGGATTGAAATTTCTTGACGATTGCTATGAGGCCGAACACCAACTGTCTATACGTGATGCCGTGGAAGATTTGGCAACTATTTGTAAACGATATGGGGGGGCATTAAGATGATACTTTATCATGGTACGAACCAAACGATAGATATTATCGATTTATCTGTTTGTAAGCCAAATAAGGACTTTGGACAGGGATTTTACCTCACGGATATTGAGCAACAGGCACAACTGATGGCAAAACGTCGTACTCGAATAATAGGAAATGGTACTCCTACCGTAATCGCTTTTGAGTTTGATGAGAGATTTTTATACAATTCAAATCTGAACGTCAAGATATTTGAAACACCTAGCAAGGAATGGGCTTTATTTATCTTGAAAAACCGGAATGAGCCGCAAGTCCAATCTTCTCCTTTTGATATAGTAATAGGTCCTATAGCAGATGATGGCGTGACTTTTCAATTGGAACGTTACACGAATCATCTCATTTCTCTCGAGATGTTGGTGGAAGAACTTACTTATCGCAAGTTGAACCATCAGTACTTCTTTGGAACAGAGAAATCAATCTCTTATTTAAAAAAACTATGACTAAAGAACAACAATTTTTGATAGATTGCGTGGTGAGTAAACTTATCCTCCTTACCATGGAAGATTATCAAGTTCCTATACTTGATGCTTTGGATATGGTATTCAACTCCCAGCTTTATGAGAAACTTACCGATATTGAAACAGGTTTGTATTTAAGGAGTGCCCTCTATAATTATTCCTATTTAAAACAAGAACTCTCCACTGGAAAGGTTGCGTAAGCCAACGAAGCTGCGCAAATTTAACGATGCCATTATTCGATTTACATAATTCAGATGAAATAACCATCTTTGTGAAAAAGGCCGATTATATGGCAAAGGTGTGTACTTATAGAGGGTTTTATTGATTGTATTTAATCGAGTAGGAAGAAAATGAAGTAGGGACTTGCTCCCATTAGAGTACGCTCATGCCGAGCAAACTAAGAAAAGAGCGGTCTGGCATTTAATTTCCAGACCGCTCCTTTTACATATTCTATTACTATTTGTAAGACATTATTCACCAGAAACATTTTGCGTGATGCTACCCCATGCAACAACTTCTGTCTTGACAAAAAGATCTGTGGTTTCCGGATCCGGATCTGTTGGAACCAGACGTCCGTCACCAACGATCGTAACATATATTTTATATTCAACATTACGATGGACACCGTTCTTTATACCTGTAGTAAGTCCGGAAATACCAACCTGAACAGGATAATAAGCTTCCTCTCTAGTGTATTTATATTTAGATCCGTCAGTACCCACTGCATCTATCTCAAACTTAGCGCCAATCGACAAGATTGTAGGCTTTACTGCGGCAGTTTCCGTTGAGAAAGTTCCATGGTTCTCAAATACTAGGAAAGAGCATAGGGGAGTCGTTATTTCACCTAATTGTTTGGAGACTGGAGTCGTTGCTGCTGTTTGAGTAAGCGTATAATCCTCAACATCAACCATATAATACGCTTTCGTTTGACTAGCTGCATTTGTGCTGGTGATCAAACTTGTCATATCATCACCGGAGAACAGGGTAGTCCCATTGGCTTTATACCACGTTCCTGCGAAATAAGGATTAGCGGCGGTAGCCAATATCTGGATACTACCCCAACTGTTATTCACATAGTTACCGGTAGGATCACCCACTTTTGTAGTTTGGGCGGCATTAACCATGAAATATTTTTTCACGGTTATAGTTGCACTACCACTCGCATACTTGGATAATGCGTTCATTGTTATATCCATCAAATGAACTTTTGCTACATTCCTGTAAAGCTTAACAGGAGAACCTTCGGAAACAGAAACTTTATCTGTTAATGGGGAAGCGGCAACTTCAGCGCTGGAATATCCATAAAAATAATTCTTACCCGCTTCCAAAGTGATTTTATCCTTGCCATTACTGCTCATCGGGAATGTTGTAGCAGTCGCAACAGTCTCGCCAGTTATCGTGTAGATGTTACCTTCTAAAGGGATTGCGGTTGAACATAAAGTAGATAAGTCATTACCTACAGCTACAGTAAATGATGATGGCATGTTTGCGAATGCCATAATGGTATAAGTAGCGGCAGCTATATCATTAAATTTAACGTCATCAGACGCATCTACTTCTGCCGTAGCATCTGGGGCATTAGCTGTACGGGTCGCTAGATATTTACACTTGCCATCTGAACCAAACAGAGCAACAGTTAAAGAAGTTACTTCGCTATTATCTGTAGCTGTTTTTGTTCGAGTTACTCCTGTAGCTTCTGAGCTAATAATTAAACTAGCTGTCCCAGTTTCTGGTGTCGGATTCACGTCAGGAATAGGATCATCCTCATTTGAACACGCCGCGAACGCGCAAGCGATCATTGTCCCGAATAATAAATTTCTCAGTTCTATTGGGGAATGGCTATAGGGGATTGTTCTTTAACTGATTATGCTTTTGTTGTGTGAAGGTAAGTAACAACTCAGTAGTATTATGATATATATAGGGGTGGACAACACGGATCTTGCGGAGAAGTATCTTTCTTGATCCGTGTCATCCGAATCTGAAGTAATATCCGTCTCATGCGTCTAACACCCCATTAAACCGGTCTATTGCCTGTCTTTTACTAGCATCGATGATTTTCGCGTATACTTGTGTGGAGATGATGTTCTTGTGTCCTAGTAATTTACATACCGTATACAAGTCAATGCCAAGAGCTAGTGAAAGAGTGGCGAAAGTATGGCGGCTTACGTGAAAGGTCACTTTCTTGTTCTTGATGCCGGCGGCTAAGGCCCAGCCTTTTAATACCTGACATATAATCGTGAGGCTAGGTAGATGGAATATCAAGCCGACCCTGTCATTGTCATTCTCCCTTGCGGGAAGATATTTTATCGCCTCTTCGGACAATGGGAGATAAATAGCCTCTTTCGTCTTTCTCTGTATGATCTGTAAACGGAATTTATCATTTCCTTCTTTTTGCATATCTTCCCATCTAAGAGCGGTCAAGTCGCTGATCCGGAGTCCGCAGAAACAGCAGAACAGAAAAGCCTTTTTTACCTCTGGGCATGCGCAATCTGTCCGGATTAACCTCTTTAGTTCCTCTAGGGTCAAATAAGTACGCAGGCTGGTAGGTTTGTGAGGTTTTTCGTCTGTATCCAGCGAACCACAAGGATTCGAGAGGATCAGCCCTTTTTTGACCGCCTTATTGAGTGTGACATTCAGGAGCCGGTAATAACCGTGAATCGTGAAGTCGCTTTTGAGGTAGGGTTGTTTACGCAAGTGAGCGATGAAACCTTTCACGAAACCGGTATCTATGTCTTTAAGCAAGCATTGCGGCATATAGTCTCTAAGATGATTGGCCAGACTTCTTAATCGTAGGGAATAGGCTTTGTCGCCATGCGCGGATTTATCGGTGTACAATTCCGAGAGGAATTCTAAAAGTGTTTTTTTCCCGAGCCCGTTTATCATACGGACACCATAAATCTCGTTCTGAAGATCAATGATCCGTTGTGCCTTGATACTATTGGCCAAGCGCAAAGTGATCCGGTTCTTATCACGGTCTTCAGGGAAACGTTCCGGGGTGAGGTAGAGCTTGAGGAACTCATAATACCTCTTTCCTTTGTAATAGATGTCCAGATATATGGACTGGTTCGCGTTCGACAGTTTCTTGAACCGGAGCTTTACGGGCTCTTTCGCTTTCATCTCATTCTTTTTTCTTGCCATGATTTTGCTGAATTTAAGTGATTATGTAAGTTTTTCAGTATAGTATTTCCTAATTTCAAGGAAATATCAATATGTTTGTTTCCTGTAATTTAGGAAATAAATCCTATCTTTGTCCTATAAAAAAAGAAAATCATGAGGAAAGATGTCATCAAATCTCTTATTGCCATCAAGCAAAGCGAAATTCCGTTTGATGTGATTGAGCGAGACATAAAGTTACCGATCAACCGAAACAAGATCATTACGGTTCCGGGTGTGCGTCGTTGCGGTAAGTCCACATTAATGGAGATCGCTATCAATGGGCTTGTCCGTGAAGGGGTTTCCCCTAGAAATATATTATGGCTAGGGTTTGATGATGAGCGTTTGAAAAATATGTCATCCGATGATTTGGATGATGTGATAGTTTCATACATGGAGATGTTTCCGGATATACCCATAAAAGATGTGTATATGTTTTTCGACGAGATTCAATTGATTAAGGATTGGGAATACTTCGTCTTGCGTGTCTATAAATCTTATTGTAAGAACATTTATGTGTGCGGAAGCAATGCTACCATGCTGTCCACAGAGTTAAGTTCGGCTCTGCGCGGATATCCCTTGGAATACGAGACCTACCCGCTTTCGTTCAATGAATATTGCCGTTTCAAGGGAATCGCCACTAATAGCTATTTGGAACAGGACAGGGCAAGATTGAAGATGGCTTTCGAGGCATACAATCAGGCAAGCGCTTTTCCCGAAATCGTATTGACGTCATCCCGGTCGGAGCAGTTGAAACTGCTTCACGGCTATTTCGACACGATGATATTGAAGGACTTGGCCGAACATTACAAGATATCCAATACGGGTGTGGTACGGTATTTCGTCAAGCGTGTCATGGCCAATCTCACCAAGCCTACCTCCATCAATGCCATCTACAAGGACATCAAGTCCCAAGGGCTTAAAGTCAGTAAGGATGACCTGTATCTTTGGGCTGATTATATCTGTAACATCTTCATGTTCGCACGAATCTCCAAATACGACCGTTCGCTGGTAAAGGAACAGAAATCGCTTGATAAATACTACTGTATAGATAACGGTATGCGTGGTGCCGTGCTTATGCCGCAGAGCAACGACAATGGGAAAAATCTGGAAAACACCGTGTTTATGCAACTGAACCGGATGCGGCTCCCTTCGGACAAGATTACCTACTATCAAGGAAATTGTGAGTGCGATTTTGTGCTTCAACGGGAGGATAACGTGATACAACTCATACAGGTTACTTGGGATATGGTGGATGCGAGTACGAGAGAAAGGGAAATCAAAGGCTTGCTGGAAGCCGCCTCGGTGACCGGATGCGAGAATCTTATCATTATCACGAAAGACGAGGAAAATACATTCAATAGAGAAGGCAAGGAGATCAAGGTGATCCCTGCATGGAAATGGGTCTTGCTTTTTTCTTGCCATGATTTTGCTGAATTTAAGTGATTATGTATATTTGTTACTAGGATGATCCGAGTACCACCCCGGTAGCATAAAATACACGGATTGAGCCTTTTTCTATAGGTGAAAGTTGCAAAAGGTAGGGAAACCTATCACTTTTATGAAATTGATACATTTGTCTCTTATTATAGAGAGTTCTGCCTATCAGCGCCACGATATATCCTTCCTATTTTTGCCACATATTAAATGTGGAAATAAAAAAATATTATACTATGAGATTCAAGAGATATATTCTTTTATCGTTGGTGTTATGTGGTCTGGTCGCTTGTTCGGACGATAACACGATAGAGATTCCGGAAGCGCCGGTACTGGAGAAAGCGCAACTGGCCTTGGCGATCAAGAGCGAGAAGGGTGCGATGACGAAGGCGGGAGAGGAGGCTACTCCTACGGACGCAGACGTGAATACGCTTACGGTCGGGGTGTTCGGTACGGGTTGGAGTATGGTATATACGGTGAGCGGTGAGGACATAACGACCTCTACAAGTACAGATGTGACCACGCAAGAAATCGGTCCGAAAGAGGTATATGCGGGTGCGGCGGAAGTTGTTGTCGTGGCCAATGCTTCGGCAAATGTTCAGGCAGCGTTGGCCAATGCCGGTACGAAAGACGCGTTTCTTGCTACGGTGATTAAGCTGGAGGAGGAAACTCTGAAAAAAGGTTTGACTATGAGCAGCGAGGTGCTTACAGTAACTTTGGTTGCGAATACGACTAATTGTATTGGTTATAGTACGAAGCAAGGCGATGATATAACCGTAGGGGGTCAAGCCGGTAAAGAAATTTATGGAGCAGGCCCGGTTCGATTAGTCCGCGATGTCGCTTCGATCGCTTTGGCTTCTGCAGAGATCGACAATCTTAATAATGCGAATTATATAAGTAAAGACTTTGTTTTAAAAGAAGTCTTTATCGCCAGTGCGAAGGGTGTTTCCTGCGTAGCTTCCGCATCCAATTGGGGGGGAATAGAGAAAACATTTGACTTTACAAACACAGGTTTTGGATATTCAAATTATATGGTAGGTAAAGAATTCTCAGGATCTCCGAATATCGACGAGGGTTCTTATAAAAAAGGAACTCAGACAAAAAGAGATGAATTAGCAAAGGCTCATACAAAAGACAATACAGCCTTGAATCATGAATTCTATGTATATGAAAATAAATTAGGAGAGATCGCTGAAGCGGACAAAGCTTCCGCGAACCGGGATTACGCCAACCACACCTTATTGATCGTAAAAGGAGATTATACCTATCTGCCGAATGGTTTGGCTGATACTGAAACTAATTATGTGAAAAAAGAAAATTGTTATTATGCGATACCTGTAGGAGCGGATGTGATGATTGGAGAGGAAAAGAAAATAGGTTTTTATGTCCAACGTAACTACAAATATGCGATCACCTTGACCATCATCGGCCCCGGTTCCGAGATCCCATACGACCCGATGATCTCCACCAATGTGAGCGCATCCGTGAAAGTGGAGCCATGGAACGTGAAGACTATCCATGAGGAAGTAGAATAAAGCAATATAGGGTAAAATAATTGATAAGAAAAAATTAGGATTATGAAACACATACTGTTTACAAAGGAATTGCTTCTCTCGGCTGTGGCTTTATTCGCTATTATTGCGACTAGCTGTATCAGGGAGGATTTGGATCAATGCTATACGCTCAAACTGAAGGTCGAGAATATCAAGGGAGACGATATAACGGAATACGGATGGATGGAATCTACCGACTTATATATTTTCGACGAGAATCTGAATTACTTGGAGAAACGTAGCTTGGATAAGAACTTTATCCGTTCCCGCAATGAGATCGTTTTGGATGGCTATACCGCCGATCGTAGTCTACGTATCGTGGCATGGGGCAACGTGAATGCCTTGGGTGAAAAGCAATCCGTATCGGAGGCCCAGACCATAGAGGACTTGAAAGTGATGTTGAAAAGCCAAGATGGTTTGGCGGTTACCCCGGACAGCCTTTATTATGGTAGCGAACAAGTGTTGACAAAAGCCGGAGGCGTAGCGAAGGAGACTGAGATCGTGATTCGTCCGAAAGTGGGTACGGTCACGATCGAGACCCGAGGGTTGCAAGAGCAACTCGGCAGGATGGGGTTGAGAAGTTCCGTGGATTGCGACTTCTACTTGAATAATACATTAAGTGGTTTTGATTACCGTGGCACGCAGATTGGCGATAGCGTATATTATAATCCGGAAGGTGCGTGGAACGAGTCCGGGGTTGAATGGATAACCCCTACTATGCAAACCGCTTGTCCGGGACAGGATATGGCAGTGTCGATAAGCGCCAATGGAGTCTCGTTAGGCTCGGCTAAGGTAGACGAGAACGGTGATCCTATTTATACGAGCGCGGGAGAGAATACCCATCTGATCCTTGAATGGGGTGAGGGTGGAACCTTATCCGTCCGGGCAACCGTTCGTCCTTGGGGAGTAGTGGAAGAAGATATTCCGATGCATTAAAGGGTACCTCATCATATATAATTAAGAAATACGATACGAACATGAAATTATTAGCGAACATATTTTTATCCGGTTTGGCGATTCTCGCTTGTGTGAGTTGTTCTAAAGATGAGGATCCGGTTCTTCCCTTAGAAGGCGCTAAGCTGTCCGTCGCTGTCAAGGCATCCGGTACGGCTACGAAAGCCTATAACCCCAATGACGTGAATGAGTTGGAGGGTGAGGCTTATATCAATAATTTGGCTGTGGTAGTATTTAATGAGACCGGCACGGAACTGCTCGGTTATAAATGGGAGGCTCTTTCCGGGGCGGAACATTCCGCCATAATAGCCGATGTGCCGACAACGAAGGCTGTCCGGGCACGGATCATTGTCTTGGCGAACGTGCCGAGAGATTTATTATCTACCGTTTCTACCTACGATGAGTTCCAGACTCGCTTGGTAGACCTCTCCTCGCAATCGCAAACGAACCTAACGATGAGTAGTCAAGTGATCGTTACAAAATCCGCTTTATCTGAGGAAGATAACTATTTAGGATATACGGATCTTGGCGATCAGAATGTGGATGGCATCTCCGACCCGATCCTTTTGACCCGTGTAGCCGCACGTATTGATTTGGTGAATATATCCACTCGTTTTGCCGGAACGCCGTTCGCCGGACGTGAGGTGCGAATCGATGCGGTAGGCATCTACAATATGAAGACAAAGTCTTACTATTTCAGTGAGGCGGATTGGGGAGAGACAGAGGCTCCCGATGCCGTGCGAAATTCGGAAGATACCTCGTTCGAGGATCTGTTGGTAAATGATGGCACTTCGATATCCAATACGCCATTCGTTCATTATGTAATGGAAAATATGAAAAGCGACGATCACACGATGATCGCCGTAAAAGCTACCTTACGGGGAAATTCCAGTTATCAGGACCATACGAAAATCTTCACGGCGGTGATCAATGCGGGTGGCTTGCAGAACGGCTATGATCATAATTTCATCCGTCGCAACTACGTTTACCGTCTCCGTATTTATTTTGACGGCGAAAGTTTCGACAATATTCCCGTAACGCCAGACCCGGGCCCAGGTCCGGATCCGGAACCCGAGGTAGATACCAACTTGAATATAGCCGTGCAGGTAGTAGGCTGGGGCCCGGTAATGCAGCATCCGGTAATAGACTAAGTAATGGAATCGTAGGGAATGAAATTTAGTATAAACAAGAAAAAACAAAAGGATATGAAACTAAGACATTTATTATTAGCCTCCTTCGCCGTATGCACTTTTGCCTCCTGCTCGGACGATAGCTCGAATGGCATCGAGATACCGGAAGAGAACTATCAGATGATAGATGCGAACGTCTCTCTTACCGCTACGGCTTTGGATGGGATACAGACAAAAGGTGCAACGGAAGAGGGCGGTGATGCTGTGCTAGAATCTGGCAGTAATAACGAGCAATTTATTAATGAACTAACCGCCTATTTGTTCTATGTAGACAATGGGGGGAACGAGGATGCATATAAATTCGCCGCTATGAAAACGGTAACTTCGGATGGCACCAACTCCGTGAAAACCATTGAGGATATCGTTGTTAAGGTAAAGGCTACGGCGGCAGGTGAACTTTCCGATACGCAATTGAAAGTGATATTTCTGGCGAATACGAAACTTGCTACGCCTCCTTCTAATTTGGGGGATGTGAAAACTGCCGAACTTGAAGATCTCGTTGATTTTTCGTATGTGCATATGGGTGGTATGCGATACTATGTACCGATGTTCAGCCAGATAGTTACGATTGGTGGAGGTAGTAGTTATAAGCTTCTGGCAGGAACAACATATGATAATTGGGTGAAAGGATCTACAGCCCCTTCTATTATATATACAAACAATGCGGCAGTAGGTGCAGCACATAGGGTGATTGAGAAAACAAGTGGAGCGGAAGGATGGACTGAAAAAAGTTCCTCTTATGATCCGGCAAGTATTCCAGATGCTGATAAAATCCCATTAACCCGCCATGTAGCCCGTGTCCAACTTCAAGCTATTGATTGCGACTTCAAGAACAATTATGCTAACGCGTCATTTGAGTTGAAAGATGTATATATTGCGAACGCTAGCAATACTTCCCTTATCTATGCTGACGCGGAACCGTATAGTTTGGACAATGCTAAAGCGTATTCTCATGGTTGTAGCTATAACCGGGATGACTATTTCTTAGTGAACGGTAGTAAAAATGTAGCTTCTTTACATTGTGAAATGGATGAGGGGGTACTTATCGCAATGACGGGTCATAGTCATTCTTCTAATTTGAACGCCGATGGTTCCATAGATTATAATGCTAAAAATTGGTTCTCTTTTAATGATCAAACGATTCGCGGTGATGAACAAGGACGTAAAGATATGCCTCAATTTTATGTGTTTGAAATGAAGGGGGATAAAGATATGCCTTCAGATCCGGGTAAAAGTGATACTCCATCTGGATATATACAGACCATGTTAATTCTTCGAGGCGATTGGTATCCAAAAGGAAAAACGGAAGGACTCGGTAATGATGTGGTTAAAAAAGATCGCTACTACCGTATACCAATTAAGCAAGATGCGGCTAGTGGCATTATTGGTGTACAACGTAATACCATCTATAAGATATACGCTACGATAACCGGTGAAGGCTCAAAGGACCCTGACACAAGCGAGTTGAACGCTTGTATCAGTTTCAGTATTAAGGTTGAGCCTTGGACGGTCATCACGCAAACCGAGACAGACGTGAATTGATTAAACTCTTTCATAACGATTAATAGCGAGAACGGGGTTCGGAATTTCCGGGCTCCGTTTTTTTGTCCTATGATGGATGGATTTGCACCCTGCATAGGTATCCCTATCGCCTAAGATAGCTTTAACCACACCCTTAAAATGCTATTTCCAATATGCTAGTTTTACCCCTTAAAGTTGAAAGTTACGCCTATCGTGTCGAATAATGGATTCCTCTAATTTTGCTAGCGTAAAACAAGAGAAAAATTCAATCCATTATGAAAATAAAGAATATACTAGCATTAGTATGCTTTCTCCTTGTTCTGTTCGCTTGCACGAATGAGGATATAATTGAGTCGGGAGATGCGGGTAAGGACGTGGAGATTGGTAAGCCGGTTACTATCACGTTGAGTTTGAACACCCCAAACGCTCCGGTCGTGGAAACAAAAGCAGGTGGTGAGCAATTTGGTTCAATTACTTCATTGCATGCCTTGATCTATGATGTGGATAAAAGCAATGAACTGAAGGTGGTTCCATTGACGCTTACGGGGGGAGCTGCCTCGGAGCAAACCAATTTGAAATTGCCTACTACTACAGGCACGAAGAAAATATATGTAATCGCAAATTGGGATTTAAAAGAGGGTTCTTTGGAAGAGAGGTTTGCGGCTGAGGCTAGCTTGAAAACTTGGTCATCGACAGCCGCCAAAATTTCTACCGAAGAGCCAACAAGTTCCCCTATGTTAGGTTTCGTAGATGCTGATTATGGTGCAAGTGTAGTCGCTTATGAGGCTGGAACTGTATCTGAATTAGTTATTGATGTTGATAAAATGTATAAGAAACAAGGAAATGATCTTGTTGCCCTTAATGGAAATATACAAGCGAGTGTCATACCTTCTTATTCTAAAATCTCATTCGAGGTAGTGAATAATATCCATACGGACATGGATAAAAAGGTACAACTTGAGATATCGAATGTTTATGTGAGGAATTTGCCTAAGAAGTACTCTTTGTATCCATTTCCGGAAAAGACTTTGGGAACAGATGATGTTGATCCGGGCCGCACAAAAATCATGGAAGGTGCATCAAGTTGTGAATTCTATATGTATGAGAATTTACAAGGGGATAGTAAAAATAACGAAAACGCAGCTTGGAAAAGTCCATTTGCAGACAAAGGCCCGGCAAGTAGTGGAGATATGAATTTATCGTATGAAAAATGGAATAAATATTGGGCAGGAGAAACAGCGTGTACTTATATAGAAGTAGAAGGTAAATATTCTATTTGGAAATCGGCAACGGTAATGGGGACCGGTGATATTCATTATCGTTTCTTTTTAGGGGGTGATGCCTTTAAGAACTTTGATGTGAAAAGAAATACGCATTATAAGGTACAGCTTGTATTCTCTGGAATCGGTGGTTATGATGAGTTGAAATATGAATGGCGTGTGAATGCTCAATTGAATGATGTAACGTTTATTCCATCCGGTACTCTGGAAATTGATGGGTCTGCGGATAGTTTCTTTAAGTTTTTTGTGATTAATAGTTCTACGAAAAGCCAAACAATAACAACTTCTGGGTTCACAGGTAGTGATATGCAAGTGGGTTATTATGACGATAATTCATATCTATATTATCCTTGGCAGTTTACAAATCAGCTACCTCAAAATCTAGCAAATATTATTGGTGGGACATTTAAAGAATATAGAGTTAAAAGTATTAATTTAGGTATATTGGGACAGACGGCATATAATACTGATGGAAACAGGTATCAACAAAATGGGAATGCTAAGAGCTATACTTATTCCTCAAATGTTGATGAGATTAAAGATATTGTAGCAGGGAATATATATAGGACAAGAATATTTGACCTGTCTAATGATGAAGCAAAGTTGATCGTTAAAGAATATCCGTTGCTTTGTTTAACAAGTACGGGTTATGGTCCGAGTGATTCCAATGCGGAATATGCTCAACGTATAGACCGTAAAAGCGAAGATGGCGGAAGTTTGGTTACGAAAGATATAGCAATGGTAAGTGAATTTAGGGATGGAATGCTAACTCGTCCTGCTCTTTGTACAGCTCATGGTGGCCCTACTGATCCATATTTTTATCCATCTTCGGCTCCATCTTCGAGTTTATACTCTTATGTGCCTACTCCAGTGCAATTACAAAAAATGGTGGATTTGGAAACTGGACCATTGAAACCTCAAGATGGCGCACCCTACTGGACTACTGACGGGATATATTATTGGGAGAAACCTATTAGAAGAGCTACAGACATAGAGAAGGCTTATGTACGTTGTGTATATCAAAAAAGGCGATAAGATGTAATACTAATAGTAGTTCAAAGGAACTTGATGATAATTAATTTGAATGATATTAGTATAATAAAAATAGCCCAAGTCTAAAAACTTGGGCTATTTTCATTTAAGATGTCCTTACATAGGTATCCCTATCGCCTTAGATAGGTTATGCTATCGTTTCAAAAGACTTGCTATATTATGCTAGTTTTACCCCTTAAAGTTGAAAGTTACGCCTATCGTCATTTTTAATGGATTCTTATACTTTTGCTTCTGTAAAACAATCGAAATTTCAATCCATTATGAAAGTAAGAAATATATTATTTGCTTTAAGCGCTTTGTTCATTGCGGCATCCTGCTCTATGGACGAAGATATTGATAATGTGGGTGAGGAGATTCAGGTTCAGTCGGAGACAACCGCAGAGTTTGAAATCTCTTTGGCCGCAGGTAATGGTGTGTCTACCAAAGGTCCTACTGCGGAAATACCTAAAAATGAAGATGGTTCTGATCAGACAGAAGATGCCAATGGAAATGAAAGCTCTGTAGTTCGTTGTTTCCTTGCTGTATTTGAATGCTCTAATGGTCAGGTTTCAGAGGATAGCGAACCAATCGCTACTCAATGGTATGAAAATAGCGCAAATAATACTTTTGATAAAATATGGCCAATAGAGGAAAGTAATAGCCTTAGGCATCAATTAGGTACCCATGTGATCTTGAAAGTCCCCAATGACCTGTCTAAACGTAAGGATTTAATGTTTGTCGCGGTAGCTCAAGTAAATCCGAATAGTGGAGCTTATGCGGAGACTAGTAGTTTGAATGCATTGAAGGCGGCGGCAACTTATGGCGAATTGATGAATACCGTATTACTGGAAAATCCTACGGTATTCGTGAAAGTAGGTGAGAAGACATTAGATGGGAAAAGTATCACGACTACCGATAAACTGATATACGAACATACCCCAACTTCATGCAATCAGGTTGAGATTGGTGTGAGACAGCGTTCCGCTGCGGTAGAATTGGCGGAATTCAAGGTTTTGGATGAGTCTGGTAAGACAATTGCGACTGAGGAGAATATAACAGGCGTGAGATTAGGAAATGTAGTGCTTCAATCGAAAGTGAGAGGAGCGGCCACCGATGACATTGCTGATGCTTATGGTTATGCTCCTAGAGGAACCCGTTTTTATACGTATGAGAACCCTGCCACGTCAGAAGATAAAACTTATCTTTCCATTCAATATAAGATAAATGATGCCGAATATGAGAGATCTTATACCATAAAGTCTCCGGGGGATTCCGGTGGTACACCTGTAGAGAGGGTAGATGCCGGTAAATTGTATAAATTGCACGTAACTATCACCCATCATACGGAAGATATCCGGTTTGTAGTGGATGATTGGATTTCGAATATTATAAAATTGGGGCCGATAGATCCTGAGATGAAATAGGATAATAAGAGAGTTGATTCCGAAATAATAATAAGGGTAATATAAATAGTATGAAAGTAAGAAATATATTCATAGGTTGTCTCTCTTTACTAATGGCTTTTACGGCTTGTAACGAGGAGATTATAATAGAGAACGAAGGCATTGAGACCGCTTCTTTTTCCCTGTCGTTCTTGGCTAATACTACCGCCGGGAATATCACTACGAAAGCGGCGGGACAGATCGCTACACAGGATGAATTATATGTCGGAGATTGTTTCCTCGCGATTTACTCGGGAGAAAGTAACGGATGGGATCGGTTAATTAGTTGGCAAACTTATACTGTTAATCAATCTGGACAATTTGCGATTGATATTCCTAGTTTACCTATAAATACTCCCCTGAAAATTGTGGCCGTAGCTAATCCTCCCGTATTGGATGGAGGAGCTAGCTGGGAGACTACGGGGGCTTACAGCTCTATTCATGCTTTTAGCACTACATATGGTACTTTGGGTGGTACTCTTTCGGGTGGAAGCCTTTATTACACTTTTAATCCTAAATCACTGGTTAAAGTGGGAGAAGGAACCATTCAATTTGATGCGAAGGGTGTTATCACAAGGCAGGAAGGTGCTATTAAAGACGGTGTTTTCCATCTGACCCAATTAGCGGCTAGGGTGGATCTGGATTTGACGGTGGAGAATCCTGAAACGAAGCCGGAGACTTCGGAGACGATATATGACTTTGGGGGAAAGACTCCTAATGAGATAGTTAAAGCATTTGGAACTAATATAAATAAATTGCAAGACGAAAGAAATCCGGGATATATTTATGATAATAATGGTACTTTAGCTTTTAGCGAAAATAAGGTCGATAATTACGTCGCTACTGTATATAATTGTAAAAACCATGTAACAACATATAATGGACAAACAATTAATCCCAATAGTACAAAAATAGCTCATTTAACAGGGGCTAGTAAAAAAGTAGTGACAACAACTCCTAATGTGAAAGTTTTATCAATAGAGTCTATTGTTATTAATAATGTGGAGACACGAAGTCTATTAATGATGCGTAACGAAGATTTAACCGACTTGAAGAATCATACGATAAGTATTTCCCCTTCTAGTCCTACCAGTCGTTTACAGTTGACCTTCTATACGTATGAAAAATCTTTATATACCGTAGACATCTCAAAAGCGTTGAACGTCTCAATCAAAGGTAAGTTGGCTACGGGTTCGCGAGTGGTTACTCAAAAATACAACTTAGAAGTTGTTCATGCCATCGCTTTAGATGCGCAGGGTGCTCCTACAAGTTGGGGAAAGTTTGATAAATTTGAGCTATTACCTTTTAACGAAAAGGTAGAAGGCGATCCTACTGAAAATATTGAGGATATAGAGACTACACAGCAGGAATTGACCTATAATTTAAGCATTAACCCTGTCAAGTCGAATGATTGTGCGACTAATGGTTTTGTAAGAGGGAATCAATACGTAGTGACAGGAACTTTATCGACATCTCGCTTACCGGCAAATGGAATGTTGGATGTAAATATAGCCCCTGCGACACCTTATTCTCCAGAGATTAAATTTACCTTTGATTAATAGTGAATCCATGGAGAGCTGTCTCTTATACACATCTGACGCTGCCGACGATAAGG
>ENA-OZFC01000902-OZFC01000902.1-human-gut-metagenome-genome-assembly--contig:-NODE-902-length-16361-cov-4.275359_pt1 | contig 16361 bp, 10 predicted proteins | sample MGYA00245076_ERZ653625 | MGnify/ENA primary metagenome ERZ653625 (study PRJEB26926, sample SAMN06165169) | human gut metagenome | biome: ENVO:00009003; feature: ENVO:2100002; material: ENVO:00002003... | reverse complement strand
GAGATGTGTATAAGAGACAGCTTATTACCTTTATCGTCATACGTGAACGGTACGAAATAGGCTACCAAGAATGAAGGGATCATCGCCAGCAAGGTCACGATAAAGAAATACTTATAACCTAGCCAGTCGCTCACGAAACCGCTCATCATTCCCGGAAGCATTACGCCAAGGTTCATGATACCTGAGGCGAACGCATAATGCGCCATCTGATGCTTGCCCGGAGCTACCTGTTGCATCATAAACAGCATCAAGCCCACGAAACCGAATCCATAGCCAAAATACTCGAATACGATGGCGGAAGCGATAATGAGACCATTATCAGGCTGGAAACACGCCAAGAACGTGTATACCAAAAACGGTATATTGAAACAACAACAAAGCGTAAACAATACCTTTCGCAACCCCTTGGCCGAGATATAATATCCACCAAGCAAAGAACCCAGCACGAACGCCGCCGCCCCAAACGTACCATAATACAAACCGATTTCTTGCTCCGTTAGTCCTAATCCTTGATCGGCTACGGGAGCTTTCAGGAACAAAGGTACGATCTTTATCACGAAACCCTCGGCAAAACGATACAATATGATGAAACAGATATACCACACGATATGCTTCTTCGTGAAGAACTCCTTGAAGACCAGCCATAACTCAGCCATACTTTCCTTCAACGAATGTTCTCTGGTAGCGGCTTTCCCACCCGAAGGCAACATCTTCATATGATAAAAACCAAGCAGGATCATGATCGTACCACAAAGCAGCATAACGATCATCCAAGCGTATATCACGGCCTCTTTCTCCAATCCTATCCCGGTAAAATATTGCATCATATAACCCGCCAGATAAACCAGACCACCCGTGGCTACGATCTTCGCCAAATTGTAAAACGCACCTTGCCAACCGATATATTTGGCTTGATCCTCCGGCGAGAGCTCTTTCATATAAACGCCATCCGTTGCCACGTCATGCGTAGCCCCGCTAAGCGCTATAATACCTAATAATGCGATAGATAGAGCAAAGAAACTCGGCAAGTTTAACGCCAAGGCCACTAAACCGAATAAGCAACCGGATAACAACTGGGTCAATACGACAAAGAATTTCTTAGTACGATACATTTCCAAAAACGGGCTCCATAAAGGCTTTAAGGTCCAAGGTAACATGATAACCGAGGTCCATAACGCAATCTGGGCATCCGATATATCCAATCCCTTAAACATGAGTACGGTAACCATGTTCAGCACTACAAAAGGCAATCCCATAGCAAAATAGACACTAGGGACCCAAGTTACAGGGTTTCGACGTTTAGTAGCATTCGTGTTTTTCTCTTCCATGCTTTATTTAGAATTTAGGTGTACAAATATAATTAATAATCCGGATATATCTTTAATCGATCGGACAAATAGAGGAGATCATCCCGAAGGTAGCGTTATCATTCAAATCCCAGACCATCTTTCCGGCTCCGTTTATCTCAATCAACTGCGGGTAATGTCCTTTCGCAGCCTCTCCGTCATGGCCTTGCCAGTTACAGATATACAAACCACCGTCCCGTTTAGGGAGCAACTGGGCAACAAAGAAAAGCTGGGCTCCCTCGATATCGTTCGCATTCATCTTGCGAACGATATCTCCTGTCTCGAAATTCAGCTCTATGAAGCAATGGGCATCACCGCAAGCGACCAGATAATTACCGTTATCCAACGCAGCCACGCTAAACGGGTTACCGTCTACTTTCACGCTTTTCAGCAATTGACCGGACGGGGATATTTCCCGGATCTCGGAGGTAGCGAACAAGGGCACTAGATAATTGCCCCGCTTATTCTTGTTTACTTGACGGAATTGTGCATGGGGTTGCTCAATTCGGGTATCGAAATCTGTTTTCGACAGGATCTCTCCTTTTGCGTTCACCTCCATGATCGTAGCCGGGTTTCCACACCACGCCAATAAATAATTACCGTTGGAAAGTACACGGGCTGTCTGCATCTCACACCCTTCCGGAGCGGAGATATTCCAGACCTCCTCATGATCCCGGGTGATTAGCTTCGCCCCTTTCGAATAGGAAAAAAGGATATTCCGATCGGGAGTAACAGCTACGGAATTACATTCCCATCCTTTTTCCAAGGGATGCTCCCATTCAATTTCTTTCGTGTTCTTGTTTACGATGGCGATCTTGTCCCAGCCGGAACCGCCTAATAAAAGATGATGCGACGCCTCATGACATGCGGAACATACGAGTAGCAGGCATGCGGATAATATAAAAGTATAGATTTTCATGGTATATAATAATGTACTAATTAGATAATATGCCAATGTACCAATTATAGCAGGATGGACACATGGAATCCACCCTGCAAAAAAAGATCATGTGTATTGTATTCGCATTGGCATATTGACACATTTAGCGAAACGACACATTGGTTCATTCTTCTTTATTTCGCTAAGTCACGGAACAACTCATATCCCTGATCAGGCGTGATACCTTGATGCACGACCGCATGAACCGCCTGGATCATGGCGACAGGAGAAGTACTCTGGAATACATTACGTCCCATATCCACGCCGGCCGCACCGTCGTTAATCGCATTATAACATAATTCCAACGCCTCCTTCTCCGGTAATTTCTTACCACCGGCGATTACCACGGGAACCGGGCAAGCGGCGGCTACCTTCTCGAAGCCCTCACAATAGTAGGTCTTCACGATATTAGCACCATTCTCCGCACAGATACGGGAAGCCAGACCGAAATAACGAGCGTCTCGAGCCATTTGCTTACCAACGGCGGTAACACCCATTACCGGAATATTGTAACGGCTGGCCTTATCGACCGCCTTATATAAGTTAGCCACAGTCTTAGCCTCATGCGCCTCGTCGCCGATAGCCAACATAACCGCCATGGCGGAAACGTTCATACGGATAGCGTCCTCTATATCGATCAATACATTATCGTTCAAATCCGTAAGGATAGACGTTCCAGCGTCCGAACGAAGACAAATCGGTTTCGTCGTATTCGCAGGGATCGTAGATTGCAGGATACCACGGGTACACATCAAGCAATCCGCATATTCAATCAAAGGAACGATATTCAAGTCGATACGCTCCAGACCGGAAGTCGGCCCCATGATGAAACCATGGTCAAAAGCAAGCATAACCGCCTTGCCTGTCTTCGGGTTGAAGATACGGGATAAACGGTCTTTCATACCCCAAGGTAAGTTCTCGGCTCCCTTCACATGGAAACTCTGGTTCTCACAATTGATGCCTAAACCGAAGTCCGCACCTTCTCTTAAATCATCTAAATCTGCCATATTTATTATTCGTTATATTATTATATTTTATAGAGACGGGGCACGCCCCGTCTCACGCTGTGTATTATTTTATAGCGCCTCAGCAAAAGAAGCGAACATACAGCTCCAAGAAGTAGCCCCGCTATCAGCGAAACCAATCGAACGCTCACCATAGTTACGGGCACGGCCAAAATTAGCTTTCATCGGTACCGTAGCCTCCGCTCCATCAAGCGCCGCTTTAGCGCCGGCGTTCAAGACCACCTTGATATCATCCGACGTACAAGCCTGCATAGCCTCCACCGCCGGGATCAAGGCATCCATCATCGTCTTGTCGCCTCGTTTCGCTTGGGTTTGTTGTTGCACATTCGCCAAGCCACCGGCGAACATAGCTTTCACGCCTGCGGCATCCAACTCGGTTCCCTCTGCATGATCGCTCATACCCAAGAAGAAAGCGCCGAGCAAGGTACTTGTCGATCCGCTCACTTCCATCATCACGTCCATACCCATATCACCAAGCATTTGCTTGAACTCCGTTCCAGACTGAGCGCTTTTATTCACGGCAGTCATAGCGGCAACGATAGCGGTACCATGATCTCCATCCCCGATTACGGCATCCAATTTAGAAAATTCCTCCTCACGTGCCTTGATCTGTTTCAGCGCATTGTCTAACATGGCCTTGAAGGCCTCGATAGTAAGTTGTTTCATGTATATTATTTATTTACCTAGGGTTGTCCAATAAGGTGCGTCCGCACGTTTGTTATTCAAATAATCGATATGATCCTCATCCAAGATCGCCATGATCATCTGGAATCCAGCTTGCTCCTGTACGGTCAAGATCTCTTGGATACGGCTTACCACCACCTGCAAGCCACGAGCCTCTAATTCCTTATAAGCCTTGCGGAAGATGATATTCAATTCCATATGGGTAGTAGCGCCTACGCCGTTAATGATCAACAACATCTTATCACCGGCTTTTGGCTGTAACTGCTGGCAAAGCAGGTCTACCATCTCCGCTGCCGTATCATCGGCGGATACCAACGGTTTCTGTCCACCACCACCTTCGCCATGCTGGCCCATACCGATCTCCATGATTCCATCGGGAAGATTCGTGATCGTACCTCCGTTCTGGGGATGCGTACAAGAACGCATAGCGACAGCCAAGGTAGCCACGTTCTTATTATAGCGTTCACCTATCTCAATCAACTCGTCTAAAGACTTCCCTTCCTCGGCGGCGGCACCTAATATCTTATACAAAGGAACACAACCGGCCAAGCCACGGCGATCATCTACATTCGCCCCGATACCTGCGCTGATATCATCATGCGTAAGTAATTTCTTCACCTTGATACCCTTACGAGCAGCCAACTGGCAAGCCATATTAGCGCTCATCACGTCGCCGGAATGGTTCAATACGACCAGCAAGATCCCGGCCTCACGATCCATCAATTGCAGTGCCTGAAACAAACGTTGGGCACCCGGAGCGGCGAATACGTCACCCACGACGGAGCAATCCAACATGCCCTCTCCCACGAAACCGCTCAAGGCAGGCTCATGACCGGAACCGCCTAAGGTAACGATCGCTACCTTATCATTGCCTTTCGGGTTAGCACGTACGACGATATTCTCAGCCGCCAACTTTACTTGATTCGGATACGCTAACGCATAACCTTCCAATAACTCAGCCGTAATATTCTCAGGATCATTTATGAATTTTGTCTTGATGTCTGACATGGTATTATCCTCCTTTAGATTTATGAATTTTGATTTACGAATTATTTTAGTTCCATGATCTCGATAGCGATACCTTCTTCCTCGATGAAAGCGATCGTCAAGTGCTCGTCGCAAACAGCCGGGCCGAAGATTACCTTCTTACCTTCCAACTCTTTTTCCAAACAAGGAACCGTATAAGCGATATGGCCATTGGTCTGTACCAACTCCGGTAAGCAGCTGCCTTTCTCGAATTTCAAGAACTCGATCCGGTTCGGACTCTTGCTGTAATCCGTCAACCATACACTCAGGCCTTCGTTATAAACCGCCCCTTCTTTACTTTCTGTAGTGACAATTCCTACGTGATTAAATGTTCTCATGATCTATTCAATTTATAGTTAGACAATTATATTATTAAAATTCGTTCTCTTCCGATAGGATATAAAGCCAGCCCCCAATACTAGGATGATCGACAGATAAAGATAAATAAATATCCCGTTCACGTTGTCATTCTGGCCATAAGAGTGCATGCCACTCAAGAAATAATTCACGCCGAAGAAAGTCATCAACACCGAATAGAAGGCCAAGATAGACGTAAAATTAAACAACCACAGGTTATTGCATTTCGGTATCAAGCGGAGATGCGTCACGATCGCATATATCACCATCGTAATCAACGCCCACGTCTCCTTCGGGTCCCAGCCCCAATAACGTCCCCACGACTCATTCGCCCAGACCGCTCCCAAGAAAGTACCGATCGTCATCAGGGCCAATCCGATCCAAAGTGACATCTCGTTCACGATACTCAATTCTCGTACCCGTTCTTTGAGCATCACGCTGTTCTTCTCCCCGCTTACGCTCATCATCACCAGATTCGTCAAGCCGATCAGACAGCTAATACCGAAGAAACCATAAGCTCCCACGATAACCGCCACATGGAACATCAACCATGGGGATTTCAAGACCGGAACCAGCGGATTGATCTGCGGGTCCATCCAACTCAAGCCGGACACGAACAAGATGATCCCCCCGAATAAAGTAGCCAACGCAAACGTAAGCGTACTCTTGCGTACGAACAACAACCCGGCGAACACCGTAGCCCAAGCCACATAAACCATCGTCTCGTACGAATTACTCCAAGGGGCGTAACCTGCGATATACCACCGCATTCCCATCCCATACATATGGAAAACGAATACGGCCAAAATGCCCAGACTCAATACCCAAGTCGTATAGGTAACCCATTTATCCTTCTTGAATAAGGCCACGAAAGCAAAGACCAGCAACAAGCCTCCCAAAATCAAGTACCCTTTCTTACATTGCCGGAATACATCCATTTGATTATATTTAATCTCGGCCTGTATTTTCTCAGGGCGAATGTCTACCGTCTTATTCTTGGCTTGCTGATACGTATGGATCATTCCGATCACCTCGTCCGCTTTCTCCCAATCACCATTCTTCAATCCTTCCTGTACCTCCGATAAATACCAGCCCATAATGTGGGTAACGAACATGGAGTCCTTTCCGGAAAACGCCGATAAATCATCGCCCGGCGCATACCATTTGTGATCCGGGTCGTCCTCTTTCGGGAAAAGGTTTAACATCTGGTAATTGATCAATTGATGGAAGATATTTACCTGCTCATCCAGCTTGATCAAGTCTTTATCGAAGCGGGTACGCTCCGCTGGCATTTTATTGTAGGCCTCTTCCAGCTTCTCTTGCAATTTATAGCGTCCGTTACTATCGAATACCTCTATATAGGCGCAATCCTTATCCGTAAGGTCGTAATAATTAGCCAGCTCACTATTAGACAAGGCAATAAACGGCACCCGGACCCACATATCCGGCATAGCCAAGACACTCAACAAGAACTGATCAGAGTTCAAGGAACCGAACTGATCCGATTTATGCAACTTTCGCAGTACCTCGGAAGAAAATGTATTGATCGGCAACATACGTCCGCTTACCGATTGGATCGGCAACGCACCGAACTTAGCGGCATGTTCCGGACTTATCGCATATTTCTGTATGGCCTCCTTCATCTCGGGAGCGGCCGCACCTTGCGCCCGCAAGCCCCCTACGGAAAGAAGAATCGCTACTAACAGGGTCGTTTTACGAGCGCCCGATCTTAAATCTTTCAACTGTCGGCTTAATTTCATGAAACGGGAGTTTTTACCTACCAAGCAAAGTATAAAGCCGATCACTAAAATCACGTAGCCGGTATACGTAATATTCCTTCCGGCCACATCTCGGTTCACGGAAAGTACCGTTCCTTGCTCATCCGGGTCATAGGAGGCTTGGAAGAAGCGATAGCCTTTCACGTCTAATACATTATTCATATATACCCGGGCATGGCGAGTCTGTCCATCTACATGTACCAGCAACTCACTCTCATAAGCAGAGGGACTGGCAGAGCCGGGATAGCGGGTTAAGGTAAATTTCACGAGTTCTACGCTAAAAGGAAGCGTATGATAGAGAGTCTGGTCCGAGGTACGGATCATGATACGATCGCTAGCCTCTCCCTCACGCAGGTGAAGGATTCCTTCCTCGCCGAAAAGGTGGGAAATAAGGGCACCCAGAAGGATGACAATAAAGGCGGCATGGGTGACCATCAATCCCCATCTACGCCGCTTAAGTAACTGGTGCTTGATAACGATAGCCACGAAATTGGCTACCAATAAGAATTGGAGTAAGAAAAATACAGGAGAATAGTAAATCATCGCTTTAGCGGCGGCAGTACCATGATACTTCTCTATAAAAGTAGCGATAGCCAAGCCAAAGGCGTAGATCAATAGAAGGACGATAGTCGTCACAGAAGAAGAGATAAATCTTTCTAGAGTTTTCATTTGCTCATTTATTAATAACACTGATGCGACAAATGTACGCAGATTAATCATTTTTGAAAGAATCGGCGATTAATTTGCCGCATCCATGTTATCTATCTATAAATAGACCTTGTCTATTAGTCCTCAATAATTACCCGGAAGCCTACGTTGAATACACGTTGGTACGGATAATATCCTTTACGGGTATAAGCCGTCGAGAATTTCGGTCGCTCGATATAAGAACCGCCACGAACCACCTTATACTCGGAAACCTCTTTCGATTTCTCGTTGTAAGGATAAGGCAAGTAATCTGAACGAGTCCATTCCGCCACGTTACCGTGCATGCAATACAAACCGAACGGATTCGCTTCATATTGCTTACCACCCACCTGAACCAAATTGCCATCATCCACGCCTTCCTCTTTCGGTAAGTAAGTATAGTACTTGTACCAATAAGAAGTCTTAGGCATCGGTTGCGGGTCGATACCGCTTACGGCAAGCAGGAGCGTGGTTACGTCGGCTAGGTTATCCTTTTTACCGAAGTCCGCATTCATATCGCCATACCAGAAATCTTGATCGCTACCGGCACGACAAGCCCATTCCCATTGCGCCTCGGTCGGAAGCGTGATGTTCAAGCCTGTTTTCTCACTCAGCTTCTTACAATAATCCATAGCGTCATTGTAACTTACACGGATTACCGGTTGCTCTGGCTTATTAGCGGGATATCCTTGAACCACGTGATCCTTCCATTGCTGATCCACGAAACGGCTGTCGTGATCCGGGAAAATCACGTTGAATTGCTGGTTCGTAACCTCCAACTCACCCATCCAGAAAGCTTTGTCAATCTTCACTTTCGCCGTCGGACGAGTATCGGATTGCCCACGATAGCTACCCATCACGAATTGTCCGGCCGGAATGCGAACAAATGTCATCTTGATACCCGGAGCCAACTCAATCTCCTTACGGGTTTCCTTCTCGTCGGCCAACATAGCCTTGATCCGGTCCGCATCGAAAGGCCAACCTTTCACCTTCAACTCTTTTTCCTTGACAGGAGCCAATTTCTCCGGCATCTCCGGTTTGATCTCACCTTTACCCTTCAAGTAAGCGGCATAATCGGAGACCTCTTTCTTCCAATCCACGCCTGCGCCATTCGCATACTTATCCGTCAACTCTTTACGACGCTTGATCTGGTCAAAGCCTTGATACGGGATGATATCCTTCGAAAGCACATTCGCATTGAAATAACCCTTATCCGGAGCGTTGTAATCAATCCAGTTATAAAGGGTTTTCCACTCTTTATCCGTCAGTTGCACGTTAAAGTGCCCTTTCTTCAACATACGAACCAGTTCACTCGTGTTCGGATGATATTCATACGGTTGAAGAACCACCATATCACCCTCGCCACCTTGACGGTGTACATACGGATGCAGATTCAAGTAAGAAGTGCCATAACCTAATTTATCCTTCTTGCCCCCACGCAAGTCGAAAGCCTTACCCTCACCATTATGGCAAGCGATACAGGCACGATCCAAGATCGGTTGGATCTCCAGATCGAACGTGAACGAACGGGTCCCCCCTTCCGGCGGAGTCAACGCATGCGGGGCTTTCTGCGAAGCCATCACACGTTTCGGAATAGGAATCTGGTTCTGGTCCTCATGGCAACCGATACAAGATACCACCTCGCCCGGCTGACCGGTCAACCAGCTACGCATCCACTGGATAGCCACTCCGTCTTTGTCTAACGGCTGGATAGAGATCGGCGTATTCGCCGGGATCTTGAAGATAGCGGAGCCATCCTCTTCTACCGGTACTGTACCCAACATACGTTTGATGTCCCAACCGGACTGGATTCCATGCCAGTTATGATCGGAGGTAGTCTTCACGTAAGCATACTCATAAGCGTGCAGACGAAGAGACTTAACCGTACCCCGGGGAATGCCTCTCAAACCCTCTCCCTCGTAAATATCCTGAATAAAGACCGTAGCCTCTTTGTCATTCAATTTCACACGGTCCGGAATAGCCGGAGGAGTCTGTGTCTTACGTACGGCAACCGGACTGATATAGCCCTCACCCTCTACCTTACGCAAACAAGTCACGTTATCGAATACGTCCACCAAATAGATACCCCATAAATCCTGTGGATCTAATTTAGCGGCCACCAAGAAATATTTATCATTCAGCGGAGTCGGTTTGATAAACTGCGGCCATACGCCATTTACCAACTCATCCTTAATCTCCTCCACGATCGGCCGGTTACGATACGGTATCTCCTGTACCATACCAGCGGCGCCTTTACGGGCTTTCGCCGGATCGAACACGATTAAACGACCGGAACGGGCAATACCATGGTGACCGGAGATAATTCCCACGAAAGCGGAACCGTGGCCCGGCAACGGCTGAATATCGAACGTACTGTTCGGGAACATCGATCCGCTACCATACAGCGCTTTCTGCTCCGTACCATCCGGATTCATGTTCATCACGATACGGGAATAATAGTGCGTCAAGTCCGTGTACTCCCAACGAGTGTACATCACACGACCGTTATTCATCACTACCGGGTTCCAGTTTGCGTCTTGATCGAAAGTCAGACGGCGCAAGTTCTTCGTATCCGGCGTATAAAGTACCATATTACCGACAGGGTCATCACCGCTTACACAAGGCACGCCTTGATAACCGATATTCGAGTTGGCGATGATACGTCCGTCCGGTAAGTAGGTTCCATCATAAAACTCCAGATCCGGTTCCTCGTTATGTATTAATTGCTTAAAGCCCGAGCCATCCAATTTCACCTCGAATACGTTCCAACGCTTATCGGGCATCGTCTGGGTAAACATAGCACGATCGCCATCCCAATGCATCCGCAAGTCGGCGACAGAGGAACCGTTTTCCGGTTTATAGATCGACCGTACCTGTACATCCTCCCCGCGTAAATTACTCAACTCCACGATATCGGCGTCGAAGCCCATACGGCGGGCGGACTCTTGGTTACTCCAGTTATTACCCTGCGTACCCAAATCCGGAGCCATTGCCTTATGAGCGTTTACACCTAATTTAAAGCGGGCAGCCAAGACTTTATCACCATCCAAGAACGGGTTCGCCAGCAAGATCGTACGTTTATTCGCGATCGCTTTCTCGGCATTAACCAAAGCGGCCTCATCACCATTATAAATGCCATCGAAACCTTTCTTTACCTGCTGTTCCAACTCATCCAGAACCGGTTGATATTTAGTGGCGTCGAAGCCTTTCAACTTTTTCATATCGTTGAAAGCCAAACGAATCGCCTCCATATTCAACCAACTCAAGTCGCTCTGCAAATTACAGATACGTTGAGTTTTCTCATAAAGTTTCAAATACTCACGGATCTGAGTATCAATATCTTTTTCCGTCTCGATCTGCTTAACAGCGTTCTTTACATACGCAGCGTCTTTCAGACGAGAAGCCAAATTCAAGACAATATCACGCTCGGCGGAAGCATCACTAGCGGTCAACCAGTTCTCCAACCCATCGATATTAGCGTTTAAGGCCCCCAATTCCTTCGGATAAGCGGCTAGCAAACGTGCGGCCTCCTCCTTCGGGAAAACATTCATGATACGGAAGAATACACTACCTACCGTCGACTGATCGGCCAAACCCACCTCAGCCTCGAAGCGTACATATTCCTTATTGATATTGTACACCATCACGCCATTGGCATGGCATAATACACTATGATCGTATTTCTTACCGCCGATCAACAAAGGATTCCCGTATAAATCCGTATTCTTGCGGATACTGCCCGAGCCAGAAACCCAATAATCAGGATCTAACTCATCCAACCAAACCGAACTACCGTCCGCCTTGATTAAACGGGCGTTCGCCCATGTACCCCAATCCCAATCCGTACCATCCGGTCCGGCAGCCGTAACAAGCACCAACTGATCCAGACCCGTCAAATCGGCGGACATCGGGACAGCCTTCTGCTTCGCCTTGATCCAAGCCGACATGATCGGCATGTTCGCCTTCACCAAAGAGGCACGAAGCTCAGACTTTTGTTTTACTGAGGCGTCAATCCAGTTATCCACCTTCTTTTGCTTCGGACCTGCCGAAACAAGAAGAGAGGTCGACAACAAGAGTGATACCATTATATAGTATTTATTCATGTATTAAATTTAAATTTAGAAGGTTGTTTATTGAAACCCTAAGGATCACGATCGGCAACCCTTAGAATTACGAAGCATAACCCTAGAGGTTTTTATAAAGCGGCCTTCTGGTTCGTGAAACGTAAGCCAGCGTTGTCGTGATAGCATGCCCACTCATCTACGATAGCGCCTTCCGGACCTGCCATCATAAAGTGGAATGTCTCCAATTTCTTCAGACGTAATACGTCGCCGACCTTCTGAACCACGAAATTCTTGCTCTTGATCGGTCCGTGTCCAGCAGGGATAGCCGGTGCGTTCGGAGTCTCGTCACCTACCTCAGAGAAGTTGTATACCCAACCCTTCTCTACCATCCAAGACTCATGTTTAGCCGGGAAGTCAGTCTTTACGTGAGCATGTTCCGGAATCATCTGGCCCGGCAACAAATAGATAGCGTGAGCGAAATACTTATACTCCGGATCGTTGATCCAGAAAATACCCCCCATACCTACATTCTCGAAATCACCCAAACCAAAGTCTGTCACCCACATATCTTTCGCCATCAACTCCGTGAAAGGAACATCGTAGAAAGCAAACATATCTTTCATCGCTTCCATAGCGACATCTTGTTGGAACTTGCCGTCTTTATAAAAATCGGCGTTCGTGTACTTCTTTGAATAAGCCATTGTTTTATTTTTTTGATTGTTAGTATTACATGCGTTCGTGCATTCTTTGCGGCAAGTTCCTTCCGGACAATTGCCCTCCCCGTTAGCGGCGCAACAAGTAGCGTCTGTTGTTGTCTTTCCCGTACATGCGACCATAGATGCCAACGCCAATCCCATAGCCGCCATTTTCATGTTCAAACCTTTTCTCATTTGTTTTTGTGTATATTTGTTAGTACTATCTGTTTCAACGTATCGCTATTCCCTCGATCTCGATCAATAACTCATCCCGGCAAACGTCGGCCCACATATAAGAGATCGGGATATTTAATCCGTAGGTATTCATCAAACGCTCAGCCTCCTCGTAGTCGGATTTATTCTTCAAGTAGACTCGTAACTTAACCAATTTAGCGTCAGCGATCAGTTCCGCTATATTTTCCATCGTGATCCGTAGCTGACGTTCCAGACCTACTCCCTTCAAGCTCTCCTCACCACGGATAGCGGCTGTACCGGAGATATAAATCAATTTACGATCCTGAAAAGACATACTCTTGGCACGCTCGAACTTAGGGGTCGTCTTCTTTTGTCGGGCAACTTCCAGTACTTGTTCCGAATACGCATGGGCAGCCACCTGCAACTTATTATCGATCGGCGTAGCGAAAGCATCCGGCGTAGTAAATACGGCAGCATCCACATCAATCAAGATACCTCCCAGATTCGCCCCGATACCCGTAGCGGCAGGATAACCATTCGTCCATTCCGTTTTACTATAAAAATCAGACCGAGCGTTATTAAACGCTTGATAATGCTGATCCTGACCGTCGAAAGCTGTTATACGCTCGATATAATTCCACTGACGGATAATGCTATTCAACGGAAAACCCTCCCGACGAAGCACATCCCCCAATAACCGGAAAGCTTCCACCGACTGAGGCTCTATACCAAAATGGAGTACATCCCCTTGAAAACCGCCGGCAAAAAGGAAACGTCCCGACGCATTCTCCAACAAGACATAAGGAACACCTTGATAATGACGGAAAGTAATCCGATCCTGCGCATCGGGCACATAGCTATGTACCTCCATCAGCAAAGGAGCGTTCAGCGGCGGTTGGGAGACATAGCTCAAAGCCGGTTCGCAATCCCCATAATACCGACGGATTTTCTCCCGCAGCAAAACCCGGCGTGCCACGTATTCCTCATTCGTACCCGGAGTACCGAAAAAGGCCAGTCTCATGATCACCTCGTTTTGAGGTAATTGAGACAATAGATCGTCCACCATAACCGCGAACTCAGCCGGCTCAGTGTTTAATATCGTATAATGTATTTTCTCACAATAATTCATATCCTTTTATTTTACAGGGAGTTTACATATTCCGTTAATGCCTCGACATCTTTCTTGGAGACCTTTTTATCGATACCATGCTTATGGACCTCGAACACCTCTTCCATGGTAGCCGCACGCCCATCAAACAGATAAGGAGCCGTACGCCAAACCTCAATCAAAGTAGGAGTGTCCCACCCTTTCTCAAATTCGATATCCTCGCCGATACGGTGCATCTTCATATCCGTATAATAAGGACCGCTATGACACTCGCCACATTTCAGTTTCTCAAACACCTTTCTTCCCTCTTTTGCCTTATCCGATAATTCCCCATTTACTAAATACGGACTAGGCACCGGACGCAAGGATTTCATATAAGCGTCCACACATTTCGCCATTTCCTCTTCTGGCTCAAAAAACTGGATGAACTTAAAACCGGCACGTACCGCATATTCCGCACTCTCACGAACACCCGAGATCATGCTTGGGGGAGTCACATGCGAATACAACATGCTCTTACAATTCTTCGAGTTACCAACTCCATCATTCATCAAGTCCCAGTTCATCCCGTCCGTACGGGCATCCCCCGGATGGCAACCATTACAACTCTGCCAGCCTTGATAACAATGATTCGCATCGTTAAAATATTTCTCGCCCTTGTTCTCCGGCGTTTCCGTACGACCCGGATTCATGTCGGTAGCCGTTACCTCCAATGTATTTATATCGACGGTATTCAAGATATCGGCGAAATAAGTAGGGATTATCAACTTATCTCCCGAAAATATAAAATTTCGGGGACCGTTTCCTTGTAAGGGAACTCGCTCACGAAGTCCATACAAGAAATTCAAGTCGTAATCCAGACGGCTCTTATCCTTATAAGACTCAAACTTCGCCAACATCGCCGGATGATCGATCACGCTTACCTCATGCGTACCGCTATGCGTGATAAAGATATGCTTGTCATCGCAAGCGATACTCCAGATACCGGCAGCGCCACGATCCGGCTCGTCCACCAATACCGCCCCAACGAATTCCTGCTTCGCCACATCGATCACGCTGAAAGCACTCGTGTTCATCCAACCTTGTTGAAGTTGGGAAGTAGGTACCGTGAATCGTCCCAAGTTATGAGACACGTATATATATTTCCCATCCGGCGTGATACACATCCCCCGTAAGGCATTGCTACCATTCGCCAATTGGATATCTTTCACTTTCGTAAACCCATCCATCTCGATTACCGATACGCAAGCGGCCACCACATCCACGTCCGCCCGCTGCGAGGGCAAGAAATTCGTGACAAACATGTATTTACCATCCTTGCTGAATACCGCAGATTTAGGCTCACGTAACACTTTCACGCTCCGGACTACCTTGCGCATCACCGGATCCACCTCGACCACCGAATTATCGAACTGATTACATACATATATATGTTTCTTATCCGGTCCGAACATCGGATGGCAGGCTCCCGATCCCGTCGGTATGGCCGCTTCCACCCTACCCGATTCCAAGGAAAGCACTTGTAAGCGGCCGGTCTTCTCGAAGGTCGTCACATACACCTTATCCCCATCCGGAAGCAACCCGGTCGGGATCTCATCAAACGGAAACGAATGAAGCAAGCTCTTACCGTCCGCTGAAAAGATATCCAGATGTCTCGTTCCTTTCTGTGTCATTAATAGCTCCCCCTTCGCATTCAATACGGCATCCGTAGTAAAGAAAGGTGGGTTGCCGGCTGAAGCGAAAGAAACGCAACAGCCGACAAGACAAGCCACCAATGAGTTTTTTATCAAGTATTTTCGTGTGTTCATGGTATACTTTGTATTCCTTATTTTCTAAATCCTAGTTCGTTCGAAATCAACCCGGTAACCTCCTTGATCGTCTTCACCGTATTTTTCACCACCTCTTTCGATAAGCGGTCTTTCGGGCCGGAGATCCAGATCGCCCCACAAGGATATCCCGTATAATTAAAGATCGGGGCGCCTACGCATATCACGCCGCTCAGCTCCTCCTCATTATCCATGGCATACCCCAGTTTGCCAACCCTCTCTAATTCCTCCAGATAGGCCTCACGAGAAGTGATCGTCCGGGAATTATACCGTGTAAACGTCATGTAGGACAGGTAGCGATCTCGCACCGTCTTCGGCAAATAAGCCATAATCGCCTTTCCCGGAGCCGAACAATGCAACTCAAACGGCTTTCCCGGCGACAGGACGAAGCGGAACGTATGATGTCCTTGCGCTTGTTCGATAAAAATCCCTTTCTCATCTCCCAAGACACCAAAGCAAGCGGTCTCTTTCACTTGATCACGTAAATCACGCAAATGTGGCAAGACGGTCTCTAAAAGATTGTGTTCATTCAAGGATCTGAAACCAAGAGTCAATAATTTTCGGGAAAGTTTATAACCTGTCTCTTATACACATCTCCGAGCCCACGAGACGTAGAGGAATTTCGTATGC
>ENA-OZFC01000890-OZFC01000890.1-human-gut-metagenome-genome-assembly--contig:-NODE-890-length-16547-cov-9.297114_pt1 | contig 16547 bp, 6 predicted proteins | sample MGYA00245076_ERZ653625 | MGnify/ENA primary metagenome ERZ653625 (study PRJEB26926, sample SAMN06165169) | human gut metagenome | biome: ENVO:00009003; feature: ENVO:2100002; material: ENVO:00002003... | reverse complement strand
GAGATTCCTCTACGTCTCGTGGGCTCGGAGATGTGTATAAGAGACAGGAGTAAGATCATTGAAAATGGTCTTAATATTAAGGAAAACGGAGACTATTCATAGGCGTAGTTTTAATTCAAGATTTGTTGTCCCACCACTGACGGTCAGTCGGTTACGTTCAGAGTCGTTTTCCTGTCTCTTATCCAAACCGTCATAAAATAAAAAACCTTGTATCCTATTTCTCTCAAACCGGATACAAGGCAGTGCATTTTCTTCTTTTTATATAAAATCATATATTTGCACTAAACAACAAAAACAATATGGAGACAAAAATAACTGAAATAATGAATCCTCACAAGTTACACGACAAGCTCTTCAAGAAAGAGCAGGTCTCTCCGATAGAAGTTATATACAATAGCTTCAGCAACTTAGGGTACAATGTAGTACGCCGTCCAGCCGGTCAGTGTTTAGGCAATTTGAGATATTTTAATCTATTTTATGACAAACATACTCATCATTTCTATCAGAAAAACAGGAAGTTGAGATATTGTAGTAATTTTCTCATATCTGATTACTGGAAAGATAGAGTGCGATGTTTCATAGTTTGGAACTTTGGATTTGGAAGATTCTTTCCGTACAATGACTTTATTGAGGCTATGGTTTATGATTATCTTCGATATGGGAGAAAGTCAGTTCCTTATCTTAAAAGCGTGCAAGAGGCTGAAGAAAAGTGTGTAAGGTTCTATATCCGGTCTCAGATAGATATGCTTCGTAAGGAAGGATATGCCGCTTATCGGGCTAAGTTCAAGGAAGAACGTCCTCAGTATTTCATCGGAGACGATAGGACGGTGTTTAGATGCCTTGACAGCTCTTTAAAAAGAGAAGAGAAGATTGCTGCATGCGTAGCCCACAAAAGGGCTTTAAAAGAAGGGATAATGACTTCCTTCATCAATCACCTTAAGAAACATCCTACCACTTTATATTCGTGGTTTTCATCAGAGGTAGATAGCGAAGGAAAGAATAGGCTCTGTCTATCTGAAAAGGCTGTTTCGTATTTGAATAAGAGACTGGTTCGCAATGGGTTAAAGTCTCTTTCTGCATCATATCTTTTTAGAACGTTTAGAAAAATGGTGAAGATCTTGTTCGGTTCCAATGTCAGGTCGTTTTTGAATAGCTGTCTGATGTCTGTTTCAACAGAAGAGGTTTTAACCAAATCTATGAAGAAAATAGTTTCCAAGACAGTGCTGTTTTTGTACAAGAGAGCGCTTAAGAACTATCGCCGGGCATGCGGTCTTAAGTACGACCCTGATTCGGGCGGTTTGTCTGCCGTACATGATTGATTTTTAAACGTATCCCATAACGTTGGATTTTCTCGTTCGTTTCTCTTATCTTTGTGAAAAAAGATAGTATGAAATTACGAATCATAAAAAATCGTCCGATATTCGCTCCTGGCGGTAGTGTTCAGGATAAGAAACAGGATATTAATGTATCCTCTACTCAGCCTATTCTTGATTATGGAACGCCTGTTAATAAATGGGGTGAATCTGATATTCAGAATATATATATGCCTTCTGATGTGATTTTAGAAACAGAGGAGGGGGAGATAAATCCATTTAGTAGTATGCCTACATCCGATCCGTTTTTTGAAAACAATGATGCAGGATATGCAGGATATCTCGCTGATAATAGGGGTATGGTTAAAAACGTAGAGAAATCAGTCGTTGATAATGCAATGAATGTAGGTGGTGTTGATGCTGATTCCTCTAAAGAAAAACGTTCCCAAGATGGTAATCCTCTTGATCCTATGACTACCCCATATTATTCACCCGATCTAACCGGCAGAGCTCAAATGTTCGGTACAAGTCTTGGTCGGATAAGAGCCGGTAATAAGGTCGGTGCTAATGTGGCTCAAGCTGCCTTGTCCGGTGTTAGTTTAGGATTAGGTCTTACTCGTAATATCATGGGAGCTTCATCTGCTGCGTATGCAGCCAGCAGAGACGAGCAGGCGGCGAGGGAAAAGCTCGAAAAAGAGCGCCGGCAGCAGTTTATCCGATGGGAACGTGAAGGCGGTGGTGTTAACCTCGGAAATGGACAGAGAATAGATTCTTCCGATTTGACAGGAGAATACATTTACCCTCTTCCTAAATCTATGGAGGATAATGCTAATGTTGAGATAGAAAAAGGAGAATATGTTTCGACTCCGGATGATGTTGGTCCTATGGAGGCAAAAGGTAACAGGCATGAAGACGGCGGCACTCCCGTTGATTTGCCAGAAGCTCATATTATTTCAGATTACCGTACTATTGATGATGATTTTGCTTCTTACGTAAGGGAAAATTATGGCATTAGAGCTACGGAAAAAGATACATATGCTACGCTTCTTGATAGGTACAAGAAGAAAATAGGATTGTCCGAAAAGTATGATGATCAGGAACGTGTTTTCAAGAGGCTGGAAAAGAATAAGGATGTTAAGGATAAAAATACTTCTGAGTTGAATAAGTCTATTCTTTCCAAGTACGTAAATGATAATCAAAAGGAAATAGACGAACTTGAGGTGCAATTCAGGTCTTTTGCTGATATTGTCTATAACAAACAAGAGGAATCCAAGCGCCAAGAAAAGATAGATGCTTTCTTTAGAGATGGCGGAAAGGTTGATTTAAATGCCGTAAGAAAGCAGGCTAAGGCTCTTAACGTATCTGAATCTGATGCTAAAAATTGGATATACGATGAGTATGTAAAGAGAGTTAGGAAAATGGCTGAAGGCGGCCCTACCAAAGAGCAAATAGAGTGGGGTAAGAAAGTACAGCAGCTTTTAATGAAGCAGTTTGGACGTGCTCTTAATATGTCTATAGTAGATGTTGCAGACAGAGAGCAGATCCTTAATCCTGATTCTGGTGTAAATTCTAATCAAAATCTGCAACACAGAAGCAGTTCCGGTTATGGTAGGGTAAACAACAAAGCTATTTCTAATTTGCTTGATATTAACCGTTGGGCTAATAAATACAATACGGATGGAGATTTTAATACAGAAGGATTCCAGACTGGATACAATAGCCAACTAAACAACCTATGGGCTTTGGCAGAATCAGGTGCTATAGCCAATGCCGAAAAAGCCAAGAAATTTAGAGACGAATACGGATTTTGGGGAGAAGATGCTGGTAAGTACGACCAAGGAAGTAAATCGGCATATAACTCATTTGCCGTAGATGACAAATTTGGGCAAACTACGGCAACCAGATCATTTTATGGATTGGATGTAGTTACTCCTGAACAAAAGAGATTGTTGAACGAAAAAGGGATAAAGAATTATGTTGACTTATTTGGTGATAAATCTGATGCAGCTAAGAAGATTCTGGGTGCCGATTATAATAAGTTTGCTGCTTTAAAAGATAGCGGTTTGATGTCAGAAACAGACTTTGTTTTAGAAGCCGTAAATCCGGCATCAAAACCTATAGAAGCTGAACCTGTAGGAACCGGCGCTAAATCTCCCAACCCAGGTTCTCCAGGCAGGATAGAAGTGAAGAAAGAAAATCCTGTTATTAATACTACTGTAGAAACGGAAGCTGAGGAAGAAGATGATACAAAAGGAAGAAAAGGTGTCAATCCTGCTTTATCAGGTCCTATATTCCCTGAGATGTTGAGGATGCTTGATACCGGATTAGAGATAGAGGGATTGGAAAGGCATCAGGCTCCGAGAATAGATCCTGTTCTGCAATCTGCTGATCAGTATATCAACGAGCTCAACCGCGCGACATCGGCTCAGTTGGACGCAGTAGGTGACGTGCCCGACTCCCAGCGCTCCGCTATTCTGGCTAATATGAACGCCATAGCCGGAAGCAATATAGCCAAGTACATTAACGAAGTAAATTTCAATAACGCAAGGCAAATAAACGAAGCTGATAGATTCAATGAAATGGCTTATGTTCAGACAGACGATAAGAACATAGCGGAAAGGCAACGTTATGAATCTGGGTTATTGAAGGCTATGGCTATAAGGGATGAAAATCTTGCTCGTTATTATGACAGCATAAACAGTGAGATACAGAATAAGTTCAATGTTCGTACATCGTTGAATACCATAGCTTCCATAGCTCCGAATATGAGAATGCTTCCAAGTGGTCAAATTATTTACGTTCAAGGTAATCAGGATGTGATGAATATGGGTGATTATTCTACACCTTACTTGAGAAGTTTAAATGAAGAAGATGACGAAAATAAAAGAAGAAGGAGGACCAAATAGTGGCTTCACAGTATAGTATTTTAAGGCAATATGCCCCGTATGTTAGTCCTTACAACATAGATCTTGTTAAGGACGTCATGATGTACAAACAGCAGAAGGTTGATGCTGCTCGTGAAAAGATTTATACCCAGGTAGATTATCTTATGGGTCAAGAGATAGATAAGCCTGAAGCCCGCGCTTATATGGAAGATAAGATGTCAGGTGTGATTGCTAACATCAATCAAAAATTCAAAGGCGTGGATCTTTCTTCTGATGGTGTTACGAGAGCCATACAAGGAGAGATCAGTTCGGTGTTGGATGATACGGTCATTAACGCGATTGCCGGCACAAAAGAAGGCAGGAGAATGCATAAAATGCTATCTGATTTACAAATAAATAATCCAGAACTTTATTCTGCTGCGAATGCTTATGCGGCTTTAAAGCCGTATAATGAATGGGTGAATGATGGAAAGGCTGGTTCCCGTCTTGCTCCTCTTCAATATACTCCTTATACTGATTATAATAAGGAATTAAAAGATAGGATAGATTTTATAAGCAAGCTTCATAAAGGAGCTAAAGTTCAGATTCCTATTCTTGACAAGGATGGTCATCCTACCGGGGCAGTACAAGAAGTAACTAAGGATATGCTTACTCCTGAACAGATAGCTTCTTTTGCATTGTCAGGGTTATCAGATAAAGCAAGGCAGCAGATGCAGGTGGAGGCTATTTACATGGTAGACTCTAATCCCTCTTTATATTCGTATGATTCTGTTCTTGGTTTTATGAATAAGCAGATAAGTGATAAGCAGAGGTATGTTGATGCTCTTACTGCCGATCTTTCCGGTTTGGGTTCTGATCCTGCAAAGAAAGAAATGGTTGAAAATGAAATAAAGAGAGCCAAATCTGAAATAGCTTCCATGAAATCTGAATTTAGCAGAATGGATGAAAGGGCTTACGATCCGTATCTTGGAGCGATGAAGGTTATTGAAAATAATTTTATTAATAATGCTGCTGCTTCATATGCTTATGATAATTCGTCTTTCATAATCAAAGCCGACGAGCTTTACTGGAAAACCAAAGAATATAATCAGAGGGAAAGATTAGCTAATTTGAATTTCGAAAAATGGAAGATAGAATTTGAATATGAAAGAAATAGGGATATTGCAGAGTTTGAATATGGTAAGAATAAGGATGAAGCCAGATTTGGATTAGACGAAGAACGTCTGAAGATGCAGAATAGGCTTAATGAAGCCAGAATAGCAAAACTTATGTCCTCTGGTGCAGGAGCGGCAGGCGGCAGAGCTGGAAGCCGAGCCATGCAGGTGGGCGTTGGCACAAACTCTGGTGGAACTATTTCAGCTAATCCTATCGAAACTAAAAATATTAGCATATCAGAAGAAACTCATAAGAAGTTTAATAAGGCATATACAGATCTTGTAACATCCGGAAGTAGACTATCTACAGCCCTTGGTGCTGAAAACATGAAAAATATTCAAGCTGCCATATCAAGAAATATGACGGATGAAACATCAGGATACAAGTATCTTATGGATGAAGAAAAACTTCTTAAGTATATAAAGGACAATGGAGGTCTCTCTAATGATATGTTTGACAAGCTACCTGTGGCAGAGAGAAAAGCTGCCACAGATGCTTATATGCAGCTTAATAGCGCTGTAGACAAGATGGATATAGAGAATGATAGAATTAAGAAGGAGAATAAGATTTATGATAATATTGTATCTGAAATAGCAAATGCGATCGCGCAGAAGGAAGGAGGTAAACCCGAAGAATATATAGCCTATGCTACAGCGTTATCCCTTAATGATATTTTAAGAAAAAATAGAGGTACAGTCGGAGATGTAGAATCTGGAGTAAGATATTATGAAAAAGGATTCTCGCCTGCTGATATAGCTACTATAAGAAAGAGGGTGAAAAATGATGGCATTGATTTATCTAAAGTATTTGAGAGGGATAGCAAAAGTGGCAGGTATTTCTTAAAAAAATACGATGATGTAAAAAATAGTTTCTCGGATGGTGAAGAAAAGGTGTTTTTTAATACACTGTATTCTATTAGCGGAATGGAGAGCGTTGGAGGTGATGTAGTAAGCGATATTAATATAGCCAATAAAATAACTAAGGTTCAAGATGATGGTATAAATGAGATACGTAAAGAATATCTCGAACTGTATTCACCTAACACAGTAACGTATTCAACCAAATTAACCTCCAAGGAGGCTGGTTATAGAGAGATGGGTGTTCTCAGGGATCTATTTACTAAAAAAATGGCAGAGCATCCTGTTGGTAAATCTAAATCATCATCGGCAACTATTGAATCATTTTCTTTGACAGAATCGGGAATAGCCGACAATGGAGAGAAGACTTACAGTTTGGTTGCTAATCATACTGGTGAAAGAGAGGAAATAGATATTGTTGAGGTATCTGAAACAGAGTTGATAAATAATGGCATAGATCCTGGTATTAATACTCCTTCCGTCGATATAGGTGGATATGAAAGTGGTATTATAAGACCTACATTTGGAAGTGATACCAATATGTGGTATCCGAAGATGCTTGAAAATTCAGATATATCACCCGCTTATGCTTCTGTATCTTCAATGATGAAAGTGTTATCAGATATGATAAATGAATCTGGTAATAATTTAGATGATATGCCAGAACAAAAGGTTTGGCTTCTTAATGCAGCTAAAGATATATTGGATAACAGTGGAAAGCTTGGTGTAAAGGTTGAAGGTTATGATCCTAAGACAAGTTACGGTTATGGATATGAGACAAGGCTTTATCTTATGGAGAATGGTAAACCTGAGTTAATAGATTCGTTTGATACTCCTAATGTATGGTTTGCGGATAATGTGTCTAAAGAACTTGCTGTTGCGCCTCAGAAAAAAATAGTTGATTTTGTTGTGGCAGCCATAACAGAGGAGATTAAGGATATGGTGGCGGCAAAAGAAGGAGGTAATTTGCCTACGTCTTTGAATAAAAACGGCAAGTTGATGAAGTTGTTGAATAGTGTAAATAGGGAATAATATATGGAAAATAAGGAACAGACATTGGTAGAGAAATCAGGTTTCTTACCATCTACTGGATTAAGAGGGTATAATGCCGTAGTTCCTACGCGATATGAAGAAGAATCTTCTCTTATTGAGGGAGCAAAAAGAGAGATGGAGAGGATGAAAGTAGGTTCATATACTCCCCCGGTATCAGCCATAAATCCTGATGATGATTCAGAAAAAGGGTCTGATATTAGCGGAATAGATACTTCTTTTGATGTAGACACATCTTTTTCTGGATTAAAATCGGCTCTGAATGGTGGAGATGACCCAAGAAAGAAGAAAGAGGAATCTTATAATAAGTTAAATTCCATGATAAAATCTATTCAAGATAAATCAAGGAATACTTATTCTGGTAAACAAACGTCTTATGGTGAGGTTATAGCTGGTAATCAACAGTCATCTGCTGCTGATTTTGGTGTATTTGGTAAAGGAAGAACTATTAAGTTAGATGAAGCATATGACTTTTTATCCGATGGGAACATTGGTCTTGCAAAGTTTAAAAGTTATATGCCAGGAAGGGATAATGAAGATTATTACGGAAGAAGGCAAACTACTTGGAATAAGGCTGTTAATGGCATAGGAAAACTTGTCACAAAAACAGCATTATATGGTGTATCAGGAGTAGTAGGTATTATCCCGGCTGCGTATAATCTTATAAAGACTGGTACGTTATCTTCTGCATTTGACAATGATTTTACACGGGCCATAAATGATATAGATGAAAGGATAAACCACTCTCTTCCTCATTATTATACAAGAGAAGAGCGTGATATGGGATTTTTGCAGAGTCTTGGAACTGCAAATTTTATTTTTAATGATGTTATTGGAAATGGTCTATCGTTTACGACAGGAGCTATTCTGTCTGCCTACCTTACAGGTGGGATGGGCGTGTCAAGTCTTGGAGCTGTTGGCGCTAAAGTAGGGATGAGAGTGGCCGGAAAGATGGCGGCGTCTAAGATTGCGGCAAGTGCTGTAAAATCAGCTTTTGGAGCGTATAGGGCAGGAGCGATGTACGGCAGGGCCATAGGCAATATGGCCAAGGTAGGAGTAAATACGTTCGTGGGCGCCGGCTGGGAGTCTGCCGTGGAGGCTCAGTCCTTCATGAAAGACTCTGAAAGTAAATACAAGGAATATTTTAAAAATATGTATGGTCGGAATCCTAATCAGTCTGAGATGGCTGAATTTAAGAGTTCTATTTCCGATACAGCAAACAGCATATTTTTAGCTAATATGGGTATAGTTGGATTATCCAATTATCTTCTTCTGGGAAAATATCTTGGAGTAGACACTGGTTTTGCTTCTAAATACATACCTGGATTAAAGGGTGTATCAAACACATATAGGGGATCAAAGAGTTTTGTAGATCGCTATTTGTTTGGATTAGGGACTAAGAAGGTAGCGGGTGATGCTGGAAGATTACAGACGATAAAAGCAAATTTATTCCAGAAATCCTTAGCTACTGTTTGGAATGTATCTAAAAGACCCATATCTGAAGGTGTATGGGAGGAAGGCATGCAAGGTGTTGCTCAGCGCATGGGGGAAGATTTTATTAGATCAAGATATGATAAGACGTATCTTGATGCTACGTCTTCTATAGTTGATTCTTTTTCTAAGGCCATAGCTGAACAATTTACAACCAAAGAAGGATTGAAAGAGATTGGCATAGGAGCCCTGATTGGTGGTTTATTTGGAGCCGGAAATGGTGCTTTTGGTTTATATGAAAGGAGAAATAAAGAGCGTACTATTAATACTGATGTTGAGAAATTTAATAGTAATAATGCTTTTACTTCTCAATCTGTAAAAGACTCTATGCGAAATTTAGCCGAATTTAATGCTCAAATGAATGATCCTGAATCAGATTATTATTCTAAATTTGAATTATCTGACAGAATGGGAATGTTAGAGGATACGGCTAACAATTTCAGGTCAATGGTTAAAAGCCTTGACGAAAGTGAGTTGGCTTCTGAAATGAAAGTAGATGAAGAAACTGTTAAAAAATACAAGGAAGATATTATAAAAGATTTTGATAAGAAGTTAGCCAATTATAAAAAAGCTTCTTCTTTTGCTGAGGCTATTACTGCTGAGACTTCATCTGATCTTTATCGATCTAATGTTGCTAATGTTGTGTTTAAGGGGTTGGATGCAGAGGATATAGCAATGGAAACATCAAATGATATTGCTGATTATGTAAATGACAATAATTTGTTTGATGATATAAATACGTTTTATTCATTATCAAGTCAAGCTTTTGATATAGCTAATCAGTTAAGGGAATTGCGTAATGAGATCAATGATCTGAATGCTGAAATAGAGAGGTTGGCTACAACTCCAAGAAGAGTAGAGGATGGCAATGATACCGAAGCAGAGGCTATAAAACAAAAAACTATTAAATACGATAATCTTAATAAGGAATATAGAAGGTTGTCAGAAGATCTTCTTAGTAGTTATAAAGAAGTATTTTATTCTTTTGATCCTGGAGTATTAGCTCTTGAGTTGTTTAAATCCGAAACAATAACTGCTGAAGATATATTGAAAGCTTATGACTCTGTAGCTTCTTTAAGTACTTATATTGAGAATAATAAAGGGAAGAAAGAAGCAGAGGATTTAAGAAATATGGTGGTGAAATACCAGCAAGCCATTACCCAATATAAGGTTTTACGGTCATTTATGAACTCCATACAGGATAAGAAATTCATGAGACATGATTTTTCTTTATTTTCTAAGTTCTTAAATGATATGGTATCTTCTAATACTGAATCTATAGAAAGTGATCGTTTTTATCAGACAGAGGGTAATAATGTCAGTTTGGATGAAAAAATAGATGAACTTCTGAATAATGGAGAAATAAATTTAGATGAAGCATTTACCATGAAAGTATTTGGTCATCTAAACGATGGTATAACTCAGAAGCCGAAAGAGGATATATTGTCTGATTTTGATTATGAGTTGGCAATGAAAGATCTTTTGTCTGCACCTATAGAGGTTAGAGAACGTATCGTAGATAAGATATATACAGGTAATCAAGATCTTTTATCTCCAAGGGAGAAGGAGATATATGAAAAGTATAAACAGGATATTGATGATTATATATCATATCTTGGTGATAGTCCGGCTAAGATGATAAAAGATTTATCGGATAAAGTTAAGAGACTTACTGAACCTCGATCTGTGTATGAGGACAATAAGATCATTATTGATATGGCTAAATCAAATTTGGAACCAGATCAAAGGCAGGAACTTGATGATGCTATTTCTTCGTATGTGGATATAATGAACAGACGGGACAAAGGGGAGAAAGTTGACGAAGATAAGCTTGCTGATTCGGTATTTACCATAGAAGATCTTGGCCAGGTTGGAAACATCACGGATCTCCTTCCTTATGTTGAACAAAACAGGATTATTGACAAAGGTCGTATCTCTGAATCTACGTTGAGTAATTTTGGGGAAGATGATGCTAATATAGATTCTCTTGTAAATGAGTTAGATGAATCCGATAATACGCCAGGAGCCAATATAGATAGCGCCCAGAATCCAGAGACGTTGATGGTGAGAAGAATCTCCAATGACGGCAATGAAAGGTATGAAATTGCAGGTCTTAGAGCCGATAAATTTATATCTTCAATAAAATCATTGGTTCCTATTCAAATAAGTTCTGAAACGAACGCTAATGGAACTAAAAGGTATTTCCTTAACATAGGTGGAGAAACGGCTACCGTGATAGAACTTCTTTATCATGCGAGATGGTCTATAGACAAAGAATCGGCTCGTGTTCTTAATCGCTACACAGATGTGTCTATTCAGGACGTGGGTAATTCCTATTCTTTGGTTTATAAGCGTCTTGATTCAGATGAGTTGGTTCCGTACAGAACAGGTGTCGGATTCGGAGAGAATGAGGTAGATAAAATAGATCAGGAAGCATTATCTTCTTTGAAAAAAGGAGATAAGGTTAATCTCGAAATAGATGTAAATGATACCTATAATCAGTCTCTTTTTGCCGAATACAATGATGCTGTTCAGTCCGGCGATAAAAAAAGAATAGAATCTGCTGAGAATAAACTGGTGTCCAATATGGTTATCAAGGTCATGAGTGGGAGCCGATTCGTTTCTGTCGTAAAAGCTGATACAGGAGGCATAGATGGTATAAGTAAGATAAGAAGAACGGCTTTTAACAAGTGGAAGAAGGACGCCGGCCGGTCGGCTACCATCGGCGTCGGCACGCATGTTGTTGCCCAGACCCTTCCCGGAAGACCGGTGTTTAACATGAAGGTGAACGGTCAAGGATATGGCCAGGTAGAAAATCTCCCTATTACCGAAAAAGGTGCTGAAAAAGTATCTGATGTCGGATATGTATTAAATGGCAAAGTCGTGCTTAAGAACGGATCTAAATACACAGGCTTCCCATTTGCTTATTCTATATTAAATGACAAGGGGAATAATTACAAAAATGTAAGAGTTCCGGTAGTTGTCATCAAAGGTAAAAACGGTCTTAATTATCTTTTCCCAGTTAGCCTGCGTTCTGTGGAATCAGAGGAAGGGCGGAAATGGATGTCTTTTATAGATATGCTGCTTGAATCCGGTGATTCTGAATTGCTACAGATGGGTCAAGATGATATACAAGATCTTAATGCGTATCTAACCAAGTTAGGCCTTGATCCGGCTTCGTATCAAGTATCGTATTTGAATCCTATTTCAGGGCTTAGAAAAGCTCGTGAGGCTATAGAAAAATTATCTACGGTTCCTGATGTTGTTAAATGGGTAGAAGATGAAAGCAGGAATGTGAAAGACATTGTGACGTCTGAAGTAGAATCTGGAATAGATTTCGAAGGTGAGATGTTTGTCGCTCCTAAGATCAGGATTCAGTTTGGTAAATCATCTTCCAGACCTAAATCACTTATAGAGGATGATCTTCCTTTCTCTGATGAGGGTAAGACCGTTACTTCTAAAGAATACGTGGATGTTTATGAAGAGGAAATGCCAGAGGAAGGGGCTGCCCGGGAGACTCAGACGGCGCCATTAGCTCAGCCGGCTCCTGCGGCACAAGATGCGCAGTCTTTACCTGGCAAGAAGCGTACCTCCAGGAAAAACTTCTCTCTTATGTTAAACGAAATAGAATCTCATATAGAAAAAGAGGGATTGCCGCCTTATGCTAATATTTTTGATTTTATAGCAAGGAAGATTGTAGGAGGTGATTTGAGGTTTCTTCGTGAGAGAGGTAATCCTAAAAGCCTTAAGGAGGAAATGGGATTAGAACCTAAAGGAACAGTAGGTGATAAAATATCCACTCCTTCCAGTAAAGGTGGTAAGACTTTAGAAGAATACATTTCTTGGCTTCGTTCTCAAACAGATCAGGTGGTGGTTGATTATGTTGGTCCAAGATCTGATGAACAAATTATATCAGAGTTGAAAAACTTTTTGAAATATATTAATTTTGTTCCAAGTAAGGCTTTAAATTATTCTCTTAGAGTCAATGGCATGGATACCCTAAAAGAATATGGCACAAAAGAGGAAGTAGAAAAAATGGAATCTGATATCAATAGTTTGGTTTCTAAAGTTTTGCCTACGGTGGATAATAAAACTGTAGAAGATGTTTCTACTGCAATAAAATCAAACAACTTGCCTGCCATATGGAGGCCCGTGGAAAGCCTTGATATGACAAACGAGGAAAAAATAGAGTTTTTGAATAACGTAGCAGATTTCCTTAGCGGCATACCAGAGTATGATGCTGTTGTGGAGTCTATAGAGTCAGAATCAGATAATATTTTAAATGATGGAAAAGAAGGAAGTGCAGAAGGCGGTGCAGTACGCACTGAGGAAGATGGCGATAAAAAGGGAGATGGAGAAGGCAAAGGACAATCCAGAACAAATGTCGAAGTTGAAGGAAATGTCGAATTACCTGGATCTACAAAAGGAGAAATAGAAAAAGACGAACCTCGTATATCCGAAGAACCGCTTACTCACATATCAAGGGTAACAACCCCTTATTTTCTGTACGGCGGTGATGAAGCATATACATCTGTTCCGGCTAAGGTAGAACAGATACCTGAGAAGATAATGGGTCGTAATGGCATTAAATTTGGTATGAGTGTAGTCGAGTTAACCAAATTAGGGTACAAAAAAGCTGGTGGAAACTGGATATATAAATTCTATATGAACTCAGGTGTGTATGATTTGTATAATATCAGTACCGGTGAAGCGTTTAGGGCAAAACCGGATCTTGGAGTTAAGATAAGTTCCAGTGCATTCATCCGCTCTTTATCTCAATCTGGTAGAAAAATACAAAATATGATGAGTAATATGAGCCAGGAAGAGATAGATAGGAATAAGAATCTCGTAGAAGGTTCTGATAATTCGGATTCGATAAATGAGTTAAATAAGGAGTGTTGAGTATGAGAAGGAGATACGAAGATGTTTCAAATCTTGTTCAGTATCAGTTGAAGACCAATCAGCAGGGGAATATAGAGGTTTATGTTGATGACAGGTTTGTTGGAAACGTAAGTGAAGGAGTCTGTAATTGGAAGGATATTGAATACAAGAGTAAGGTTACTATATCTTTGAAAGGAGTCGAGGATAAGGCTAAAACCTCAAGTAAAAGAGTCGGTCCTTATTGTCACATTTATAGCATATTTGGAGGAAATGAATCTTATCATGCAGGTCCGGATAGTAATATAAAAAAGAGTCCGGTTACCACCTTTATAATGTATTGTTATAAAAATGGGGATATTACAACTACCACTACTTATACTAAAAATTTATCTGGAACTCTTCAGATAGGTAAAACACAATTGACTATCAATTACAAACAAAGTAAAAGTCAGTCTTTCTCCGGTGGTTCTGGAGATTATGTAACATCCGTATCTGATTTCCCTTTTGTTACTGGTCCAGGAAATGATAGCGTTGAGTTCGAAGGAGAGGGAAGATTGATAGTTGAGACAGAGGCTTCGCATTATGAAATAGAAGTTTCATAATTTCTATTTTTATACTATCTTTGTCTAAAATATTTATCACTATGGGTGTCAAATGTCAGATAGAAAAAAAGGAAAATGAAATAAAACGGGTTAAGGCTCCTAACGGGGAGCCTTCCGTCCTTTACGAAAGTGCTTTAAAAGTATTAGGAAACAGCGAGCGGGCTCTTCAGGTATGGGCTAAGGCTTACACTCCTGGTTTTTTGTCGTATTACGGTCATTGGAATAATCCGGCTCCAGGGGAGATATTTAATACCGATCCCAATGGCGAACCTCTTTTAGAAGACGTGCTGTCGTATATGAAGCGTCAGACTTATTTTGCTGATCCTTTAACGGCTCAGGACATTAAGGATGTAAGGGATTTCCTTTTGTCTACTCATTATTTTTTCAATGCGTCTTCATTGTCTAATGCTATTCTCTTCGATTTTTATGTAGATGGCAGTTTGATACTGAATGAGCAGAAATTAAGGAGATCCGGTTTGTATGATGAAACAGAGATAAGTCGTATTTTATCCGATCCTTCTGTTTTAAACGAGGTTTTGACTTCCATGAGAAAGTTAATAGATTCTTCTATTAACGAACATGATAGGGAAAAAGATAATTATTTTATGTCTATTGACTATCAGTATGGTCCTATTGTTTACAAGGAGGGAGTGTTTAACCAATTTGGTAAAAAGGTACCATATAATCCTTCTGAGCTTTATTATGCTATGCGTAAAACAGTAGCCGGCATAAAAAACTTTTCTGAATTTTCATCTGCTTTTGAATCGTTGAGAAATTCCTATCCTGAACTGGTTGAGAAATTCGTTTCTGATAAAGAATTTGCCGAATCTATGTTTGATGAGTTCTCATCTACGAATAAGATTCCGGTAATAAACATAGAAGGGGATGATGTGGTAGAAGGCAAGAGAAGATCCTTGTCTAAGTTACAAGATCTGTCTTATTACAATCCTGGCAAAATAGAGTTCCTAAGAGCTCGTATATCAGCTTATTTACATAGGGCTAATGCCGACACCGAATCCGATTTAAGAAGCATGATATGGGATATAGAAGAGGCTTGTACGTGGTTTGGCATAGATATAATAGGGACATCGGAAACTTATGATGGCACAGAAGAATCTTTGAATAAGATAGATAATTTGATGCTGGATCTTGATATTTATGTGGCCAGGCATAATGATGTAAATTATGCTCCAACGCTGGCATCTTCTATAGATGATGTTCTTGGTGATAGCACAGATTATTATTCTGAATTATTGCCGGAGTATATGGATAATTTGAATATCGTTTATTCTGAATCCAATATAGACCCAGTAGAAGCGTTTGAGAAACATTCATTGCTTAAGGTAGGAGATAATCTATATCAAAGGATCAGCAAAGATGATATTAACGAGATGTATCAAATATCAACAGTGTTAGCCAAGCACAACCTAACTCATTTTTCTACTAAAATATATCCTGAATCTTGTTTTAAGAACGGCGTTTTGGATAAAGAGAAAGTACGGAACGTAGATAATAATACGCTCATGGCTTCCATTAAAAAATACGTCAGATCGTTCATGGATTCTCAGAACACGGAGGACATGATAATGACCAGGATGGCGTTTGGACACCCGGCGGTACTTGACGTTCCTTACGTGGATGTGGATCGGGAGTATAGTCGATACATGAACAAAAAACAAGATAGCGAAAACCCATTATCCTTATTCGATTTATACCAATCTTACCTTGACAACAAACTCCATAAAACAAAATTATATGATAATGCCTATAAGTATCTTGACTTCAAACCTGGTCCATCTTTGGGCCTTATTTCTGATGATCCTGATATTTTGAAATCAATAGAATTATCTTTATCTGGAAAAGACAGGTTGATGTTGTTTGATTATAGCATGACCAGTACCGACCCTTCTTTATCAGAATTGTTTTATTTGGAGAAGTACGACTCTTCGTATGCCGGGAATGATTTTGAACACTATTTTTACACCAGGCACCCGTATCTGTTAAAAGAAAAATCGGGCCCTAATATCGTAGAGCAAGATGGTGTTATAACAGCCGAAGGTATTTATGATAATTTTATAAGAGTAGGTAATAAGATATGGTCTAAAGTAAGCGAGAGTAGTTCCGGCTCTATCTACCAAAATCTGACAGGAACCGAATCGGAGGTGAAATACGATTCTACTCAGAAGGCTAAGACGGTAGAAACCGATTACGCTCCATACCAAAACAGATCTGGCTTGACGCAAGATATGATCGTAAGCAAGTCTGAATTGGATGATCTTAATAAATTGGAATGCAAATAATTTTTGTATATAT
>ENA-OZFC01000888-OZFC01000888.1-human-gut-metagenome-genome-assembly--contig:-NODE-888-length-16601-cov-23.904086_pt1 | contig 16601 bp, 9 predicted proteins | sample MGYA00245076_ERZ653625 | MGnify/ENA primary metagenome ERZ653625 (study PRJEB26926, sample SAMN06165169) | human gut metagenome | biome: ENVO:00009003; feature: ENVO:2100002; material: ENVO:00002003... | reverse complement strand
CTTTATGAGAAAACCAACTGGCACGCTCGTCCTGGTCGAAAGCCACCTTTCCGGTGATAGGCATAATGGCAAACTGTCCGTAATCGTTAATCCACGGACTGGGCTGGTGTGTCTGCTTGAATCCGCGAATCTTGTCGGCATCATAAGTATAAGCCCATCCATCCCCCATAGTACCGGTCTGTGGTGTCCAGAAATTCATACCCCAAGGCATTGCCACAGCAGGATAAGTGTTGCCCGTAGAAAGGGCATGCTTGGATTGCGTGCCAACCAAGGTGCTGACGTAATCAACAGGAGTAATCGGCTCGTCAACCGGCAGTAAGGCCGCCTGCATACCGCCTACAAGAAGAAGGGCGGTTCCCCATGCAAAAAGTCTTTTCATTCGTTTAATAGATTTTGTCATTGTTTATTTCCAACCAGCTTGCCTTCAAGCATTTTCATGTAATATCCGCCTACTACCGAGCGGGCCTTGAAGCCACGCCAGTTGGGCTTGTCGGTAAACACCCAGTCGGACATAGGCACGCGGTCTATCGTTTCGTTCATGAACTTATGCAGAGGAACGATGAATTCACGGAAAGTGGCCAGGTCAGGAGCCATTGTAGCAGTCCACATGATCCAGTCGGTCTTGGTATAAGTCTCACGACTGTCCAGAGGCAAACCATAAATATTCTGCTTCGTCAGATAATAAGGTATCTCCATTTCTGCAATTTTTGTGTCAAAGATATTCAGTCCGAGCAATTTATCCCAGACAAGGTTGTACTTCTGGCTCCAGGTACCCGGCTTGTCAAAGGTCAGACGATAATGGTCACCGTCGTTGGCCATACGTTCCCACTCAGCCGCCATCTGACGGGCCTTCGTTGTATAGCTTTCGGCAACATCCTTCTTGCCGAGCATTTCGGCCAACCGGCCATAAGAGGCCACCCCTAAAATTGCCTTGATGGAAAGATTCGTGTTATGGGCAAAGTGTCCGGCGAAGTCATCGGTACAGAGCTGGTTCTCAGGATCGAGTCCCTTTTCCACCAGATAGTCGGTCCAGGTGGTGAGCACTTCCCAATGTTTGGCCGCATAGCCGGCATTGCCCTCTACGGCAGCAATGGCAGCCGTAAGAATCAGCATGTTTCCACTCTCCTCAACCGGCATATCGCCTCCGTAAACCTGTCCGTTGGCAAGAGGATAGGTACCCAAATCATGGGCGGCGAAGGGCTTGGTCCATTTGCCGCTTTCACTATAATGGAAGATACCGTTCATCATGCCTTTCTCCAGTTCAGGATTATAGATCAGATAGAGGGGAGCCGAGGGGTAGGTCAGGTCCACCGTATTGATACAGCCGTTACTGTTGTTTTCCTTCGACAGCCACAAAAGGTCACCGTTGGGGGCTTCCACCAGCTTGTGGGCGGCAATGGACTGACGGTAGGCCAACGCGCAGAGTTCGGCATATTCCTTGCCGCCTACGGCAGAAGCAGCTTCCATTAACTTTTTATCGAAGGCATAGCAGCGTGCCAGCAACTCGTCATACTCATTGTAGGCGCCCAGCATTTCCGACTCGATGGTACGGTCGCCTTTCGAGTTCCAGTAAGGACGCAAGTTTGTACCGAAGTATTGGATGGAATAGATGTCGTCATATCCCAGCATTATCTTGTCGGTGACCTTCCTCACTTTACCATAGTCACGCACCAAGGCCATATTCCCGTTGCTGTCCTCACTCGCAAGCGAAGCTGAATTAAAGGTGCCGTTCACGAAGTTCTTGCGCAGTTCGGTACTGTTGCCGATGCTGTATGCTGTGTTTTCTTTACCGGAAACCATGTAGAAATATCCCCAGTCAATGCGAAGGTCATCGCCCTGCTTAGCCAGGATATTCTGCTCTTTGCTTCCGCTCTTCAAGTAAAGCAGCCCGTCAGCTTCATATCCCTCGCTTGCAGATTGCTGGTAAGGCTGGTCGAGCGCCCAGCGCGGCGAGGCCTCAAAGTACACCTCCACATCGTGTTCCTTGCCGTCACGGGCAGCAACACTGTAAGTAAGGTAATTCACGGGGCGGCTCAACAGCTTCAGGTCTTCCATGAAAAGAGGTGCCGTGAAAGTGACTTTCAAGTCGACATCACCACAGGTAAAAGCGTAGTGTGTCTGCATGGGCTGCACGTCGGCAGAGGTCTGCACGGCTGTGTTGCCAAACACGGTTTCCTGATGTTTCGGAATCTGCAGGCCGAAGTCGAGCAGACCGTTGCCGACCGGATTGATACACTCGGCGGCAATGATGTTGTCTCCTTGTTTCAAAGCAGCCAAAGCCTCATCGGAAAGTTTCACGACCTTGTTCTTATTGCATGTGGTTCCCGTACTGTGTATCTTCACTCCGTTGATATAGAATACAGCATCATCATCATTGGAGAATTCCAGATAGACAGGTATGCCGGTCAAATCGCGGTCGATATTTACCGTACGGCGCACCCAGATATTGCGGGTTCCCCATTGGGTCTTGGCTGTAGGCTCATTTTCTTTGGTACCAAAGGCACCACGGTCCGACTTCCATCCGGAATCATTGTAATCGGCAGATGTCCAGTCGCCAGCGGGCTTATCTGTGATATACCGTCCAGTCCACTCCCCTTGCTGAGAGGTGGGCACGATTGCATTCATCTCCAATTCTTCAGTCCCCATAAAACGGTAGGAAACACCGTCTACCTTCACCACGCCAATCAGAGGGAAATCCTTGCCCGTCCAATGGCGAACGGGGCTGTCATAAAGGTTATCGCTCATGGACCATGCACTGACATAAGGATCGATGGTAACAAGCGGGTAGGCTGGAGCTCTCAAGTCATTCTTGACGACTTCATAAGACGTATCCTTGTCACTGCACGCAAAAAGGCATGATGCCAACAAGGGGTATAAAAGCTTTTTTCTCATATCGTTTATATAATATAATTGTTTATGTTGTTAAATGCTAAAAAATAAAAGGTCTGAGATTACCAGCAAAACTTCACCGACACTCCGTCAGGATTATTCTCAAACTCTATCAAATAGGTATGACTTGCTGCATGCCAACGCTTGGTATCGAATACTTCTTTGCCATCGACTGTCACACTCTTAGGACAACTCGGCAACAGTACCCGCGATACGTTTGAAGTCTCGGCAGGACTTTTCGCCACATAGGAATACCAGCCTTTTCCGCGTTCTTCCTGTTCTTCGCGACTTGCCGAAGCCAGCACTTGAGGCTTCTTCTTACCGGCTACACGTTCTACATTCAGCAACAAGGCTTGCTCACCCGGATTTATCCGCTTGGAAGTGTATATCGGTAATTTGGGATCAAAAAGGTCAATCAAACATCCTTCCACAGTAAACGGCTCGTCGCTCACACTCTCTTCAAGCACAGCAGCCAAGTCGTAATCTCCCCTTTGCAGATAGAAGTTGTTTTTGAACTCCAGCTTTCCCGCTTTCGCGTTCTGCTCGTACATCCGGGCCGCAAGATACAAAAAATATTTGTCACCACCCTCATGCAGGACATAATCTTTAGGATCGGTACGAATAACACATACAGTTCCCTTACCGTAACTATATTCTCCCTGATTCGGCCAGGCAGGAAGCCCCATCTGCTCAAAAAGATGTGCGGAAGGGGTAGCATAGTTATGCCCGTTGGTATTCCACCATTCCCTTACATTCTGGAAAGGGTCGTTATCCGTTCCACTATAAATCAATACTCCCCCTTTCTTCACCCAATCGGCTATGTGGCTGTGCGCTTCAGGCTCAAGCGGTTTCATGTTCGCATAAGTCATCAACAACACTTTTGTGTCAGCCAGCGCTTCCTTATAGCCGAGGTTCTCAATGTGGACGGTCTTGACGGGTACCCCTCGTTTGAGCAAAGGCAACGCCTGACCGTAGAAATTCGCCAATTGTGGGTCTTCATATCCGTTGTGCGTAGGGAAACGCTGGAACATCAAGGAGTTTGCCATCAGTACGCTGAATCCTTTGCTTCCGGTCAGTTCTTTATCAGTCAGAGGCATACGGTTCAAGGCATTAATCATCACCTGCATCTGTGTGGAATAGAAACGGGGAATACGTTCTTTCTTGTCGCTATTGGCACTTGTCCGATATAGTCCTTCGTAGATACGTTCCGGCCAAGGCATCACTTCGTAATCGGCTATATTGGGATAGAGTAATTGTGCAGTAAAGGTAGCCTGATAGTTTTTCTTATAATCTGCCCAGTCACGCGGCCAGTCTTCGATAGGGTCGGTCAGAAAGAACATCTTGCGACCAGTAGGAGCAGTCATTGACTCCATAGAGCCATACTCCAGATAGGCAGTCTCGAACACACGCTCACGTTTGCGACCGTCAAAGAAATTCGGCTCACGCGAAGTTCCGGTCCACACCTGAGCAATGTAACCGTCCACACAAGGAAGTGAGGCAAGGCTTGCTTCTGGACTGACAATCTGCCATTGCGAATAGTTCACCAGCGAGTGGGTGGGAACGTAGCACTTCACGTCCATCCCTTTGCTTTTACCATATTCTTTGGCAAAGGTGAAAACTTCATTCAGTGCACGATAGTACAAGTAATACTTGAGTTTGCTCGACAAGTAAGTATTTTCCGGAGACTCGTGTTGCGGTCTCCACTCGAAGCCATAGTATTTTTTCCATTCCTTCTTAAAAGAATCACTGTAACCGGCTCTTGCCCAAAATTCAGGCTCTTCCATGAAGATGGCATCCACACCGACGTCGATTACCCTCTTCACATGTCTCTCTTTCAGATAACTTAAAAAATTCTCCGACGGTACGATATAGGGCACCATGTGACCGTGCCATATCGTATCTCCGGTCTGTGTGACGTCCCTCATCCAAATGCCATTTCCCGTCCCATTGTCCGGTAAAATAGTCCTGATATTCACCCCAAGCAATACCGGTCATAAAGTGTATGATATATCCACGTTCTTTCCAGGACTTCACCCGTTCCTCAAAAGATAGTTTGCGTGATTTATCCGAAGGATTTCCCCCTACTCCATACACCATCACCGCATCGGCCCTATTGTCTATAGAAGGCTTCCACTCGCGTGAGGTTTGAAAAGTGGTTTTAACATTGTCCTTGGTCTGAGCATCTACAGAGATGCCTATTGCCAAGACAGCCAAACTTATCAAAAAATGTTTTTGCTTCATATTGGTTTCTTGTTTTTATGGTATTAATCATTGTCCTTACCACTATAATGGCAAAAGATTGCTCAACAGCCGAGGCTTTGGCACTATAGCAGCAAAGCCTCGGCTGTATGCCATCAAGCTACGGAATAAGTACTTCCACCGGCTCACTGTAGTTCCAACGGCGTGTGCCGCTACCTACAGGTGTGTCGTAGTTAATACGTGCGGCAGCGCGTACAAACACTTTGCGGCCCGAAGGTATACTGCCGTTAGACTGGACAATAACTTCCTTACCCAGTAAATCCTCGAAACTCTTACCTTCATAGCTGATGCTGCTCGACCAACGCTCGTCGCGTGCCCGGTAGCCTACTGTGTTTGAGTAGCTGACGAAGAACTGGATGTCAGTTACATTCAAGTATTCGTCTTTCCAATTGCCCATCGGCTGGATTTTTTCACGGAAAACTTCATCCGACACACCGCGTGTCACGCGTACTTGTGCCTTGATGACCCCATTGCTCACCTGCGGATCACCTACAAACTCAACGTTCAGAAAGGGCTGTACTTCAAATTTCACTTTCGTCGTACCACTGATTTCAGTATTGACGGAACCATCATGGAGCAAGGTACCGTCTGTATTTTCACGCACTAATGGAATGAACGGGCCGTCGATACGGACATTATACTCACCTTTGAAGAGCTTCGTGTTCTGGAATGTACCGTCCATCATACAGTAAAAATCGGGATTATGTTGCACATTGTCACCCCAACTCAATTCGGTCAGACGGACACGGATACCCTCACTGCCCTGGTCGGTCAATACACGCTTACCAGTTGCTTCATCTACCACTTCGCCCCAAATTGTTTCTGCCGGTTCCTCATAGTTGTCTATTTCGAACATGCTGCATGAGGTTAACATGAACAAGGCGCTGAATAAGCTATAAAATATTGTCTTTTTCATACGTTTTAAGTTTTTTAATTATTGAATTTTATCGATTAGGCTGCTGGTCAATCACAGGACTCTTAGAAACCTCACCACCCGGAATCGAGAAATAATAGTCCACCGGAGTGTAACCGAAGTCCTTGTCACCGGCAGTCGTATAGTTGAAACAAACATCAAAGAACCACTTGCCGGTCGCCGTCGAATAGAACGGATAGATACCACGGAAACGATAACGAGTCGTGTTGCTGAAACGGTCCTTATTGCGTTGCTCACCCCAGAATCCATCGCGACCTTCATAGTGATTCACACGCCAGCGACGCAAGTCCCATTTGGTCTTATGTTCGAAGGCCAACTCCTTGCGACGTTCCTTGCGGACGATATCACGGCTGTCTGTTGTACCAGTCAACGAGGCAGTCAACAACCGGGCACCGGCACGCTCACGAATATCATTGATGGCTTTCGTTGCCACACTCAACATATCTGTACCATCAGGAGAAGAGACGCCCGCTAACGAAAGTTCCACAGCAGCCTCGGCTGCATTCAGCAGCACTTCGGCATAACGCATCAAAATAAAAGGTTGTGCACTATTGCCTTCCCGAGGAACAAATGCAGGATCAGGGTTCAACCATTTACGTGCCAGCAGACCGGTCATAGCACTTCCACCATCTTCATAGAAAGGACCGTTCTGGCCAGCAGCCTTCATCGTAGAGCCATCAGGCAGGGTTACAATTTCCTGCTGATCTTCAGGTTTCGGACTGAGATAAAGCGTTTTGGGCTTCTCTTTATAAGCACTCAGATGATTGTACTTGGTAGTGGCAGCACCATACGAATAGTCACTAAGAAGCGGTTTGACAGGCGCGGCCCCCGTATAAACACCGGCATAAATTTCAATTTCCTTACCCTTAAACACATCACCAGGGAAGATGACGTAAGCACGCAATCTAGGTTCAGCATTCTTGTAATAGTCCATGGGACTATCATACATAACGTAATTACCTTCGGTACAAGAATTGCCTGTCGTCACCTTCAGGGTACCGTCGGGATAACGGTCGAAACCATCAAACAACTCAACAAAGTCGGCTGTCGGGCAAACACCACAGTTCAGCGGAGCCTTAAAGGTGAGCGGTAAGTTGTAAGAATCGTAAGCATGAGTACTGGTGGGGTAAACGTACTCCTTCACATAGATGTTCTCAGGATTATTGCTAAGATCGGAGAACATATCCACCATATTTTGATATTGTGCTTCCGGATCATTAGCGGCCCATTTCTTCTTGTAAAGTGAGTATACACCGCTTTTAATCACCTCGGAAGCGGCTTTGTAGGCTTCAGTGAAATACTTCTTGGAAGCCTCTTGCCAGCGGTCCTCATCGAATCCGATCACGCGTACTCCCGTCTTGGTACCCAAACCGGTCAAACGTCCGGTTACCGTTTCATTATACTTAGCTACACTACCGGCATAGAGCATTGCTTCTGACTTGAAAGCCAATGCTACATACTTATTACTGTAACCACTCTTGGGGCTACTAGACATCATCAATTCAATGGCCTTGTCATAATCTGCCAAAACCTGGTTCCATGTTTCTTCCTCACTGGCACGGGGAACCTCCAAATTTCCGTCTCCAGGATACTGGATGACTTTTGTCACCAAAGGGATACCTCCAAAACGACGGGCCATGGCATAGAAAACTGTGGCACGCACATAATAGGCTTCGCCCAAGTAGTGGTTGTAAGTAATTTCTGCATAGGAACTCTGATATTTCGGCAGGTTCTCAAGCAGGAAGTTGGCATCGCGCAACAATTCAAAAGCCTTGCCCCAGTAAGCATTGTCTTCACCGGTAAACGCACAGCAAATACCGTCCCTGTTCATGGCTTCACCAGTACCGTCAATACCCATGGCATTCAACCAACCATTAAAGTTCACCCCCCATTGTGAGAGGTATTTAAAGTCTTCCCATGGCATATTGCTATACAAACGTGCCATATAGATGTCCATACCAGACTCATTGGAAAGCAACGACTCGGAAGTCACGATATTTTTGGGAGCAATATCCATATCGACACATGAAGTGGCAAGAGTCATGCACAACATCGCGGATATCAGTTTATGTCTCATATTTATTATTTTTTAGGTTTATATCATTAATTAGAAAGAAAGGGAAACTCCCAATGTATAGGTCTTGTTCAACGGATACATGCGTCCCAAATCATCATCGGGATGCTCAGGGTCTACAAATTTCACACCCGTAAATGTCAGCAGGTTGTAAGCATTGGCATAAATACGCAGACTGGCATTGGGAATCTGTTTCAATTTCGGGAATGTATAACCCAGCTCGATACTCTTCAGACGAAGGTAAGCGGTGCTTACACGATTGAAAGCTGAATTGTTTTTCGCCCAACGACCTGTGTAGGCGTAGTGACCGGAAGTCCAGACAGTAGAAGGGTCATAGGGATCGGCCTTCGGGTCTACGGGATGCCAGCGATCAAGAAACTGTTTCAATGCACCGCCACCGTTCTTACCCCAAATTTCATGCAAAGGCTCTTTGTACTCCATAGAGCCCAGCGCAGAGCCTTGCAACAGCATGTTGAAATCTAAGTTCTTCCATTGCAAGCCGGCATTTAAACTGAACTGCAACCATGGAGTCTGGTCAAAGGCAAACGGATGTTCGTCCTGACCGTTAATCTCACCGTCACCATTCCAGTCTTCATATTTGTAGTCACCCGGCAGAATGTCACGTTCCTTGTAGCCAGGATAGCTCCAAATATCATTCCAGCTGGTGTAGCGTCCGGCAGAAGTATAACCGAACTGTACTCCCTGATAACGGTTCGTCAAGTTGTCATTACGCCAACGGTCGTAGGAATTGGCCCAAGGACCTTTTTCCGAAGCAGTCAGGTATTTCTGACGGGTAACGGTAGCAATACCTTTCAGATTATAGGCCACTTGTCCAATCTTGTTGCGGTGGGTCAATTCCAATTCCATACCGAATTGGCGGTCACTGTCCAAATTTTCGCGCGGAGCAGAAGCACCTACCACCGTAGGCAAATCACCGGTACGGCGAGCGAAACGGCCAGTACGCAGACGATTAAAATAGTCGAACGAAACACCCAGCAGACCGTTCCAAGCTTCAAAATCGAAACCCACGTCGAATGTCTTCGACTTGAACCAAGTGATGTTCTCATTAGGTAATGCCATCGGGCTTGCTGCACTGATGAATTTGCCACCGAAGATATAGCCCGGTGAATAACCGTTATAGTCACCATTAGACATGTTACCGCTGGTTGCAGGATAAGTGTACCCCATAGCCCAGTCATAATTCAAGTCACCATCATCACCCAGCACACCGTAGCTGGCACGCAGCTTCAGCTGATTGACAAACTTCAAAGCATCTATGCTTTTGAAGAAAGGTTCTTCGGATACTCTCCACCCAGCCGATACTGAAGGGAAGAACCCCCATTGATGCCCCTTGGCAAACTTGCTGGAACCGTCGTAACGAAACTGTGCTTCCAGCAGGTATCGGTCGGCAAACGAATAGTTGACACGACCTATCAAAGCTTCGTTAGCTTGTTCATACAAATCATTATTACCAGTCTGCATGGCGCCGATCTGTCCTTCAGTCACACCAGCCAGCAGGTAAGGCATAGAGAATGCCAGGTCGCGGACAGCGTAGAAGTTGTCACCGTTGCGCTTCTGCACCTCCCAACCGACAACACCACCCACATGGTGGACATCGTTAAAAGTGCGGTCGTAGTTCACTGTGAATTGTCCCAACATCTGTGATTTGTCATAGAACTCGCGACGCATGTTGCTGGGCGAACTTTCGTTATAAACCTTCTGATTGTAGGTACCGGTCTGCTCGTCATAAGCATACTGGTAGTACTCTTTGCGGAAAGCCTCGTTGTTGTCAGCACGATAATCGTAACTGAACATAGCTTTGGCAGTCAATCCCTTCAATACCGGTGTGTATTCACTGAAATCTACCGTCAAAGTAGCCGAGGACTGGAAATATTTCTGCTTGTACTTCTTGTAACCGGAAATATCGGCCGTCATCATAGCCACAGTATTCTGTTCCATGTCCAAACCGTTGTAGTTCAACATCGTCCCTTCAGGATCAGCGTATGCAGGATAAAGTACACCTTGGCGCCAATAGTTACGAATGATATCCTGTGCGCTGCTGTAAGGCGTATTGCGTTCGTCGGAGATGCCACTTACACCAAGTTCGAATTTTATACCTTTAGCAACTTCAGTTGAAATGTTGGAACGCAGGTTGAACTTATTATAATTCAAGTCTCCCGAACGGAAGATACCTTCCTGGTAAAAGTAGCCCATACTGATATAGAACTTCGTCTTCTCGTTGCCACCGGAAATGCTGATGTCGTGTTGTGTCTGTGGAGCCACATTAGAGATAATCAAGTCATTCCAGTCCGTCGTACGGCGCGTACCGTTACGGAATGCTTCAAAGCTCTCTTCGCTGAAGACCCATGAACCGCCATTGATGTTATTCATCGACATTTCGTTGAACAGCGTCATAGATTCATAAGGATTACACAGTTCAGGCATACGTGAAGGTTGTTGGAAAGTGTAGGAACCATTGTAAGAGAATTCCGTTTTTCCAGCTCCTCCTTTTTTGGTGGTCACCAACACTACACCATTGGCTGCACGTACACCGTAAATAGCGGCAGAAGCATCTTTCAACACAGAAATATCATCGATATCCATTGCATTCAAACGCTGGAATTCTTCCGTACTCCGAGGAATTCCATCGATGATAATCAATGGAGATCCCATACCTCGAATATCGAAACTGTTATTGAAAGTTCCGGGCTCAGAACTCTTCTGCCATACGCGCAAACCAGGAATACGTCCTGTCAGCATATTCTGCGGATTTTCGTTCTTGGTCTTTATCATATCCTGCCCTTTGACGGCAGAAACGGCACCCGTCACCGATCCGCGGCGTTGTGTTCCGTAACCTATCACCACTACTTCGTCTATCATCTTGGAGTCAGTCTGCATAATGATGTTGATAGTGGTACGTCCGTTCACTTTCTCTTCCTTGTCCTTCAATCCCACATAAGAGAAACTGAGAATACCATCTGCAGGAGTACTGATGGTGTAACGTCCGTCAATATCGGTAATGACACCTATAGTGGTGCCCTTCACCATAACGGCAGCGCCAATGACAGGTTCATTGGTGTCATCCATAACTATTCCTGAAACGGAAATAGAGTTTTGTGCGAAAACACCTGCCGGAATCAGCATCAGAAGGAATGCCATTACCACGCAGGATAATCCTTGTCGCATCTTGCTAAAATTCTTCATAGTCCATTAATTTTAAAATTATTTCTTGCTCCATTCATAATTCGCCAACACTGCATATTCGGCGGCAAAAGCAAAAGTGAACATTCCTTCCACGTTGTTCTTGTTCTTTTCAGCTTTGTACCACCCCACCAGCAGATTGGTGGGAAGCATATGTTTGTATTGATAGTTTTCGTAGGCATAATCCAGATTATTCTGGAATGCCTCGATACAGCTTGCGGCAGCAGTGTGGGTTGAATAAGCATCCACATACCCACGCATCAGTACACCGTTGAACCAGTTGCAGAATCCGCTGACATCAAATGTATAACAGCCCGGTTTGGCAGCTTCAGGTTTGGCAAAGTAAGCAAAACTATTATCGGTCAATTCCGCCAAGTCCGTCTGATAAGTCGCATCGCTTGTAACTCTGAAAAGGTCGGCAGCACCGGAAAGCATCGTACCACTATTGTAAGTGATGGCCGGACCTACACGATCACGCAGTTTGGAACCAGTCCGGTAGCGTTCACCATCAATGGTAACATATTTTATATCCGGTGAATCATAACCACCCATCATATCGTCGTACACCCCGTCTGGTCTCAGCAAATGTTTCTTCTGCCAATCGTAAACAGCTTTGGCAAAATTCAAGTAATAGTCAGATTTCTTCTCAGTGCGTAGCTTGCGACTGTTGTCGGCAGCCACGTAGCCATAGGTCACTTCGTCAGGTTTTCCTTTGTAAATTTCGTGCAGCCACACCAGAGGACTGACAATAGGGCCATTACTGCAAGAGTGCTTGGTGATATACCCCGGTCCCCATGTGATGCCTCCCAATGGACTACCTTGCTCATCAAGGGTGCAGTCCCAACCGTCAAGCACGTATTCTGTCAGGTATTCTGCCTTTTCCAGATAGCGCTGTTCACCAGTAATATGATAGGATTCCAACAGTTCACGCACCAGCCACATCTGGTCATCGTAAACATTGAGGGTACCTTCCACTTGTGCAGCTCCCTTGCCGTTGCCGCGGTTTACGCCGTATACCGTCCACTGTTTGGTCTGCGTATAAGAGGTCAGCGTAAAAGTACCTGCATAAAACTCCAGATTGTCATAAAGTTGAGCTAAAAGTTCCTTGTAGCGGTTAAAGTGAGAGTCATAAAGAGCCGTCTCTCCCTTTGTCTTCCCGGTCTTCATGGCTTTCATCGCAGCATTCACGGCCTCAATGGAGCTAGTGTACATCCACACACTGCCCAACTCACTGGAACGGTTTCCGGTATAAGGGTTATAATAACGTGACATAGCCATGCCCGTACCCGTAAAATAGCACTCTACAGCATTGTCAATCAGCTCTATGGCACGTGCCACATTCTGCACCGGCAGATTGCCTGGAACATACGTACCTCCGTTGTCCGGCTTTTCATCAACAGCAGAGTCATTACTGCAAGCCACTAACGTCAATAAGAGCAAAGTCAATAAAGTAAATAAATTTTTCATTATATTCATACAATTAGTTTCTTCAGTCCCCGTCTATCTTACGTGGATAGCCTTCAAATTCCAGCCACGCATCCCCAAGCAGGAACGTTTCGTACAGATTGCCAAGATTTACCATTCAGTCCATCTCGACATACAACGAAGAAAAACGTGCCAAACCACCGGCGGACGTTTTCTGGGGAAGGAAGGGGAAAAAGTGGAGAACCTGACACTGACCGTACTCAGCGTGCGACTGGAAGACAACCCCTACAAGACGCAGCTCAAAGGAACCACTCCTTATTTCTACGTACGCCAAGTGTTGAAACTGAAAGACTCCGTCGGCAACTTCGTCAGCATCCGGATGAACGCACGCACGGCAAGCCGGAAATCATGCCAACTGCCTGCCGTGGAACATGCCTACCAAGTAGGGGAAATCATGGAAATAGCATCGGCACGCATAGCACGTACCTATATGATAGGAAGCACCAAATATACCCGGCTGACACATGTGAAGTTACACGTCCCTACCGGGTAAAGGATCAGATACGAACCACACACTGCATACGGCTGCTTTCCCAGGCTGCTTCTATCAAGCGGATGACTCCGACCACCTCCCGGGCATCGCTCTGCAAAGGTTTGCCGTGGTGGATATGCCGATAGATATTCTCATAAAAAGCTGCATAATCACCGGGAAGACTTGGATAAGGTTCATGCACGATTCTACCGTCCTTTTCCGTATAAAGCAGTCCCCAAGAGGATTTGTCCTCCTCGCCCCAGTGCGGAGTGCCGGGCAATACGCCCTCGGTCAAGGCAGCTTCCTGCGGGTCGAAACCATATTTTACGTAAGAACCTTCCCTGCCGTGGAGGACGAAACGGGGTTCGCTCGCACACATCAGATAGCTGGATTTCAGCGTTATCTTCACTTCAGGCGCCTTTGAGGGGCGTAGCAAATGGATGATGAAGTAGTCGTCTACCTTGCTGTCCTTGCGTAACGTGGCAATATCTGCAAAGACGGCTTCGGGCATACCGAACAGCTGCACAGCCTGGTCTATGACGTGGGCACCCAGGTTATAGGTCAAGCCGCCGCCATCTTGTCCGGTTTCCTTCCAAGTATTCGGCTTGATAAAATTACGATAACGGGGAAAGGTAGATTCAAACTCCACCAGATGTCCCAGCAAGCCTTTGGATAGTATTTGCTTAACTGTCAGGAAATCGCAGTCCCACCGGCGGTTCTGGTAAACGCTCAAGGTCAGCCCCCGGCTTGCGGCAAATGCCACAAGTTCCTCAGCTTCTGCCACAGTGGTGGTGAAAGGCTTCTCCACAACCACATGCTTACCTGCTTCGAGGGCGCGGCGGGCATACTCATAATGAGTGCTGTCCGGTGTGTTGATGACAACCAAATCCAGCTCTTCCACTCCGATAAGTTCCTCAAAACTCCGCACAATACAAGCGTCGGGATACTTCTCCCGGGAGAGTTCCTTACTGCGCTCCATGACGGCAGTCAATTCAAAATGAGGATTGGTGGAGATGAAGGGAGCATGAAAAACACGTCCCGACATTCCGTAAGCGGCTAATCCGGTTCTTATCTTGTCCATACCGTTCTTTTTAAGTTCACCCTTATTCCGTCACCAACGGACGCTTACGCCAATCGTCCTTCATATAGCTGTCGGGGTAGACCGTCTTATCAATAATTTCGCCACCTTTCAGACGAATCCAGGTAGTGAAAGTACGGGCACCTTCCTTCATCAAAATGACACGTGCACCGTTGGACAAATGGTTGTACTCGGTATTACCACCGGTGAAACGGCCGTAAGCCAGCAGGATACCTTTCCACATTACGGCATAATCGTTGTCATGATCGTGCCCGACAAACATACCCATCACATCACCAGCCTCTTTCATGGCAGTGAACATGCCCGTATTCAGTTCCGGAGCGCAAGCCTTTTCCATGCGGGTACCTATCAGTATGGCGTTCTCGTCGGAAGCGGCTTCATTATATTCCGGCAAAGGAATATGGAAAAATGCTAGTGCAGGCAAAGGTTGCCCACCGTTCTTTGCTTTATAAGTGGCACTCTGCTGGCGGTACCAGTTCACCTGGTCGAAAGTAAGCCAGTCATACCCCTTTACGTCGGGTAGTTTGGAGTAGGAATGGGAATCCAGACAGTAAAGCAGGGCTGCATCCTTCTTGCCGTCCGAGGATTTCAGTGTGAGGACATAGTCGGGAGATTCTACTCCGCCACGGTCGGGCTGGATATTGAAAGGCATGGAACGGATAACGTCATAAAGCTCAGCACGTGTTTTTCCCTGCTCGTTGTCGTGGTTGCCAAAGGTTACGACAAAAGGAATCTTACGGTCCGTAGCATAGGAAAGCACCTTGCGCATGGCTGTATCGGCAGGTGCGGCATAAACCACATCGCCGGTAAAGACTACTAAATCGGGGCACTCAGCATCAAGCACCTCGCCAATACGCTTCAAAGCAATATCCGAAGCCGGATTGCCATACTTGAAGTGGATGTCTGTAAACTGGACGATTTTAAACTCTCCGTTCTTGTTGAACTGCAAAGGCGATACTTGTGCCGGGCAGAACAAGGAGGATAAAAATGCCAGACAAAAGGTTAAGGAGATTTTCTTCATATAAGTGGATGATTAAAATTAGTCGGTATCATTTCAGCATAGTATTATTCTTTCACTATCAGCACAGTGGCATAGGCAGATATACCTTCTTCTCTGCCCGTAAAGCCGAGTTTCTCCGTGGTAGTGGCCTTGATGGAGATGTCATCCTCGTCTATGCCCATCACAGTGGCAAGCGTGCGCTGCATTTCGGGAATATGTGCTTTCAGCTTAGGACGTTCGGCACAGACGGTGGCATCAATGTTGCTCACCGAATAACCTTTGGTAGCTATCAGTTCTATTGTTTTTTTCAGCAGAATCTTGCTGTCTATGTTCTTGAACTCACCGGCAGTATCGGGAAAATGATAGCCGATGTCGCGCATATTCGCCGCACCCAGCAATGCGTCACAGATAGTATGAATGAGCACATCCGCATCCGAATGCCCCAACAATCCCTTTTCATGTCCCAAGCGAATGCCGCCTAGCCAAAGCTCGCGTCCTGCCACCAGCTGGTGGACGTCAAAGCCGAAACCTACACGTATCTTCATATCATTACTTCTTTAAGTTGATACGAAAGTACGGAAAAAAAGCGAGGTAACAAGAAAAAACAAGACGAAGATAATCAGCGGATATGGAAGTCGAGCACTTTCTCCTCTCCAAGATAGCCCTGCAAGTGCTGTCCGATGCTGACAGGGCCTACTCCCACAGGTGTACCCGTAAACAGCAAATCACCGATTTTCAAGGTCATGAAGCGGCTGACATAAGCAATGATTTCATCTACCCGGAACAGCATGTCCGCTGTATGACCGCGTTGCACCTCCTTATCATCAATCGTCAGATGGAAGTCCAGATTTTGCACGTCTCCACCCGCCTGCTCCAACGGGATGAAGGTGCCGATGGCTGCCGAATTGTCGAAACCTTTGCAGAGTTCCCACGGATTACCGGCTTCACGGAACTTACGTTGCAGGTCACGCGCAGTGAAATCAATGCCTACCGTCACTGCATCATAATAGCGGTGCGCAAAGCGGGGTGCAATGTTCTTGCCCAGCCGACAGATACGCACAACTACTTCCGTCTCATAATGCACCTCGTTGGAAAAGTCGGGGATAAAGAAAGGTTTGCCATCTTTCAGTATAGCCGAATCGGGTTTCAAGAAAATAACCGGTTCCTTATTCTCGTGTGTATGTCCCA
>ENA-OZFC01000883-OZFC01000883.1-human-gut-metagenome-genome-assembly--contig:-NODE-883-length-16687-cov-5.132335_pt1 | contig 16687 bp, 16 predicted proteins | sample MGYA00245076_ERZ653625 | MGnify/ENA primary metagenome ERZ653625 (study PRJEB26926, sample SAMN06165169) | human gut metagenome | biome: ENVO:00009003; feature: ENVO:2100002; material: ENVO:00002003... | reverse complement strand
TACGTCTCGTGGGCTCGGAGATGTGTATAAGAGACAGCCGTGACGCTGCGCGCCGACGATGATGCCGCCAAGGCCGCGCTCGACGACGTGCAGAGCATGAATCTGCCCGAGCTGCTCATCGTGTCGCAGTGCCTCGTCGGCGGCGACGTGCCGGAAGACGCCGTCACCGGTACCGGCACGAATTTCCCCGGCCTGCACATCTCCGTGCGCAACGCGCCCGGCACCAAGTGCCCGCGCTGCTGGATGCACTCCGAGCAGGCCGATCCCGAGACCGGACTGTGCCCGCGCTGCGCCGCCGTCGTCGCCGCGCAGAAGGCGGAGTAAACCACCGATCCCAAAATCCTGATCCGAAAGCGAGGAACCGCTATGTGGTATGCCATCGTAGCCATCCTGATCCTCATCGCTGACCAAGGCCTGAAGTACTGGGTCACGCTCAACATCCCGCTCGACACCGGGCACGTCACGCTCATCCCCGGCGTGCTGGAGCTGACGAATATCCACAACAACGGCGCTGCGTTCAGCATCCTGCAGCACGCGCCGCACTGGATCTTCGTCATCTTCACGCTCGTGTTCGCCGCCATCGCGGTGTTCTGCCTGCGGCGCAACGTCGTGCACGGCAAGATCGGCCGCTGGTCGGTCGTGCTCGTGCTGGCCGGCGCGGTCGGCAACTGCATCGACCGCATCCTCAGCGGCTACGTGGTGGACATGTTCAACTTCCTGTTCGTGCGCTTCGCCGTGTTCAACCTGGCGGATATCTTCATCGTCGTGGCCGGCATCGCCCTGTGCCTGCACGTCATCTTCTACCGGGGTGACGGCAGCGAGGACGCACCTGCGCCCAAAAAAGCGCGCAAGCCCCGCAAGCGCACGGACACCCCCGCCCGTGCGCACAAGCTGCACCTGCCCGCTCGGAAGCAGCCCATCGAGCCGCCCGCCGCGCCGAAAGAACCCGCCGCGCAGCCGGCTGCCCCGGCCCCGGCGAAGGATGATCCGTTCGCGGCGTGGGACCGCGCCCCCGTGCAGGCGCAGCCGGTGACCCCGGCAGCCCCCGCCGCACCGGCGCCGGTGCAGACCGCGCCCAAGGCGGCCGCACCTGCCCCCAAGCCGGCGGATGCGGCCCCGACGGATCCCCTGCTTGCCTATCTCAACAGCACGCCCGCCGCGCCGGTCGAGCCGGAAGCCCCGGCTAAGGACACGGACGCCGCCCCGACGGACGGCGATAGCTACTCGCTCGACGATATTTTGGCGGAGTTTTCGGATTTCTAATGGAACAGCGAACGATTCAAACACAGGAGAGCGCCGAGCGGATCGACGCTCTCCTTGCGCGCTCTTTTCCGGAGCTCACGCGCAGCGCCGCCCAGCGGCTGCTCGCGCAGGGGGCCGTGACGAAAGACGGCGCACCCGTGAAGAAAAACTATAAGACCGCACCCGGTGACACGTTTGTCGTCACGCTGCCGGATGCCGCGCCCTCGGAGTTGGTGGCGCAGGATCTGCCGCTGGACGTGGTGTATGAGGACGATGACCTCATCGTCGTCAATAAGCCGCGCGGCATGGTCGTGCACCCAGCCCCCGGGCACGAGGACGGCACGCTCGTCAACGCCCTGCTCGCCCACTGCGGCGACAGCCTCTCCGGCGTCGGCGGGGAGCGGCGGCCCGGCATCGTGCACCGCATCGACAAGGACACATCCGGTCTGCTCGTCGCGGCGAAAAACGACTTTGCGCATCTTGCGCTCTCGGCGCAGCTGGCCGACCACACCATGGCCCGCACGTATGAGGCCGTCGTCTGCGGCAATCTGCGCGAGGATTCCGGCACGGTCGACGCGCCCATCGGCCGCCACCCGACCGATCGCAAGCGCATGGCCGTAACGCAGAAAAACGCCCGCCACGCGGTCACGCACTGGTCGGTCATCGCGCGCTACAACGGCTACACGCACATCCGCTGCGAGCTGGAGACCGGCCGCACGCACCAGATCCGCGTGCACATGGCGCACATCGGCCACCCCCTGCTCGGCGATCTGGTCTACGGCCACAAGCGGCCGGAAAAGGGCCTGAGCGGGCAGTGCCTGCACGCGCGGGCGCTGCGATTTATTCATCCAAGAACCGGCGAGCTTGTGACGTTCACGTGCCCGCTGCCGGACTATTTTCAGGACGTGCTGGCGCGCCTCGGCCCGCCGGTCGGCTAATCGGAAAGGAGTTTTCCCCATGCGCAGATCCGATCGTGAGATCACCGATTTTCAGGAACTCATCACCGTCATGCGCGGCTGCGACGTCTGCCGCCTCGCCCTGCATGACGAGCCGTATCCCTACATCCTGCCGCTGAACTTCGGTCTGGAGGTTGACGGCGAGACCGTCCGTCTGTACTTTCACGGCGCGAGCACCGGCACGAAGTACGACCTCATCGCAAAAAATCCGCTCGTCTCGTTCGAGATGGACCGCGGGCACGCGCTCATCCTCGACGACGAGCACGGCAACTGCACCATGACGTATGAGAGCGTCATCGGTCAGGGCCGCATCGCGGTCGTGCCGGAAGCAGACAAGGAGCGTGCGCTGCGCGTGCTCATGGCGCAGTACCGCGCGCCAGACTTCCCGTATGCGAAGGCCGTCATTCCCGCGACGACCGTCCTGTGCCTGACCGTCGAGCACATGACCGGCAAGCGCCGCGCGAAAAAACACGGGTGAGCACCGCTCCCCCGGCAGCAAAACACCCTCCGCAGGCTTTGCCTGCGGAGGGCGTTTTTTCGTGATACCGCCGAAAATCAGCGGATGAAATTGGTGAACTTGCGCACTTCCGTCTCCGGGCGCGGAACACCGGCGGCGTCCCCCGCCGCGATGCACTGCAGCAGCCAGAGCAGATTGCGCGCGAGCTGGCGCATGGTCTGCAGGCCCTCCTCGTCCTGCGCGACGTCCTCCGGGCGCGCACCGTGTACCATCGGCCAGTACTGCGAGGACACGACCGGCATGTTCGAGATCATCGGGTATTTGACCAGCTGATCGAGCGCGGCCGTCGTGCCCGCGCGCCGCGCCGAGACGACGCAGGCGCAGGGCTTGTTCGCCCAGCCGTCGCCGGCGTAGAACAGTCGGTCGCAGAACGCCGACATCGCGCCGGAGATCCCGGCATAGTGCACCGGAGACGCGAGCACGAGCGCATCCGCCGTCTCCATCGCGTCAATGGCGTCGTTCACCAGGCCGCCGCGCACGCAGTGCCCGGTCGCATTGCATCCACCGCAGGCAGTGCAGCCGCCGGTCTGCTCTGCGCCGACGGTCAGGATCTGCGTTTCAACCCCCGCCGCCTGAAGCACCTGCTCCATTTCGTGCAGGGCGGTGTATGTGCAGCCGCGCGGGTGCGGGCTGCCGTTGATCATGAGAATTTTCATCGTATCACCTCAAGCGCAGGATAGCACAAATCGCCGACCCACGCAAGGCGGCGCCCCGGCCGAAAACCGGGGCCGGCTGATTCCCGCACATGGGCAAAGATAAAAACGCCCTCCGGACGGTTTCTCGCCCGGAGGGTGTTTCTGCAGCGCAAACAACGATTGCCCCGCAGGCCGATGGCCTGCGGGGCAGTGTTTTCTATTGGGGGACATGCGCTCGCGCACATGCACATCAGCAGAGGCCGGGGAACAGCGCGCACATCACGATGACGGCGGCCGTGCCGCAGGTCGTGGCGATGACCGTTGTGATGAACATAGGCGGATAGATCTCCCTGAGCTTCATGCGGCACATCGGCAGCAGCATCAGGATGGCGCCGGAGTACGGCATAGAATCGAGCGTCGTCGCGGCAAAGCAGGCGATACGGTGGATCGCGTTGACATTGAGCCCGAGATCGAGCAGCTTCGGTGCGATGAGCGGCAGAGAGATCAGCTGGCCGGTGGAGGAACCGCCGGTGAGCATGCACATGACGGCGACGACCACGGCGCAGATCAGCATCGGGGACATGTTGATGCCGGTGATGGCATTGAGCATGGTCGTGAACGCTTCCGTGTTGGTCACGACGCCGGCAAAGCCGCAGATGGCCGCGACCGTCAGCGACATGTGGATGGAGTCCGCCGCGCCGGTGCTGATGAGCTCACGCAGGTTCTTCGCCTTGAGCTGCTTCCAGAACAGCAGGATGGACAAAACGGTGCTACCGATCACGCAGATGTTGATGTTGATCTTCAGAATGTTGAAGGCGACAAAGAGCGCGACCAGCGGAATGAGTGCGATCCAGAAATTCGGCCGCGGTGTGCTTTTGTCATAGTGCGGATCGAGGGGGTGGAGCTCAAAATGCTCGCCCTTGGCCCGCGCCTTGTTGATGTAGATATTCATCAGGACGATGATGACGACGACTTCGACCGCCGCGCCGACAAGGCCGGGGACGAGCGCCACATCCGCCGCCGTGCCGAGGGCGGTCATGGCGGCGACGTTGGTCACCTGCGGGCTGCCGGGCATGGTCAGCGTAAACGTATAGGAAGCCGCGGCGAGCACGCCGAGGATAAAGCGCTTGGGAATGTCGCAATATTCAAAGATCGTGAGCGCGACCGGATACATGAGCACGATGAACACGCTGGCATTGATGCCGCCCATGCAGAGGATGACGCCGATGGCAACAATGACCGCGACCGCGATCACATTTTTCTTCGTGTTGCTGGCGCCGGGCCGCAGGAGCTTGCTCATGATCGTGTCGGCGATGGAGAAGGCCGCGCCGCTCTCCGAATAGATCTTTGACTGAATGCTGCCGAACAGCAGCAGGAAGAAGAAGCTTTTGATCGGGACGAACATGCCGTTGACATAGGAGCCGAGCAGCGTGTCCATAAACGGAAGCACGTTGAACGCGATCACGACCGCCGCGCCCACGATCGAAGCGATATATACGGACCAGTCCTTGTAGCAAAGATAGATCACGACAAGGAAACCGAGAATACAACCAACTACGCCCATAGGATGCTACCTTTCGTATTGATGTCGGTCTCTCCGCTTACTGTGCGGCATGGCCGGAGGAAGGGAAAACCGGCCATGCCGCAAATATGAGGGGAGGATGGTGTGCGGATGATGCTGCGCGGATCAGGCCTGCGCGGCCTTCTCCTGCGCGGCTTTTTCTTCTGCAGCAACCTCTGCCAGCGTGCGTCTCTTGGGCTGGGGGATGGTGGTGTAGAAGACGACGGCGATGATACAGGCGATGATGGCATAGATCATGGAGGCAGTGTAGCTGCCAGTGGCCTTGACGAGCGCCGAGCTGATCTTCGGGCTGATGAAGGTGCAGATGATCATGTAGCCGAGCATGCAGAGGCCGAAGATGCCGCCGGCATACTTGGAGCCGTAGGTCTCCTGAACGGCGACCGGGTGGCAGCAGTTCGTCGCGCCGAAGCCAACTGCCAGCAGGACATAGGCAATGTAGAACATAGCCAGGCTGTGGGCAAACATCAGGCAGAGCGAAGAAGCAACGGAGCAGATGCCGCAGATCGTATAGACCTTGCGGTAGCCGAGCTTGTCGATGAGCGCGCCCATACCGAAACGGCCGATGACGTTGCAGATCGAGTAGATCGACACGCCGATGGTGGCCGCGTTGAGCGAGTAGCCCGCGTCCGAAATGAGAACGGAGAAGCGGGGGTAGCAGATGATGTACATGGTCGGGAACAGGCCGTAGCCGAGGAACAGGTGCCAGTAGCCGCGGGTCCGGAACGCCTGGCCGGGCGTCAGGCTCTCGAGCTGCGTGGCTGCGAGCTTGGGATCGTCCGCCTTGGCCTTCCAGCCAGCCGGGGCATAGCCCACCGGGGCAGATTTGAGGCCGATTGCTGCGCAGATACCGATGACGATGATCGCGCCGCCGACGATGTAGAGCGTGACGATGATGCCGATGCTGCCGATGAGCTTGACGATCAGGGGCGCGAGGAAGGTGGCGGAGCCGCCGTTAAAGGCCATGCACAGGCCGGAGGCAAAACCGCGCTTGTCGGGGTACCAGCCGGTCGCGCAGTAGGTGCTGCCGGTGTACGTGAAGCCGACGCCGAGACCCTGCAGGACGCTGAAGGTGATGTACAGCATCCAGGGGGAGCCGGAGGGGACCATGCCGGACAGCAGGAACGCGAGGCCCAGCAGGATGCAGCCGAGGATGAGCGTTTTCTTGGCGCCGATCTTGCCGAGCAGCCAGCCGCTGAGGATGTGGCCGGGCGTCTGCATGAAGGCCATATAGGTGGCGACGCCGGCAATGGCTTCCGTCGTCCAGCCGAAGTGCTTTGCCATCGGGGAGACGAAAACGGCCGCGGAGTTGACGATGCCGCACATGGCGAGCACGATCAGGGCACGCACCAGAATACCTGTGCGATTCGGTGTTTTGATTGCCTTGTCCATATCTTTCTCCTTATATCTCCGTAGTTATCTGAGCGGATGCGTCAGTTGCAGGTCCAGCCGCCGTCGACCGCGACGATCTGGCCGGTCGTGTACGTGCAGCAGGGCGCGGCGAAGTAAACACACAGGCCGTCCATCTCGCCGAGGATGCCGTGGCGCTCTTTCGGGCAGCGGTCCTTGTGCAGCTGCACAAAAGCATCGGAGTCGATGAACTTCTCGGTCAGCTCGGTCGGGAAGTAGCCCGGCGCGATGCAGTTGACGGTGATGTTGTACTTGCCCCAGTCGTTGGCCATGGCCTTGGTCATCATGTGCACGCCGCCCTTGGAAGCGCAGTACGGTGCGGTCCAGACGTTCTTTCTGGAGACGAAGCCGTGGATAGAAGAGACGTTGACGATGCGGCCATAGTTGTTGGGGATCATGGACAGGCGCGCGACGTCGCGGCAGAGATAGAACAGGCCGGTCAGGTCGGTATCGACCACGTGGGCCCACTGCTCATCGGTCATGGTCGCCGGGTCACCGGAACCGCCGGTGCCGCCGGAGTTGACCAGAATGTCGATCTTGCCGAAGTGCGCAATGACGTCCTCCACGCACTTGGTGACGGACTTGGAGTCGCACAGGTCGAGGTAGTGGGGGTAAACCTCCACGCCGTACTCCGCGGCGATCTCCTTCGCGTTCTTCTCCAGGCGGTCGGTGCGGCGCGCCGCAATGGCGACGTTGGCGCCGGCGTTGGCCATTGCCTTTGCAAACTGCAGGCCGAGGCCGGAGCTGCCGCCGGCAACCAGAGCGACCTGACCGGTCAGATCAAAAATGTTGTTTTTCATGGTATCGTCTCCTTTTTTTGAAATCGTTCAGAATCGTTTTTTCATATCTATGTGTCAGAATTCCCATGCGAGGGCGAACGCATCGCGGTTGGCCTCGAGCATGGTGCCGCCGCGCACAGCGTCGCCGGCATAGACGACGTGGTCAAAGTTCCGGTCGAACGCCGCGCGCGCGGCCAGATCCGGCCGGCTGCCCATCGCCAGAACGACGGCCTCGGCCTTCAGCTCCGTGCACTGGCCGGTGTGCGTGTCCCGCAGACGGATGCTGCCGTCGTCCACTGCGGCGATGGCCTGGCCGGTGCGGAACGTCACGCCGGCCTCCCGCAGCATCGGCAGGAGCTTGAACTTGGTGATGTAGTACACGGACGCGCCGATCTCATCGGCCATTTCCACGATCGTGACCTTGTTGTTCGCACACAGGGAGTGGGCCACTTCGAGCCCGACGTGTCCGCCGCCGATGACGGCGACCTCCCTGCCCTCGATCGCGCGGCGGCCGAGCAGAACGTCCTCGATGCCGAACATGTTTTCGCGGTCGATGCCGGGAATATCCGGCACGATCTGCTGCCCGCCCATGGCAACGAAAATGCCATAGGGGTCGAGCCGCCGGAGCTCCGCCATGGTCGGCGCGTGATTCAGCTCCACCTGCACGCCAAGCGCGGCGAGCTGATTTTTCTGCGTCTCGATGTACTCGGCCACGAGCCCTTTGCACGGTGCCTTGGAGGCCAGCACGGCGCTGCCGCCGAGATAGGCGCGCCGCTCAAACAGGACCGGGCGGAAGCCGCGCTCGGCCAGGACGATGGCTGCCTGCATACCGGCAGGCCCGCCGCCGATCACCGGCACACACCGGCCCGCGCCGTCGCGCCGCAGCGCCGCGGCGTTGTAGTCCCGCTCGCGGCCGAGCCGTGGGTTGATGGCGCAGCGGATGCCGCGGTGGTTGACAACCTCCTTGTTGCAGCTCATACAGCCGATGCACTTGCGCAGGAGCGCTTCCTGACCGCCGCGTGCCTTGTTGACCCAGTCCGGATCTGCGAGCTGTGCCCGGGACACACCGGCGAAATCGCACACGCCCTCGCGCAGCAGCGCCTCGGCGGTCGCGGGGTGCTTAATAACGTTGACCGCGATGACCGGGATCTGCACCGCCGCCTTGACGGCCAGCGCGTTCTCCTTTTTCCAGCCCTCGGGGAAGTAGCAGGGCTCGATGAAGGCGGCCGGGTTTTCATAACCGCCGCTGCTGACGTTGATGCATGACACGCCGTAGCGCTCGAGCAGTTTCGCGATCTCCACCGCGTCCGCCTTCTGCAGGCCCTCGGGGATGTAGTCGCAGCCGTTGATGCGCACGCTGATCGGGAAATCGCGGCCGCACGCACAGTGGATGCCCTCGATGATCTCGCGGACGATGCGCATCCGGTTTTCGAGGCAACCGCCGTATTCATCGGTGCGCACATTGCTGTGCGGGCTGAGAAACTGGTGCAGCAGATAACCGTGCGCACAGTGGAGCTCCACGCCGTCGGCGTTGGCCTGCTGGGCATACACGGCGCCGGTGACAAATTTATCGACCATGCCGCGGATCTCCTCGCGCGTCATTTCGTGCGACACGCGGCCCGTGGCCGGATTCACGATCCCGCTCGCGGAGATGACCTGGCGGCCGCCGTTGAACTGCGGCTTGCCCTCGCGGCCGGGGTGGAAGAGCTGGAAGAACACTTTGCAGTCGTAACGGTGCAGCGTGTCGGTCAGCAGCGCGAGGCGCTTGATGAACCGCGGCGCGTGAATCTGCAGCTGATGGGTCTCGGCGATGCCGTTTTCCCCGTCGACCGCGCAAAACTCGGTGATCAGCAGCCCGCAGCCGCCGGCCGCCCGAGCCTTGTAGCAGGCGATGATCTCGTCGGACGCCTCGCCGTTTTCTGCAGCAAGGCCGTTGCCCATGGCGGTCATCACGACGCGGTTTTTGATCCGCAGGCCACCGATGTAACCGGGCCTAAACAGGTTTTCGTAGTTCATGGTTCCGTCCTTGTCGTCATGGAATCTTTCAAAGTACCGCTGAGCAAATGCGGGTTTTTTCTACCTTGGTTCGCATGATACCCGAAAGATAAAAATGTCACAATGTCACGAACGCTTAAAAAGAATGCGGAATTTGTTCACGACTGACAAAAAAGTAACATGCTCGCCGGAACGCTGCGCGAGACGCAGAGCGCCTCGCGCGTGGGACTGGAATCAGATGTAAAAGCACTTTTCGTAGGCGGCCTTCGTTGCGTCGGCCATGGTGCCGGCCTTCGTCGCGTCGCCGACGACAATGACCTTGTCAAACGCTGCGGCCAGCTTGTCCTCATAGGCCTTGTCCGGCCGGTTACCGAGCGCCATGACGACGATGTCGGCATCGACGCTGACGGTCTCGCCGCCGGGGAGCTGCTTAAGCGCGACGGTCCTCTCGCCGACGCCCGCGAGCGCGTGCTGCGTCAGGATCTCGACGCCGTTTTCCTGCAGCAGCGACAGGAGCTTATACTTCGCCGTGCGATAGATGGACGTGCCGACTTCCTTCTGCATCTCGACGACCGTGACCTGGTTGTCAGCGCACAGATAGTGCGCGACCTCGAGACCGACATGGCCGCCGCCGATCACGGCGATCTTTTTGCCGGCAAACCGTACCTTGCCGAGCAGGACATCTTCAATATAATAAACGTTGTCGCGATCAGCGCCGGGGACTCCGGGGATGATCTGGTTGCCGCCGCAGGCGACCACGACGCAATACGGCTCGAGCGTCTGAATACGCGCGACCGTGCCCGGCGTGTTGAGGTGCACCTCGATGCCGTATTCCTGCATCTCGGCGATCTGCGTGTCCACAAATTCCTGCGCCATGTGCTTGCACGGCGCCTTGGAGGCAAGAATGGCGCTGCCGCCGAGCGTACCGCTCGCTTCAAAGATCACGGGCTCGAAGCCGCGCTTTTTCATCAGCAGGGCCGCCTGCATACCGGCCGGTCCGCCGCCGACAACAGCCACCTTGCGGCCATTGCCGTTTTTCACGAGCTTGTCATCGCCGAATGTGACCTCGTGGCCGGCGACGGGGTTGAGCGCGCAGTGCAGCGTGCGGCCGGCAACCACGGACTTGTTGCAGTTCATGCAGCCGAGGCACTTGCGGATGAGATCCTCACGCCCGGCCATGGTCTTCTGCACAAGATAGGGGTCGGCGATGTGCATACGGGACATACCGACAAAGTCACTCACGCCCTCCTGCAGCAGCTGCTCGGCAAACTGCGGATGCTTGACGGTGTTGACCGCGATAATCGGAACGCTGACCTGGCTCTTGATGGCCTTGACAAAGCCGCTTCTCCAGCCCTCGGGGCTGTAGCAGGGCTCGATCATGGTCGCTGCGCTCGCGTACACGCCGCAGCTGACGTTGAAATAATCGACATACGGCTCCAGATACTTGGCGATCTCGACGCAGGCGTCCTGGTCGTTGCCGCCCTCGACGAAGTCGTTGCCGTTGATGCGCGCGCCGACAACGAAGCCGGGCTCGACAACCTCGCGGATGCCCTGAAGGATACGCACGAGGAAGCGGCAGCGGTTTTCCATGGAGCCGCCGTATTCGTCGGTACGTTTGTTCGTGTAGGGGCTCAAAAACTGCTGCAGCAGATACCCATGCGCGCCGTGGATCTCCACGCCGTCGGCGCCGGCGGCCTGCGCATTGAGCGCGGCCTGAATGAAGAGACCGACCAGGCGGTCGATATCCTCGATGGTCATCTCGCGCGGCAGGATCGTGTCGCGGCCGACCACACTGTTGAGCTCCACGCTCGGCGCCATGGCCTGGCGGCCGCCGTTGATCGCCGGGGGCGCTTCGCGTCCGCCGTGGTGCAGCTGGACAAAGATTTTGGCGCCGTGGCGGTGCACGGCATCACAGATGCGCTCAAAACTCGCGATCTGGCGCGCGTCCCAGATGCCGAGCTGGATGCGGTTGCAGTGACCGCTGTCCGGATCGACCGACGTGAACTCCGGGATGATGAGGCCGCAGCCGCCCTTAGCGCGCTCCTCATAGAACCGGACCTGCTCCGGCGTGGAGCAGCCGTTCCAATCGCCGAGCATCGTGCCCATGGCCGTCATGACGACGCGGTTGCGCAGCTCGAGCCGGCCGATGGTTCCCTTTTCAAATAATTTTTCGTAATGCATAAGCAGCAAACCTCAACTTTCAACTTTCTGCGTTTCTGCCGTCCGGTGCTCACCCGTGCGGCAAGAGAGGTAGAAAAAACGCATTTGGCTCATATCAACTTTGCTGCCCTCATTGTATCTGCGCCGTGCGACTGTGCCTATGTCATGCGTGAAAAAAATAGCAAGCAAAACCATGCACGATGCACAATGTGCGCACGCGCAGACCCGCCGGGTTCCGCGCCAGGAAAATGCCGCTGTCGAAAGCGACAAAAACGCCGCAAATTTTGTTCACAATGCACTTGCGGAGCGGCCGGTATTCCATGTATAATGTTCTTGTTAATTTGTTGACATTTGCTGCAAAAAGGAGGCGCCGTATGCTGTTTTCAGAACTTGCCAAGCGGGTGGCAGAAAAATATCCGGAGGTCAAAACGGTCTTCCCTATGGACTGCGAACTGAGCAACGTGGAGCTGTATGACCCAAACGGAGCGATCCCGCCGGTCGACACGCTGGGCATCTATACCGCCCGGCAGATCAGCGAAGACATGACGCTGCCGCTCTGCTTTGTGTGCGCGGGCGCGCCCGACCAGGCGGCGCACGACAAGATCGCTTACAGCGACAGCAATTACATCATCATCCCGCAGGTCTCGGCCGTGGACGTGGTGTATTACATCATGTCGCTCTTCGGCGACTCCTTCAAGCAGCAGAAGCTGTATTCCAACCTGATCTATATGCTGCTCAACGGCGCGGATCTGACGTCGGTGTTCTGCGAATTTTCCAAAGGCACCGGCTCACAGCTGCTGGCCATCGACATTTCCGGCAAGGTGCTGGCCTATTCCAAGCCGTTCATGGTCAACCACCCGCACTGGATCCACAGCATCGAGGTCGGCTATCTGGATAACTACCTGATCGAGTACATCCTCTCGTACCGGGTCAAGCATAAGATGGACATGTCGCCCAACACGTTCGTGCTGTTCTGCAACCGGCTGCAGATGTACATCAAGGTCATCCGCGTCATTGCCGACAATGAGATCATCGGCTACGTGTTCATGGGCAATTACACCGGGGAGTTCCCGTGGTTCAGCGACAAGCTGATGCAGCTGCTGGCCAAAAACCTGCACTCCACCCTGCTCGGCAGCCGCAGCTACAGCACCTACCGCTTCAACATGCACCAGAGCGTGCTCAGCGACATCATCGAGGGCGCCAGCGAGGAGGAGACGATCCAGCGCATCAACGCCGCCAAGCTGACTTTCCCGCCGAATATGCGCGCGGTCGTGCTCAGGCCGAGCTATTTCAGGGGCAACGAATATCTTTACGACGTGCTGACGCCGCGCGTCGCGGAGATCCTGCCGGCCTCGCCGCGCGTGTATAAGAAAAACGCGATCGTCACATTCGTCGGCGTCGACAATGCAGGCACGCTCCCGGAGGAGACGCGCACGGCCATTGAGACCCTCGCGGCCGACGGGCAGGTCCTCGTCGGCGTGAGCAATCTGTTCCACAAACCGTCGAAGCTCTACGTTTACTATCAGCAGGCGCTGCAGGCCATGTCCTTTTCGCGGCGGCTGTCGAACACCGGCGGCGTGTTCTTCTTCTCGGACTATGCGTTTTACATCATGCTCGACCGCATGGAGGACAAGCCGCTGCTTGAGCAGTGCCGCCATCCGGTGCTCGCCAGCCTGGAAGCCTACGACGCGGACAAGAACACCGAGCTGTACGAAACGCTGAAGATCTATACCAAAACCGGCTTCAGCAAAAACCGCACGGCCGAGCTCATGTTCATGCACCGCAACACGGTCAATTACCGCATCCAGCAGATCGAAAATCTGTTTTCCGTGGATTTTTCGGATCCGTCCCTTCTGTTCAAGCTGCAGTATTCTTTTTACATCGACGCGTTTTTGAAAAACCGCTATTCCGATCTCGCGGCGCCGCCCGGGATCCCGGGCAGCGAATAAAGACAGCAGCGCGGGCGCGGCAGAGCTGCCGCGCCCGCGCTTTTCTATGCAAACAGGAGCACCTCCCGGCCGGGAGGTGCTCCTGTGATCTGTTTGGATGCGGCTCTGCTCAGTCGTCGTAGCCCTCAAGCGCCTTGAACTCGGCGTCGAGCTCTTCGTCCTTGCGCAGGTCAGCCTCGATGCGCGCGAAGCGGTCGCGCAGCATCTGGTGGGTGTGCACGTGCGGGTGCACGTAGAGCTGCTCGTCCTCCATGGCGCGGAACAGACGCGGGCCGACAAAGCGGGGGTTGTAGCCCTGGTTCTTGATGCGGCCTTCAAAATTGGCCTTGTAGTCCTGATAGTCGCTGGTCGCGTAGAAGGGATCATACGGCTTCTGGAACTTCTCGGGGCGGCGCTTCTCGCTGTCCCAGATCGTGGTGTTGACGTATTCCGGGCAGAACGCGGTCACGCCAATGTACGGCGCGTAGTTGACGGCATAGTCCTTTACGCTCTCGGCAAGGCTCATCGCCGCATGCTTGGACGCGGTGTAAGCCGACTGGATGCGCATGCCGGGCTGCAGACCGCCGATGGAGACGGTGAACAGGAAGTAAGCGTCGGTGCCCTGCTTTTTCATGATGGGCAGCACTTCCGTGACGTAGTAGGCCATGCCGAGGAAGTTGACGCTGGTGATCCAGTCCCAGTCCTGGGCAGGGATGTTGCCCAGCGTGCCGGCGCCGGCAACACCGGCGTTGCTGTAGAACACATCGATGCGCTCAAACTCCGCCATGATGCGCTCGACGCTCATGCGGACCTGCTCGTACTCGGACACGTCCACGGTGATCGTGACGACTTTGGGTGCGCCCAGCGCTTCACATTCCTTCTTGACCTCCTGCAGCCGGTCGCCTTCGATGTCGATCAGCGCAAGGTTCATGCCGCGGCGTGCGGCCTCCAGTGCGAAGGCTTCGCCGATGCCGTTGGCAGCGCCGGTGATGCCGGCTACTTTTCCAGCAAATTCTTTCATTGTAGTTACCTCCGTTTGTTCAGGATGATCTTTTGAAAAATCGTCTTTCTTACTGTGGCATCATCATAACACACGCGGATCGTTATTTCTTTAGCAAATATAACAAGAACTGCCGCCGTGACTGTGCATGCAAGACAATTTCGCCCCAGGGGACAGTTTTGCGCATAGGGTTTCTTTTGACAGCCATTTTATCGAGCACATCTTATTGTATTCCGGTAGAAGGTCTCCGCCGTGAGCTCTTCGGCGACGGCCGCATCTCCGCTCAGGGAGCGCAGGTAGCGGAACACGAGCGGACTGTAGGTTGTAAATATGACGTCGAACGTGTCCATCCTTGCCCCTCCCATCTCGATGTTCTGTCTATAAGAGTCCGCTGCGCGCAAAAGATTACAGCGGATCTGCATGTTTTCTTCTGCCGTTTCTGAAATCCCATGGTCCCGTCAAGATTTGTGCGCAAAATTATTTGCAGGCTCCGGCTGAATGAAGTAGCCGGCAATGGAGGTGTCGTCCAAAGCTGCCTCCAAATGCTTCATGTTCATGTATTTCTTGCAGCCCCACTGGGTGCCCGCCACGTGGCGAAGTCGGGCGCAGACCAGCATCAGGGCGGAGTTGCCGTCCGGGAACGTCCCCACCACGCGGGTGCGGGCTGCCGTTGATCATCAGAATTTTCATAAAGATCACCTCGGCTCAAATCTGATCACAGACAGCAAAAAGCCGCAACCGAATGGTTGCGGCTTTGCATTCGACTGGAGCGAATCGCTCATAGTTCTATTATGGCTCCAGTTCAGATGTCATGGTAAAGTCCTGCGCGAAACGCGCTACAATCGCCTCTGCATCCTGAAGCTGCATCGGTTCTGCTGTTGTTGCAGCCGGCAGCAGTGTATTTGTCGTAATTCCAACGACGCCGAGCGACGTCAGCGCATCCGCAAGCTCCGCATCATTCACGGTATATGCCTCGACCTCCAGCCCGGCCTGCGCAGCAAGCTGCATCGACAGCCGGTTCACGGCGGAATGCAGCACATCCAAAAAGACGCGGTTTTGCCCTGTCTGCAGCGTTTTCGCCATCGCCACGGTCGTGTTGGCAAGTCCATTGCTCAGTAGTCCGACCTCCGCCTCCGGGTTCGCGGCAACCACATCTTGCAGCATCCGCAAATTCCATGTGAAGGAGATCCACACGACGCGATCCGTCATCCCCGCTTCCTCCACGAGCTGCATGAGCGTCTGCACCTGCTCCGTCGTCATTCTGGACTTCAGCTCGATATAGGGTGTCACATCCGCTTCCCGGCAGAACGCGATCCACTCCCGGAATGTGGGAATTCTGGTCCCCCGGTATGCCTCACCCGCCGCAATGCCGAAATCATACTGAAGCAGCTCCTCATATGTCATGAACTGGATCGACTTCACGCCAACGATTTTACTGCCGTCAGCATTGCGCGCTGTAGCGTTGATCGTGCTGTCATGGCACAAAACTGCCACGCCGTCCTTTGTGAAGTGGACGTCCGATTCCAAGAACTGATAGCCAGCCTCCGCCGCCGCCGCAAAGGCCGGCATCGTATTTTCCGGTGCGTGCACATGATAACCCCTGTGCGCAACATAGCGAATCACGGGCATCTCCGGCTCAACCGGCGGCTGCGGCTCAACCGGCGGCTGCGGCTCAACAGGCGGCTCCGGCTCGAGCGCATCTTCTAAAACCGCAAGCAGATTTTTGAAAATCTGTGCCGCCTCACAGCGACGAGCCGCCACGTTCGGAGCAAAATGATTATCGCCTACACCGCAGACGATCCCCGCGCTGCGGCACACATACACCGATTCCTTTGCCCACTCGGCAATCTGCGCATCATCCGCAAATTGCGCAGACGGTACGGTTTGGAGAGAAACGTCCTTCCAAACCAAATAACGGTGCACAATTGTACAGATTTCCTGACGGCTGATGCCGCGTTCCGGTTCAAACACGGAATCCGAAACGCCTGCAACGATTCCGCTGCGCGCAGCCCAGCCGACATAGCCCGCATAATAGGCGTCCTCCGGAACGTCCATAAAACCAGAAACGTCAGCCTGTGTCGGGTCGATATTTTCCATCCGGCCAAGAACCGTCACAAACATACCGCGGGTCATAGATAGCTCCGGTGAAAAGGTGGTCGGAGATGTTCCCTGGAACAGTCCCTTCTCTGCGCAGGTCTGTACCGCAGGCGCGTACCATGCGTCCGCCGGTACATCTGCAAACCCAGCAAACGCAGCAGCCGGCACAGCGCCCAGCAGCAAAACCATCGCAAGCAGCACGACCAGCTTAGACCAAGAATGTCTTCTCATAGCGCAGTCCCCCGTTTCTTGATTCTGCCACCAGTATACTTACTTTTGAAAAAATGTCAAGAAAACTGCGCCCAAATCACCATGCAATAGACAGCAAAAAGCCGCAACCGAATGGTTGCGGCCTTTTGTGTTGGCATTGACCTATCTTCCCGGTCCGT
>ENA-OZFC01000870-OZFC01000870.1-human-gut-metagenome-genome-assembly--contig:-NODE-870-length-16895-cov-33.698040_pt1 | contig 16895 bp, 9 predicted proteins | sample MGYA00245076_ERZ653625 | MGnify/ENA primary metagenome ERZ653625 (study PRJEB26926, sample SAMN06165169) | human gut metagenome | biome: ENVO:00009003; feature: ENVO:2100002; material: ENVO:00002003... | reverse complement strand
ACGAGATTCCTCTACGTCTCGTGGGCTCGGAGATGTGTATAAGAGACAGAATAGATACTTATTAAAATAGCACACGCATTCTTATAATTTCCGTGTACGCACACAAAACGAGTGAAAAATATTAGATATACAAATTCCCATGCTAAATAAAGCACATCATCAAATACATTAACAGTAATGTTTTCCATTATAATTTAATGTTAGTATTAGAAAATTGGTTTATTTTTATACTATATACGCCACAAATAAAAATAATATTGTTGACTGAACCTAATTTTTGTATTGAAAAAAATTAGTTCAACCAATAATTACAACATAATGAACAAAAAAGACACATTCATCAATGAAAACACGGAATTACATAAAAAAGCAGTGCTATGGACTTGTCCTCCATAACACTGCCACCTCTATTTATCATAACTGACAAACTCCTACAGCTACAAACCTCACTCCTCCTATTTTATCTCATCCCACTTCGGTGGATTCACCTGCATCAAATGACGGACAAAGAAATCATACCGCTTATGTTCGCCAAAATCTTCCCCCATTGTATGATGCGCTCCGGGAATCACGACCAATTCAAAATCTTTATTCGCCTTTATCAATGCATTGACCACCTGCATGGTAGAGGCAGGATCTACATTATCATCCAGTTCTCCCACCACTAACATCAAAGGACGACTCAACAGATGTGCATTTTCCACATTAGACCCTTCCTTATATTGATCTCCTACCGGATAGCCCAACCAAAGTTCATTCCACCAAATCTTATCCATACGGTTATCATGACAACCACAAGCCGAATAAGCCGCTTTATAGAAATCAGGATAAAGCAAAACTGCATTTGTAGATTCCTGACCACCGGCAGAACAACCGTAAATACCTACCCTGTCCACATCCATATAAGGATATTTCCGTGCAGCCGCCTTAATCCAAGCAATATGGTCCGGCAGACCGGCATCTTTCAAATTCTTATAACATACATTCTCAAAAGCACGCGAACGGAAAGAAGTTCCCATTCCATCGACCATTACGACGATAAAACCAAGTTCGGCCAAGGAAGTCATATTCCAGTCATAAGGACGGAAAGTCTTCGGAACATACTGGTCTCCGGGACCCTGATAAATGTATTCGATAACCGGATATTTCTTGTTCGGGTCAAAGTTGGTGGGGCGGGCAATCAATCCCCACATATCCGTCTTGCCGTCCCGCCCTTTGGCAACAAACACCTCCGGAGCTTTCCAGCCTTCGGCCTCCAAAAGAGTTATATCGGCTGTTTCCAACGGCATCACCACTTTGCCATCCCTGGCACTACGTAACACAGCGACGGGAACCTTGTCCACCATAGAATAAACATCTACCAAATACTTCATATCTCCCGAAAACCAGGCACGGTGCATCCCTTCTTCGGGAGTAAGACAGGTAAGACCTTTGCCATCAAAACCGATGCGGTAATAACGGATGAGATAGGGGTCTTCACCGGCTTCCATACCATTTGCCGAGAAATAGATCTGACGGTTATCCTCATCTACCCGAAGCACTTCGCGTACATACCACTCTCCTTTAGTAATTTGATAATCGGGCTGTGCGGTAATACGGTTGTACATATAAAGATGATTCCAATTGTCACGCTCACTCATCCATATCATCTGCTTGCCGTCTTTTAAGTCATGACGGAAATGACGGGTATAATTCACATATGTATCGCTGGTTTCTTCTACCAACGGGCGCACTTTTCCCGTTTCGGCAGAAAGTTCAAGTACTCTGTACACCTGATGTCCGCGCTGGTTATATTCAAAAGTCACGGCACGGCTGTCGGGATTCCATTCGGGACCATATACTTCATATTGCCGGTCGAACAATTCGGTAGAAGGAATAATGCTTCGTCCGCTTTCCACTTCATAGATGCAGGGCACTTTAAAAGGAAGTTCGTCTCCCGGCTTCGCATACTCCTGTTTGTGAAGCTTGGGCTGAAGCTGGTCAGCCGGAGAAGATTCCACATAATAAACATAGCGCTTTTCCACCGGACGGATCTTGCAGGAAGCCACCTTCTTACTGTCCGGTGACCAGCGGATGTAGGCTGAATAATAATTACCCAGTGTCCCGTCCAAGCTCAGTTGCTTTTCTTTTCCGGTAGCCACCTCCTTTACATAGATATTCTGATTTTTAATAAATGCGATCCATTTACCATCAGGAGACGGAACCGGTGATGCCGTCTTCTCATCATCCACCTCCATCCAATGCTTTTGCCTGATAAGGAGGGGAACCGCACCTTCATTGACCAGCTGATTTTTCCGGGACGCATACATCCAACGTTGATTATTAAACACAAAGCGCAGCGTATCCAATCCCTTACTGACCGACAAATGCCCCAATGCAAGAGCTTCCGGCTTGACCTCTTTTCCGGATGCAGCACCCAACGCCTTTGCCAAACGATGAGAATCAAACAATTCTTTTCTAGCTTTCTTATCCGCATCTACAGATACATACAGGCGGCCGTCCGGCGTATTCCGCACATACCAGAATTGATGCGTACCCTCTATCCATTGCGGATTGACATTGGAATAGAAAACTTTATCCGCACTGAACTTCTCTTTCAATGCATAAGCACGCCGATAATCATCAGCCGTACCTTGAGCGACAGCCATGCCCCCACTAAGGAACATGGCTACCAGCCAACCTAACTTACCAACCTTCATTTTGAATTATTCTATTTCACTTCCCATTCAAACAAACCCGATGAATTATCGGCCGGCTGAACAATCTCCAGTTTTACCGCTTTTGTCTTTACCGGGTCAAAATTGACTGTATTCCCCGTACCTTTTTCCACTCCATACTTATCCGCTCCACTCACCGGTTGCCACTGGCCTTGTGCATCTTTATAGTACATCTTCCAACTTTGCGGTATGCGGCATCCTCCCCAAGGAGCATCATCATACCAATATACGGTAGCACTGGAAACAGTCGCTTCGGACGGGAACTCGTAGGATATCCATTCAGTAGTTCCCTGTTTGGGCCACCAATGGTAATAGGGTACGGAACGGTCATTCTCATCTTTCGGCACCAGACGGTCATTAATGGCGGAGATGGATTTCACCTTATGCGAAGCATCCACTTTGCTTTCCGATGCCAGCGTAGCAGGCATAGTCGGACGGGAAGCACTTAATTCCTGAGGCAACCACACTGCCATAGCACCTGCACCGCGGTGTGCCCAAGCATAGTAAGGGATCAACGTCAGCTTTACATCAGTAGCCGTCAGACGACCTCTGTCGTCATAGCCCAGAATCTGCGCATCCGTCTTCAACTGGTTAATGCCATAGAGCAAATCCGGTTTTTCAACCACCTCGAATTGAGGAGTGCGGTTCATAAACACGCTCAGCACATCAAAATCATTATCCGGCCATTCCGCACAATAAACGATCGGGCCACGCTCCACGGCTATACGTCCACGATCTGCCTCCACTTTATTATTGGCTTTCACCGTACGAGGCTCCATATCGAAATGAACGGCTACTTTATCTCCTTTTTTCCAACGGCGGTCTATGCAGAAATAACCGTCCTTCAGTTCACTCTGTACCGGTTCTCCATTTACTTTCACTGTATAGCTCAAACGCTTTCCATCCGAATAAGTGTACAGGTCACTGGGAACTACCTGATTACGCACCCATCCCGGAATACGGATTTTCATTGTAAACTGTCCGGCATTGTTCTTGTTGACACCGATAGTGACATCACCGTTCCAAGGATAATGAGTAGCCTGCTCCAAAGAAACAGCCTTGCCCTCTACCTTCAAGTTCGAAGTATTGGACATGAACAGATTAACATACACGTCCTTACCTTTCACCGCATACACATATCCCGGCAAGGAAGGAATGAAACGACAGATATTGGACGGACAACAGGCACAGCCGAACCAAGGCTGGCGCTGGTGCTGCCCGATGCTTTCCAACGGATTAGGATAGAAGAACCCGCCACCATCCAGGGACACGCCCGAAATAAGACCATTATATAAAGTACGTTCCAGCACATCATAATATTTTGCCTCACCATGAAGCAGGAACAAGCGGTAGTTGACATACACATTACCGATAGCCGCGCAAGTCTCGCAATAAGCTGACATATTGGGCAGTTCATAGTTCTTGCCAAAAGCCTCCCCATTGCTGGTGGCGCCGATGCCGCCGGTAATATAATATTTCTTGCCCACAATGTTGTCCCAAATACGGTCTATGGCATGGATATAAGCCGTATCCCCTGTCAGTGCGGCCACATCTGCCATGCCTGCATACATATAAGCGGCACGGACAGCATGTCCCACGGCCTCATCCTGCTCCACTACCGGCTTGTGCGCCTGACTGTATTCATCCGTACGGGTAGTATGTCCGCGCTGGTCCAAAAAGAATTTGGCTTGATCCAAATATTTCTGTTGCCCTGTTACCAAGCACAGTTTGGCAAGGGCCATTTCGGCAATCTGATGTCCCGGCACACGGATTTGTTGCCCTTCGCCCGTACCTATCTCCCGGCATACACAGTCGGCATAACGGATAGCGATATCAAGGAAATTACGTTTTCCGGTAGCCTGGTAATGCGCAATAGCACCTTCTACCATGTGTCCCAAATTATAAAACTCATGACTCAGTTCCTCCACCTTCTCCCACCGTTTGCTTCCTGCCCACTCATGCGGATGTTTGGGATTCATGGTACGCGAAGTATAGAGATAACCATCCGGTTCCTGTGCCGCAGCGACAATAACCAGCACACTATCAATATACTTAGCCAGTTTTTTGTCCGGATAGGTCTGTAACAGATAACTGGCACCTTCTATCGTTTTGTACACATCAGTATCGTCAAAAGCCAGACCGCCTACTTTAATGGTATCACTGGGATGGGCGGCATTGACAAAGTTAGTATAACGTCCTGTTTCCTCACATTTACTGAACGCCAGAGGAATCGTTACTTCACGGCTGGCATTCAGCCGTTGCCCCCAGAATGAATCGGTTACTTTCACCGAAGTGAAAGGTACGGGGTCGATAGGATAGCCGTGCGACTGATTTTTTACTTGCGCTGTTCCGCCTGCTACGGTAGCAGTCAACAGAGCAGTGACTAAAAGTTTCTTCATGGTTCTATCATTTAATTGTTTATCATAGTTTTTGCAAAAATACATATTCCGGTCATAGGAAAAGGGTGAATCACTCTTTCAATGGTAGATATTCATCCCATAATTTCAATGAGTGCAGATAACCGGTAAAGGGCCAGTCTCCTTCGGCATTGCGTCCCAATGTGATGAATTGTGACGGTTTCACCAGCAACTGGATATCTTTCTCACTGACTAATTTTCCATTGATATAAACCTGTTCCATCCGCCCATCAAAGCAGATATAGATGTGCTGCCACTTTCCTGCCAATTCCTTCATGTCCTTATATCCTGCATCTTCATACCAGCCATAGTGATTGATTACTCCACAACGAGGCTCCGTGCCGTTGACCAACATGATTTTCTCCAATTCATCATGCGAGGTAGTAAAATCGGCCACACATTCATTTTCACTAATGGAATCATTCAGTACCCACGCCTCCAAGGTATAAGGAGCATTATCCTGCAAAGTGGCAGGAAGCATAAAACTGGAAGTATAGACCTGAGTACCCTCAAAATGAAATGCCTTTTTCCCTTTCACTTCTTTCACAACGAGAGGTAATTTCCGGGCTTCAAAATACCCTTTTACTCCTCGGTTTTCCAGATAAGGAACCGTATCGTTCACTACAAAATCATCGGCAGAAAGACTGACCACCAGCCCATGTTTCTGCTGATCAGCTACAGGCAGACGCACGATATCCGTTTCCGCATCGTATGCCTTTTCCGCCGCTTCCTGTTTCCAATTGTAGTAACGGAAATTGGTAATGACCAAAGGTTCGGTGGAACTATGCAGCGTAATCGCTCCTGATGAAAGACACGACCCCGCTTCATAACTCTGCCATTTACCTGACCTGTAAACCAACCCACTAACGGTATGCTCTTTGGACGAGGAGAGTAACGGATGACTATACTCCAATGTAGTTCCCGGTTCCAGTACCAACGCATCACGCCCACCGATGCGCTGTATGCGTGCCGAACCTTCCTTCAAAGTAAAAGCCCCTCCCAGCATCCCTTCATTGTTCTGCCATTCACGACCATTCCAATCGGCGGCGGTAAGTCCCAGCCATTGTTGCGGAGCCGATGCTTCCACACCCTCAAAGATTTTCAAGTTCCAGACCGCCCCGCCAAATCCGTTCTTCTGTCCTCCGGTAAAGGTAAGGCGGACATAACGAGCCTTCACCTTGCCAAAATCGACCATCGGGCTGCCTGCCAGACGATTATTCCGCTTATCAGCGAAAACAGACCAATGCTTGCCATCGACAGAAGTTTCAATTAAATATTGATAAAATTGTGTGCCATACTCAAATTGAGTCCAGATAGTTTGTATCTGCCGGGCAACACCCAAATCCATTTCTATCCACTCCTGTCCCATTCCACGAGGACGCCATAAAGTTCCGTTATTATCATCTACAGCATATTCGGGACGGAAATCGGCATCATAAAAAGAAGAAGCCCTCACCTTAGCACCCAATGCCAGATTTTTTGATTTCACTACAGAAGATGCCAATGCACCTATTCCGTCATGAGTGGGAATAAGGGGTTTAATACTTCCATCTTCGGCAAACTCCATACGGTCCACACAAAGCTGACGATGAAATCCGCGGTTGGAATGCGGATTATCATGACGGTGATAGACCATATAATATTCATTGCCTTCTTTCAAAACGCTATGATGTCCCGGCCCATGAATTGTTCCGTCGGTATTGGTTTCAAGAATACATCCCCGATAGGTGTACGGCCCCATAGGCTTGTCCGAAGTGGCATACTGCACCCGATAGGTGTGGTCGTGACAGGAACCCGAAGAATACATAAAATAATAGATCCCCTTTCGTTTCATCACAAAGGGCGCTTCAAAAAAATCCGTGGCTTCCGTATTTGGAATCAGACGCGTTTCAGTAAAACTCTTCATATCGGAAGCCAGTTTTCCGGCTCCGCAACCGAAACCTTTATAAATTCCCCAAGTCCCCCAATACAAATATACAGAACCATCATCATCCACAAAGGTCTGCCCGTCCAATGTAATGGCATTCGTCACAAAACGGTCGGGTACAAGAACAGCCTCACTTTCGCCCAATATATTTTTCCAAGGACCACGCGGCGTTTCACTGACCCCGCAATGAATCATACAGGGCTGACAATAAAAATAATAATAATTCCCATCCGTATGTTTCATCACATCGGGAGCCCATATCCAATGACTGTCCGGCCAGTTCATGGGCATTAACGTCCAGTTTACAAAATCCTTGCTGGTCCACACCTGTGCAGGACCGAAACCGGCCCCACTGCCATCCGTAGTGGCATACATATAATACGTATCGCCAAACTTCTTCACCGTGGGATCGGCAAAATATCCGGGAATAATGGGATTCCCCGTACCCGAAGCATTAAAAGGCTTCTGAGCAAAACCTGTAGCAGCTCCCAACAATAAGGAAGCAACAACCAATCGTATCTTATTCATCTCTATATAGCAAAATTCTATTTGTCCCTGCGACGCTTATTCATGCACCACATTATGAATGGGAATTTCTATCTCATAAAAATATTCCTGCAACAACCGGTACATATCCGGATCATACGTCTTCAGTTTCGTGCGGCGGTTCACCCAGTTATGAACTCCGTTTGCAGGTTCGGCATAGCGGTTACAGTTAAAGAAAGACTGTACGCACTCGGCAAAGTATTCCTCTTTATTGCTCACTGCATACGTCTTTTCCCACAGCCCTTTCCGGATTGCATTCTGACGAAGTGCCTCCAAACGCTCATTAAAGTCTGGCTCCACTCCCACTATACCTACCGTATGAATAAGGTGAGCGAACTCATGAATCAGGATATTCTCACCTACATATTTATCCTGCGGCAATGCCAGCAGATTCTCTTCTCCGCAACTGGATGAAAATTCATCTTCCGGTGCTCCGCCAAAACCACGGGCACGCCAGTTCCAATATTTAATGCTGTCCTCACAATTGCAGATATGGGCAAACTCCGGCAAATCGCAAGTTTCCTCATCCTTACCGATAACCATGACGTGGCAACCTTTCTTCACCATGTGCGCCTTCACATCCGGACGTTTTGCCAACATCAAACTGATGATATCACAGGCTTTCAATAAGGCCTCATCGCTCACCTTCCCGGAAGAGGTGACATACAGACCTTCTGTTTCTATGTATTTCTGATAGAAAGAAGGAATATTTTTCCCTTCAGGGATACTGGTAACCTGTCCGTGAACAGGGCAAAGCTCCAACTTCATGGCAAATCCGCCTCCCGATGCCAGATGCAAAGTCAACCGGCTGTCCTTATCAATCCGGATGGTTTCCTTGCGATAGTCCTCGGCCTGCTTATTGGCATTCACACCGTCTTTAAACAAAACAGCCGTATAAGACATTCCTTCGGGAAGGAAAGAGAAATCGAGCTGCACATCACGTTCATCCCAATTGGTCATACCGCCGATATACCAGTTCACATCCTTCTTACGCACCGTTACAATATATTTTCCCAACTCGCCCGAAGCAATAAAAGTAGAATCCACCTCCACAGGCAGAGAAGCTATGAAATCCACACATTCCTGCTCATTCAGATAGTTGGTAGGCGCATCACACAACATGGTAAAAGGAGAATCGTGTACAATATAGGCAGCCAGCTGATGACACCGGGTTCCCATGCTGGCCGGTGTGTAATACATGGCGCGCCAATCTGCCTTCGTGGCATTGCGCATAGCTCCCGGCGTATAATCCACCGGTCCCGCCATCATACGGATATAGGGGAAAGTAACATCATAAAGAGGCATATTATTCTTGATATCCGTCCATTTCACCTCTTCCATGCCGAACACGCTTTCAAAATTGATAATATGGGGGTAGGTACGGTTGATACCTGTCGGTTTGTAAATGCCGTGCAGATCAAGGGTTAATTTATACCGGGCCGTCATCTCAGCGATGCGATACACCATTTCGACGGCAGTCTGATCATCACGATCCAGGAAATCCACCTTAAAACCTTTGATTCCCATATCCGCATATTTCTTACAAGCTGCTTCCAATTGGCTGTCGAGTACATTAAACACCGTCCAAAGCACTATTTCCACCCCTTTGGATTTGCCGTATGCTATCAGCTCCGTCAAATCAAGTTCGGGAATAACGGTCAGCATATCCCCGCTCTTCGGATCATACCATCCTTCATCCAACACAATAAACTCCAATCCGTTCCGGCTGGCGAAATCGATATAATATTTATACGTATCCATGTTGATACCGGCTTTAAACGGCACTCCTTTCAGATTCCAGTCATTCCACCAATCCCATGCCACTTTGCCTGTCTTTATCCATGAGGTATCACCGATACGGTTGGGAGAAGCCAGAGCATAGACCAGGTTGTTGACCGGCATATCCGTATCCTTCTCCGTAATGGCCAACACACGCCACGGATAGGAACGGGAGCCACGGCTACGGGATATAAAATCGGTAGTTTCAGTTACATATTCCTGCTTCCGCCAAGGATAAAAGTCTGTTTTAGCCGGATAAGGAGCAAAGACACCTTTCAATCCATACTTTCCCTGCTGTGACTGCACAAACATGCCCGGATAAGCTTCGAGGTCGGACTCCAACAGGGTCAGTTTTACGCTGCCGCAATCCACGGTAACCGGAAGAAAAGCCAGTTTAGGCTGTGCTTTTGACAGAGGAATGATGTCATATACATTCTGATAAGCCATCGCCATCGGTTTTTTATCATTGGTGGTATAAGGAAGATAAGCCGTATAATCTTCCTTAAAATTAAACTCGGCCTGTTCCTCCTTTATAATGATATCCGAAGATTGTGTGGTATAGAATCGATAGGCGACTCCCTCATTGTATGCACGGAAGATGATTCCGAACCCGCCTTTCAGCTTCAAGTCGAGTTCGTTGCCTGTTGCAACGAACTCCTTGAAACGGTAAAAAGGTGATTCTATGTTATCCTTTATCTTTCTCCTTCTTTCCCCTGTGATACGGGGAGTTTTACCTACTATAGTTCCGTTTTCCAGAACCAAACCTATATTAGAGTGTGAGAGAATTGTATCATTTCCATGCATCACTTGGTAGGCCAGTTCGTTTCCGGCGCTGATTTCCACTTTCAATGTTCCATCGGGTGAAGAGAGTACATATTTCTTTTCCTTGGCTGCAAATGAAGCATTTCCAATCAATAAAAGCAAAGATAAAATTGCAAGATAGAGTTTCTTGTTGTTTTTCATAATCTATCGGTTGTATACATTGTTCACTTGCAAAGTAAAATAAAAAAATTACAAGAAAGGGAATATATAATATAATGTAATGGCAGAATCGTCCAATAAATCTCATTTTATGGATTTGACAGTTAGGCGGTTGTACTATTCTTCCATTCGTTTAGACTATTTTTTTATCGGGTGGAAGAGCGAATAGGAATACCTATTTTCAGTGTCTACCCTAAATATCCGGTACCATATTATCCAAAGTCCTCCTGACTTAATACTATTAATGGAACCTGTTCCAATGAAGAACAGATTCCATTGTTTACCAAGTATATTATTCCATTGTTCCCGAGACAATAAATTCAACATATCGGCTATGATCCTCTATCATCGCATATACAAAATGCGCCTTTATAGTGGTTCCTGAGGCAATATTAACATAGCGTCCCACAAAAACACTTCCTTCACCAGATTCAATAAAGTAGACACAATTATCTCCATACGATGAAACATTCGATTTTCCGTCAAACCAATAACCAAGACCATTGGCTGTATACTCGCTAGTTTCATCCCAAGTCCCGTCTTCCTTAACGGGGTACATAGCAATTGTAGGAGTTATGGAAGAGTCACCTCTAGCATCTCCGCTGTTCTTTACTTGTTTTGAAAATTCGTCTACGGATAATCCGATACATGGTTCTATAGCATCGGCATAATCTGCAAAGTTGATTGAAAATCCCGCATAATCTCCTGCTGCCAATGTACCACTTATTACAATTTTAGAGGGGTCAGTAACAGTTACATCAAAAGAAAAACGAATATAATCATCAAAGTCGGCACCATTGTTTATAGCAAATCCGACATTAATCGACATAATTGTACCTACAGAAGCGGTTTCGAGCACATTAAGAACCAGCTCCTTCTTTGTTGCATCCAACTCAATACTAGCTATACCAGAAGCTGCATCACAAACACCGCCTGCCGTATTATAGTACCAACCGTTGGTACCCTTGGTAGGAGCTGTTCTATTCCAACAGTTTTTCGATATATTGATAGGATAAAACACCACACTCCCATTAGACAATGCAGCCAACGTCTCATCTACCGTCATTCCCAAATACGTATGAAACTTTTCTGCATAATCAGTCAGTTTAACCGTCTTCGCTTCCAAACGGCTGATGGGAAACTCTGCTTTGGTAGAAACCACAGCATCCGCATTCGTCTTCAGATAGGGGTTTTCATTCTCCCCGTACACATGCTTGCTGGTAGCATCCTCCGGATCCGTACTGCATGCAGCCAGTGACAGAGTGAAACAAGCAATTAAAGCATATATAAAATTCTTTTTCATCGTACTATTCTTTTTATTAATCTGTTATCATTATAGTTATTACTGTAGTAGCATTAGGATCCAATGGTATTACATCTTGAAACGTATCTATTGAACTAATTTTTACAATTTTATCATATCCTAAACTATTAGTTATATGCAAGCTACGATAGTGTACTCCTGATTCAAAAGGTCCAGATATTCGAAAAGATAACATTACTAAATTGGGACCGATAATAACAGGGGTTTCTACTATTGAGTTTATCCCATTATAATTAGAGATGATGCCTCTCACTGGAGATGATACCTCTATTGTCACCGGAGTTTGATGAGAGCCTAAAGTTTTTATCATTGAAACCCTGACCAAATGTGGATATGAAGAATTTATTTTATTTTCCAAATTCCCTGCATAAACATGCAATAAGTGGCAAACCATATATATGAAAAGAATATACTTTCTCATAATTTTAATTTTATAATTTTTAATCTAATATCCCGGATTCTGCTTCAACTTAATGTTGCCATCCAATGCAGACTTAGGTAACGGAAAAATATCACAATGCCTGTCTGTCTTATCCGTCTTCGCATCTTTGCAAAACCATGACTTGCCATTATATACATTCTGATTGGTTCCGTTTATACGGAAACGGATCAAGTCCTGACGACGGTGATGCTCTGCCACAAACTCCCAGGCCAGTTCGTCCAACAAACCACCCAGTTCAATATCATCGCCCCCTTCTTCTGTGATAATCCAGTTATCGGCTTCTCCCATGATTCCCTGATTCTCCCGATGTCCGTAGTTATAACGGCTGCCACCCTTCAATTGAGCTACAGTAACCGTTGCTTTACCGGGATCGGACTTGAAGGCACGTTGGCGTACAGCTGTTACCAAATCGGCCGCCACTTGCTCGCTTTCTCCATTGTAACCACCTAAACGAAGCAAGCACTCCGCTTTAATAAAATAAGCATCAGCCAAACGGAAGAAAGGCACATCATCATAAGAAGTTCCATAGTCGCCTGAAAGTATTTCATATTTCACCAAGCGTTCACTTTCAAAGGGATAGCAACCGGGGTTGTCTATACTGTGTAATTCCCGAGTATATACCAACGGTTCACTGTCCACATAAATGGGAGCACCGGCATAGTCATATTGCTGTCCTGATATCCAACAGTCTTTATAGCGACTGTCTTTTTCATCGTATGTTTCCAGAAATTGAGGAAGAACAGCCGCTCCACCGGTAGCCCATCCGTTAAACTGCCACGTTGCACGTCCGGCTACATGCATCCACATATTTGCCATATAGTTACCTCCGGCGTATTTAAACTCAAACGGAATACCAAAGATAATTTCAGGCGAACCGGAAATATCTTCTCTAAAATTATCCGAATAATTCGGAGCCAAAGAGAACTTGCCACTGTTAATCACTTCATTTACCTCATCAATAGCCTTTCCGTAATAAGAATTATCAGAGTAATCATTGAACCATGCATTGTGGTTCAAATACATTTTTGCCAGAAGCATATTGATGGCATAGTCGTTCAGCTTACCCATTTCTACTTTTGTTCCACATTTCCCCTTTACATCCGTCAACTCACTGATCAGGAAATCCCACATCTGTTGGGGAGTTGCCTGTTCGGGCAACCATCCGTCTTCATGTTCATATTGCGTATCCAATGGGATGTTGCGGAACAAATCGAATAAAATATAATAATAAAGAGCGCGATAAGCCCTTAATTGCGAAGAAGTGGTTATATCAGCAGCAATGACTTCATCTGCCAACAGTTTGTTACAGGCATTGATACCGGCATAGTTACGGTTCCATGTATCATTGAAATGGGCTATCTGTGAATGGAACTGATGTTTGTGCATAGACACGTACAAATCCCCCCAGCCGATACTGATCCGATAAGGAATACACCATGAATCGGACGACTGGTCCATCATATCGGCATAACTATACCATCCCCAATACACATCACGAAGACTGCTGTATACCGGAGCAAACATGGCCGCCCGGTCTTTTTCTGTAAACTCATACTTCTCGGAAGCAATCGTATCATAAATCGTTTCGCTCAAATCTGTACAACTGCCCAAAGACAAGGTACAAGCTCCTATCGCTGAAGCCCAAAGTGCTTTATTGAATATTGTTTTCATGTTAGTTCTTCATTTAAAAGTTAGAAAGATACATTCAGACCGAAAGTGAATGAACGGGTAGAAGGATATTTATCGCGCCAGTCAATACCCAAAGACCAAATATCACCATTTGACATTTCAGGATCCAATCCATCATATCCGGTAATGCAGAATAAATTATCGGCAGAAACATAAGCCCGGATATTTTTCACAAACTTACTGCTTTTCAATGGAATGTTATAGCCCAACGTAATGTTAGTCATTTTCAAAAAATCACCATCCTCCAAATAATAGCTTACAAAAGTCTGTTTTTGGGCTGTTGATAAGGTATATTGTCCACCATAAGGAGCCTTTTGCACAGATTTCAAGCGATTATAAGCGATCGAGTTGTTCTCATAATAAGCACGAGGCTCGTTCAGAATCTTAAAACCAAACTGGCCTGTCATCTGGAAAGATAAATCAAAATTTTTATATCTGAACGAGTTGTTCCATCCCAAATACAATTTAGGAAGAGCATTCCCTAAATATTGACGGTAGTCATCATTAGACAGCATATTGTCTGTAAACTCTTCAATCTCACCAGTCTTTGCATTTTCAATCAGCCATAAGCCATTCTCTGAAACACCAACGGACTTCATGCCATAAAATTGTCCCATAGATCTCCCCACTTCCATCCGCTGGGTAGAAAGATTGATAGGTTCACCCAAATAAGCATGATCTATCTGATTTGAAGTCTCATACAAGTCATTTGAAAGACTCAATAATTTGTTCGCATTATGAGAGGCGGTAACTGTGGTTTTCCATTCAAAATCCTTTGTCCGTACAGGAATAGCATTGACAGCAATTTCAATACCTTGGTTACGCATCTTGCCGGCATTAGCCAAAGTCTTGTTATACAAATTGGGAGGAGTCGGTACCGTAAAATCATACAGCATATCCGAAGTCTTCTTCTGATATACATCAATAGAACCACTCAGGCGTTCATCCAATACAGCCCAGTCCAGACCAATATTAAATTCCTTGGAGGTTTCCCATTTCAAATCAGGATTAGGATTGGATTTTACGCTTAACCCCTGATGCCAGACGCCATTATCATAGAAATAAGGAGAACCATACTCATACCGGGTTAATGAATTATAAGAGTCACCTACAATGACACCTGTCACACCATAACCGGCACGTAACTTTAAGTTATTCAGCCACGTAAGGCCTTCCATGAATTTTTCGTTACTGATAGTCCATCCCAAAGAAACAGAAGGGAAAGTAGCCCATTTATTGTTCTCACCAAATTTGGAAGAGCCTTCACGGCGTACACTCAGCAGAACATTATATTTATTATCGTAACCATAGCTCACACGTCCGAAGAAACCAATCAAGGTATTGTCATTCTTGTAACTGCTCATGCCGGCTTTTCCATCTTTCAAAGCTGTACCTAATCCCAAGTTATTCCAAAGATAAAAATCTGTTGGATAATCATAGTTATTAGCTCCAAAACCTTCATTTACATTATACTGGTAATTATAGCCCACCAATGCATCAAAACGATGTTTATTCCAAGTATGATTATATTTAGAAGTAACTTCCAGATTATCTGTGGTATATTCATTCTGAGAATGATAAGCATATCCTGTGTGATTCTCGCTCTTCTGTGAAAAATATTCGGAAGTATAATATCCACGATTATGATCACTAGTAACCCTACGGCTTAACATGAGGTTGGTCTGCCAGTTTTTAATCGGTTCAAAGGTGATATTCCCCGTCATCCGGGTATTCTCACTATTGTATTTACCATCCTGTTCACGGATGATACCTACCGGATTATAATAATAATTTACGGCAAAATTCTCGTAAAAAGTTCCATCCTCATTCCAGATGGGTTCAGTAGGGTTACGCATAATAGCCTGTCGGTAAATACCCAGACCTGCCGCATCAATCGGACCATTCTTATGGAATGTCTTTACCATATTGAAATTCACTTTCAACATATCATTTAACATCCAGTGAGAAACATCAAACCTCATTCTCATCTCTTCATTATAGGTCTCAAGCAACACACCTTCCTCTTTGCGATACGTAAAATCCGCAGAATAAGTGGTATTTTTTGATCCTCCGGAAATATTAAAATTATGGTTATGAGTAAATGCAGTACGGGATACCGCATCCAACCAATCCGTATCATACCCTTTATCAGCATAGTTTGTCAATCCCTGACGGATTTCCTCTGCTCCATAGAAATCAAGCGTCTTGCCAAACTTGGAAAGAGACATATACCCGGAATAATTGGCAGCCGTACGCGACTCGCGCTGGCCGTTTTTTGTAGTAATCAAAATAACGCCATTAGCACCTCGTGTACCATAAATAGCTGCCGCAGAAGCATCCTTCAACACATCAATAGAAGCTATGTTTTCGGGGGAAACCGTTCCTAAACCACCTTCTATTCCGTCCACCAATACCAATGGAGTAGAGCCTCCCTGCAATGAAATCACACCACGCAAACGAATTGTAGATTCCGCATTCGGATCACCGGAGCCTTTCGCAATGGTCAATCCTGCCACTTTACCTTTAATCAGTTCGGCTGCATCTCCAATCTTACCTGCTGTAAAGTCTTCGGCCTTCACAGAAGCCACCGCACTGGTTACATCTCCCTTGCGCTGCGTACCATAACCGATTACAACCACTTCATCCATCAGTTCGGAATCGTCTTGCAGGGTAATATCTTTCTTACCACCATTTCCGACTGGAATTTCCTGGGTCTTATAGCCAATATAAGATATTGTCAAAACGGACTGGGCACTTTTTACCTTCAGCGTATATTTACCGTCAAAATCGGTAATGGTACCGTTGGTCGTTCCTTTTTCCATGATATTGGCACCAATGATAGGTTCCCCTTTCTTGTCTTTCACCACACCGCTTACTGTTACAGTTTGCTGTGTAATTTCCATTTTCATAGACTCTGCTGTTCCCGGCAGTGCAAATACAGGGCTCATCCCTGCACCCGCAGTAAGGAAAAGACAGGTTGCGGCCTTTAGCAATGCTTTGCTGAACAAGACCCGATTGTCATGTGTTTTCATCATACAGTTTTATTTAAAAGGTTTATATGTTCATTCAGTTC
>ENA-OZFC01000845-OZFC01000845.1-human-gut-metagenome-genome-assembly--contig:-NODE-845-length-17239-cov-4.828736_pt1 | contig 17239 bp, 10 predicted proteins | sample MGYA00245076_ERZ653625 | MGnify/ENA primary metagenome ERZ653625 (study PRJEB26926, sample SAMN06165169) | human gut metagenome | biome: ENVO:00009003; feature: ENVO:2100002; material: ENVO:00002003... | reverse complement strand
ACTACCAGTAGATGGTTCCAATACACATAACTCTCCGATCAACTGCTCCAACTCTTTCACATGCCCATCGTCTGCGTGATCCTTCCAGTAATCACGTTTCACATCCTCCAGGAAATCGTTCATGGCACGTATGTTCATGATGATCTCGCTTCTCTTGGCATCCTCGGGGTTGTCGGGGATCATCGGACCATCCGCTCCTACGGAATTCATATCTGTCTGTACGGCCACGCGCATGGTATATTGCAAGCCCAAGTCTGACAATTCTGGATTCGATGTCAAGTCCTTGTTAAGCACGATCCAGTTGCCTACTTTACCGTTGCTTTCTTTCTCCGTAAAAGCGAAGTAGACATTACCGACATTCGAGTGCAAGATATCGTCCACCGGCGCATAAGGATCGTTGCCCATCAAGCCGTAGCGGTATTTACGGTAATCAGGATTGCTCAATTCGTTCTCATCAATGGCATGCAAATCGATATCCCACGTCATGTTACTCTGTAGCGTTTGGTAGTCCGTGCTAACCATCAGCACGGAGGATTCGCAAGCGTCCTCGCGCTGAGAGGTGATGGCCGGCAATGTCTTGAATACGGAGATCTCGTCGATACCGAAGTCGGCACCATTGGAGCTCTCACAGTTGCTGGATATTTCCAGGACGAATTCATCGGATGTACCGATCTCTGTATTCGAGAAAGAGAATTTGAAGGAGACTTGTTGCCATTGAGCGGTAGTACCATCATCCGCTGTAGATAATGCCCCGCTATAATATTTGGCCAAGATCGTTTCCGTACCGCTATCTTTGTCTTTTCCTTTTAGGGTAAATCCTATATTAGCCGGTGTTCTGCCGTTACCCTCTGTTACGTCACAGACCCAAGCGTTTACGATAAGACTCGTATTCGGGCAAAGTCCGCTGATTGGTATTTTAGCGATAACACCGGGTATTTCCGAGGCGTCTATATACATGAAATAGCCGGATTCACTTCCATTGGTCTTTTCCCACAGACGGTCAGTAACCCTCCTGTTGTACTGTTGTGGAAAGTAATCCGTATAATAGGCGCCATTTACCTCAGTCGCACCTTGGCTTGGTTTGGTAGTGCTTGTACTAGCTCTTGAAATCTCCGGATAGTTCAACGTTCGATACAGAGCGTATTCACCCTTCATAACCTTCAATTCGTTACCTCTGTACGCATGCATCTCCGGGTGGGCGAACGCGTAATAGGAATCGATAGCTTTACCATCCTCTGTCGTGAATGGTTTAGACGTGAAATTCTCTGTCAAATTACTGCGTAAATAGCTCTCAACATTTCCCGTTAAAATCTCGTTTTCTTTTTCGAAAGAGATATGCTCTATTCGCTGATAGAGGGCTGTGTTACCCAATAACTCATCCTCGAAGCGATGCTTATACGCATTCTTTTCAGCTTCACTGAGGTTATTCAAAGCTTCTTTCGTCATGGCACCAGCCCTCTTTTCCAAGGAGATGTTAAGGAAAGAGACGGGATACCATTCACCGTTTCTTGAGTTGCTAACCTCTGCCAAGATACAGGCTCTTGTTGTATTGTTATTAAAGGATACTTCCGTAATGTTGCTTCCGTTGTTGCCTATCGAAGGAGTAGCAGTAGTCCACGTTCTTCCATCGTACCTATTGATCGTCCAACGAACGTATAGAGCTTGAGCTGATCTATTACCATTTGGAACGAAATAGTTCCGCAATTCTTCCGGCAAACGAAAATTTGATGTGGCACCTGCCGGTAAATAGATATCATACGCATTTAATACATACTTTGAAGGATCTGAGGCTTCCCGCAGTGGTTCAAGATTATTCTCTCTGATACCTAACTCTTCTAATGCAGATTGCTTTTCTCTTAATGCATCAACCCTCTCACTCGCATCTTTTATTTTAAACACGTGACGGATACCGATCGCTCGAGGGCGGATATAGCGATCCCTACCAGAACTTCCTGTTTCCGCTCTGACCGAACTGGCTTCATAAACAAGTTTCGTATCTGCATTTACTTGCGCTTGCGTAAAATTACACGTTACATATCCGGCGGAACCTGTAGTACCGGTTGAAGTGGTTGCTAAGCCATTGGTATACTTAGTCAAATTATCATTGGATATACCGTTAATTGTCTTATTTCCGTTTGCATCCTCAACAGACCATCGGATATATCCGTACATCCCTGTATTGTCACCGTCATCTTGAGTACGTACTTCTATATTCTGATTAGGAACTACATACAATATCTCCTCGATGGTATTATCCGGAGTTATACCTTCGTCCTGAATCTGCCCCATCGCCACCTCGGTTCCCCCGAGCAGGAGCACGCAGGACAAGATGAGTAGCTTGCCTATATTATATAATGTATAGTGTTTCTTCATGAGTTACCTCCTTCCTTATTTTTTAGGGTTATGGTGTAAGGTAGGGCGATTTCCCGATTTCCATTTGTTTGGGGATCTTGCTCTACGATAACCAAGGTTAATTGGATAGTCGCTTCCGCCGCGATGGATAGCTCTTGGGCGGTGACCTTGAAAGAACCTTCTGCCGCGTTCTCCTCCGGTAATTTAAAAGCTTTTTTACTCTTGTCTAACCAAGGAGCGTAAGTGTTATCCTTCGGTGTATTGATAAGCAAATTCGTATGCTCGCTCTCTTCGCCATTTGTCAGCAAGACGGCACTTGAATAGATCTCACTGCCTACGAAGTTGTCTTTATAATGCTTGAACACCGGGCTGGTAAAGCTGGATACGTTTGTTAACCTATAAGTAATCGTGATATCGCCGGCATGATCTGTCTCATACGCTCCTTGCGGAACGATGGGGCCCGATGGAAAATGGATGGATCGCGGTAGGCCGCCGATCGGCATGTGCTGCTGGTCGAATTCGATCACGATATCAGCGTCTGTCACGTTGACCGGGATCTGTAGCCAATCGTTGCGGCGGATGAAGTCGATATCGAATGACTGGGGCTGGTCGTTACGGCCGTCTATCTTTGTGGTGATCGTTAAGTCTGAGTTGCCTTGAGAGGCGGTCTCGTTGACATATGAGGTATAAGTCACTGCGCCTTCGTTGGCGATCTCGACCGCTTCGCCTTCCGTTACGAAAACTTTGGACATTGTCTGTCCCCATGCATCTTCGGGGAATTTTGGCTTATAGCTTTCTTGCACATCCGCTTGTAGCAAATTTCGCGGGTTTCCCGCTTCGTCTATATCGTAAGGAAACAAGAATATAGGCTGTTCGTCAGCGCGCAATCCATCTAAGGAAAGTCCGTTTAATGTGATAGGGCTGCTTTGATAATTCGTGACGGTAAGTGTCACCTTGCCTATCAGGCGGATCAAGGGGATCGCCAGTTCCGGTGTGTTTTCGCTGACTTCCACCTCGTAGCCGTAACTGGTCATGGGGATGTAGTTGCTTTGCTCGTCGAAACGGGTCATGGGGGGAAGGGATACGCCTTTGTCGGTAGGAAGCGTTCCAGCTTCGATAGCCTCGATCACTTCCTGCGCGTTTGTCAAATTCCTTAGGTTCGCGAGGGCGTAGATCTTGTATTGTCCGGCCGGGAGCTCTGCCTTGACGCTGGTCTCGGAGAAATCGGCCGGGTTATCAGATTGAGGATCATCCGTCATGTACTTATAAAAGTCCTTATTATCAGTGCCGTTTCCTTTTATAATCAACCACCAGTTCAGGATATGACGCTCGAAATTGTCATGGTTGGGGTCAGCTTTCGTATAAGTGGGCAGCGCGTTCTCCTTGCTTCGCAAGTTGATGGTCAGGGTGTATAGCTTGCCGTCGGGTATGTCCGGGCTGTTGCCGCCGTTCTCGTCGGAGCAGGCGGGCAGGAACGACAGAAGCAGTAGCGTGAACGCCACTGCCGCTGTCTGGATGGAAAAATATCGTTTGTTTCTCATTCTTGTTTACGTGTTTTTAAAGTTCGCCATTGTTGAGTCGGATCACCCAGTCTTTCACCTGTACCTTGTAGCAGGCGTAGCCTACGATGGGCACCTCGGGATCGGGGATTTCCGGGTCCGGATCGGGTGTCGGGTCCGGATCAGGCTCCGGATCGGGATCGGGATCGGGGTCCGGATCGGGGCAGTCCGGGCAAATGATAGGCGTGAGGAAGAATACGATGGAGTACTCGTCCTGCCGGTCCAGGTATTCCTGCGCCGGTATGTCGTGCCCCTCCATCTGGGTGAGCAGGAGGTATTGGTTGAGGTTGACGTTCAGCACGTCGTTCTTCCAATCCTTGTGGCGCACGATGAGGCGGTAGTTCTCGCCGGCCATGAGCCGCATGGTGTTCAGCTCGGCCACGGCCACGTACTGGTTGGCGGGCTTCCCGTTGATCTGGTCGTCCGCGGATCCGGCGGCGATGTCGACGCTCTCCGTATGGTAGGGCAGGTAGGAGATCGTGTCGTCGTCGAGCAGGGTATTGTCATAGTCCATGTATCCGTTGTCGGCCACGATCCGGAAGGAGAAGTCCTTCACGTCCATGCTGTATCCCTCGGTATCTTGCAAGACGACGCGCAGCTTGTTGGTGTTCTTCGCCAACGATATCTCTTTCTCCTCGTGGCGGTCGCCGGTGATGACCAGCGTGTCGAGCGCGTGCCAGAGGGGTGTCAGTTCATTGGGTTGGGTAGCGTCGGCCTCCCGTAGCGTCTTGACGCGAATCTCCTCGATGGTGGAGGATCCGGGGGTGAGCTCGGGCCATTGGTAGGAGCTCTCGTCCAGTCCGGCCCAAGTGAGCACTTGGTAAGTACCGGGCTCGAGGTCCATCGCGATGCTGTTCGCTTTCAACTCCGCTCCCTCGATATCTTGCCGCCGGATAAAATTACCCTTGTTGTCGCAGATAAACAATGCGGCTTTATCCACCTCGCGTTGGAAGGCGTCGGCAAATTTCATGTTGTAATCGTACACGAGGCGCAGCCGGTACTCGCAAGGGGCGATGGAGTCATCGTGGATATAGTCGCATGCGGCGAGTCCCGTCAGCGTCAGCGCGCCGATCGATTTGATTAATAAATTGGAGAATCTGTTCATATCTGTTTAAACGTTGTTTGTTTACTGCCAAAGATAATTTAATGTCCACCGGGGGGCCGCCCTGCCGTCAATCGCTGATGGGAAGGACGACAATCCCAACCGTGCTATAGGGTCATGTATGTAGGAAGCGGGGATTTCCCCGGTGGCATATATAGGTTCCTCCCTTCCGGCGGAGGGCCGGAGGGGAGGAATAGGATTACAGGCTGACGCCACTGTTGGAGCGAACCACCCAGTCTTTCACGTTAAGAATGACAGTCAGTTGCGCGTCTCCGCTCTCGTCCGGGTCTGTCGGATCCGGGACATCCACCTCGGAAAGGCCTAATCCTTTGATCTCGGAAACAGAGATATCATAGATATTGTTACGAACGATGTCAAACTCCATCACGCCCATCACATGCTGATCGTCATTATTCTCATGACGGATCCAGTACGGATAGTAGCAAACGCCATTGGTATAGACTTTCACGAGCTTATTGATCTCGACCATGTCATTGCCTCCATTTTCATCCATGAAGTCCTCGAATGATTTAACGCCTGTTACTGTATTCATCTTTTTATCACCGTCCGTCTCTGCCTCTACGGCTGTTTTCAAGGCCTTCAAATAACCGAACGGATCCGCTGCCGAGGCTAATGTCTTAGAGTTTTTGAAGTCGGAGACTGTCATATTTCCCAATCCTGCTGTCGTGAAACCGTCGAAGAAGATATATCCCGGGTGCTGTTTGCCATCTCCTATCTCCTCCGCATAGATACGAGCCAAGGTGTATGCGAATACCGATTTGTAATCCTTGAAAATATCGTCGTTATAGGTATAGAATGTTTGAGCGGTTTGCTTAGCTATATCTGTCTCTTTGCTGACATTAGTTGCTTCCACGCTACCATCGGTTTCATCTACTACCATCCACTGTTTTGGATAATAAGTGGCTTGGAACAAGGCACCGGTAGAGTAACCGTTCAAGGACGCGGCCTTGGAAGTGGTATTCTCGCGTGTGTATAGATAAGTCAGGTCATCCGCCTCTCTTCCACTCAGCGGAATGATATTTTTTGTCTGTTCATTCTGCCACCCGCTCCAGATCGCACCGATGGTCTGGTATGTTTGGCCACTCGCCACGCAATATGCATAGTCGTAACTTAGTGCCTTAGGCGTGAAACCGGTTTCCGTCGCGGAGTTGATAGCGGCAAGGTTTGTTACGTTCTCTGCTGTCTTCGCACGAGTCCAAGGATCGATCACGAAGCGCACAGGTAATAATTTATTGGCGTTTACCTCCTCATCGCCTAGATACTCGTCTTTTGTGGCATCAGAGAAATCGCTCAAGTCGCCAGTTGTCGGATCGAACTGGTTGTTCTCCTCTGTCACGCGTTTCAGCAAATAAGATCCGCTACTCAATTGGTTGAAGATAGCTACATTATTCAGGACAACCCTGTCCGTTGTCGCGCCTGTTGGGTTATAAACAAAAGTTGAGTTATTGTTATATTCATTGACTCTTACTTTAGCGGCCAAGCGTTCTACGAATACCTCAACCTCCGGAACATTGTCGGAGCTACGATCGGGGAAGGTGACGGTAGATTCATGATTTTGGTTGTCTTCCAAGGTATGGGAAGACATGATAAAACCACTTTCGGTTTGAAGATCGTTAATCAAGTAGTTGGCCAGCTGGTTACCTGTACTGATTTGATTTGTTCCCGTACCTATCGCCGGCAATTTGTCAGAACCACCCATGTTCGTGATAGCGATTACACCGTATTTTTTTCCGGCGAAACTGGCGGCTTTGTCGCTCATGGTTACCTCGATCGTGGCTTGCCAGCCATGGTTGGTCTCAGTAAGGTCGGTTCCTCCGGTTGTCGGATGGGTTGCGTCCGGATTTTCCTCGGATCCCGTGGCCGCGGTATATCCTTTCGCTACAAGGGTACTCGTGCTCTTGAAGTCGAAATCAGTCGTACTCCCACTATTTTCAAATAAATAGATTGTCAAGTCCTTGATATCACTTTCATCGATATCTCCCTTTTCGAAACCATCGCCATCCTCGCCATTACCGGCTTTCGTAGTGATACCGGCATTGATCTGTACGGCTACGAGTGCGCTTTCACCTAACGCCTCGCCATTCCCGTTGTTACCGTTCGGCCCGCTCTCCAGATCGTCCGAACAAGACACCGCCGCGCAAGCGAAGGCGAGTGCCCATAATGTACTTTTCAGTTTCATGTTGTTTAATTGTTAGATAGTTAGATTGTTTAATTAAAGTTAGTATGTTTGTATGTAATAGTCTTCCGAGGTCCGCGGCAGATCTCGGAAGACATCCGCGGCGGGTCAATCCTCCACCTGCTCCAGGTTGGCCCGGGCCTGCTCGCCCACCCGCGCGTCGTTCGTCTGCGTGCGGAAGATGGTGGCCGCCCGGTCGGTGTCGCCCTCCAGCCAAGCGGCTACGCCCTCGGCCAGCCTACGCTCCGGTCCCTCTTGCGCCTTCGCCAGGTAGCGGTGCGCCGCGGCGGTGTCGCCGTTCAGCAGGGCGGAGTTGGCGGCGTTGAGGTTCGACACGGGGTCGTCCGGATACATGCGCACGGCAATCTCGAACACCTCCTTGAACTCGGCGCTTCCCGTCTCGTAGGTCTGCGCCACGCGGAACATCTCGTCGAGGCTCAGCTGTTTCGGGTCGTTGTAAATCAACTCCTTCGCCTCCTCCACGCTGATCGGACGGATGGTGTAGCTCACCTTATAGTCCGAGTGGCGCAAGGCGGGGTAGATCTCCTTTACGAGGTAGCGGTAAGGCTCGCCCCCGTCGACGCCCCTCAGCTTCTCCTTGCGACGGTCCGGGTCGTCGATGGAAGCGTCCCGGATCACGTCAAGCAGGGCCTCCCGGGCGGGCATCGAGGAGCGTTCCACGCGGGCCTCCAGCCCTTGCCAGTCCTCCGCCTCGTAGCTCGCCTCGGTGTCCGCGCCGTCCAGGCCGTACCGCTCTCTCACGTAGGCCAGCAAGGCTTCGGAGCGGCCCTTGGCCAGACGTTCGTTATTGGCGTATGAGCCTTCGGGAGAGGCATATCCTTTTATGCTGACACCGGTGATGGTGGCGTATTTATCGCCGCGCACGGACTCGATGGTCTCTTGGATCGCCGCCAGCTCGCGCGAGTTCTGGCGGTAGTCCGGGCGGATCTCCGTGCGGTTCACGGGGAAGTCGAGGAACGCGCTACCCTCCTTCGCCCGGTTCTTCACCTCCACCGGCGGCGCCACGTAGGCCATGAGCGGCCGAGGGGTCCGGTTCAGGTGGATCGGGAAGAGCGCGCTCCGGTCGTTCTTGAGGGCCTCCCATCCGCAACCGCACTCGTCGATCGCCAAGGCCATCTCGGAACCGTCCATCCAGCGGGCGTAAGGCACGCGGGCGTGGTAGTCGAAGCGTTGCTCGGTACCGTTCTTGCGGCGCACAGCGAACTCCCCGTCGGTGGCGATGTCGCGCCCCGTGCGCTCGTATAAGATCTGGCGGTTACGCCCGTTCACGATCAGCGCGGGCAGTCTCCTCAGGCTGTCGCCCCGCTGGATGACTGGCGTGTAGGTGACGGACCGGTTGGAGCGGACCACCAGGTCGCTCAGGTTGAGGGTGAGGTCTACTAGCAGGTAGTCACCGGACCGTTCGATGAGTTTTTTCTCTACGCGCAACGTGTTCTCCTGCGCGTACGCGTTCGCCGCCGCCAAGGATCCGGCCAGCAGCAGAGCTATGGGTAAGAATCGTCTTTTCATCAGTTCGCGTGTTTTAGAATAAGTAGATCAAGCTGACGGCCGCCTGCGTAGGGCCGAAGTAGTGCTTCTTGTTGTCTTCCGACTTGTTGCCGCAATTCTTGCAAGGGAACTTGTCGTAATTGAGGTAGAGGTATCCTACGCCGAGCGTGGCCTCCAAGTTCCAGTGCTCGTGCAGGAGCCATTGGTATCCGTAGCTGACGCCTACGCCTGTTCCCCAGCCTTGGCGACGCTCGTTCTCGAGGTCGAGAACCTTCAGGTCGGCGAAGTTATAGGCGATAAAGGGTACGTGAAGCCCTAGGAAATGCCCTTGGAATGACTCGCAGAACCAATAGCGCAACTCGGGGTGCGCCCGGAAGTGTTTCATCGTACGGTCGTAAGATCCGTCGTCGTTCTTCCCGTCGAAGGGGTTGAGTCCCGCCTCCAGGTCCAGCGTCCAGTGCCGTGCCAGCCGGAACTCGGCGCCGAGGTTGAAGGTACCGCCCACTCCCCAGTACGGGAGATTGGTCTTGATGGCCGCCACGGCGCCCTTGTCATCGCCCGGCGAAGTCTGCGCTTGCGAGAGGAACGCCGCGCAGAGAAATACCATTAACGTGAAAAGCCTTTTCATTTTCATTGTATTCATTGAATTAAGTAAATAATCATCTTATGAACGGGTCGTAGTTCTTACCGGATACAGAAGTTGGGTCGGTTTTTTCCTAACGGCCAGTCACTCTCTCTATTTTCAGGAAAAGCCTTCGCGTTTCCATTGGTTCTTCCAGTCTCTCATCCATCACTAAGGGCTTGATATATGGTTCTTCCTGTATAGTGACAACGATCCTTATTTACGAAATAAGGTTTACGGCAGATAGATCCATCGCCGAACGGTTTCGTTATTGGAGCGAAAAAACGGTAAACGACCGTGGTTTTCTTATACATCCTCGTGTACGTAGTTCTTTTGACTGGCAAAAGGCGTGAGAAGAGCTTGTTAATAAAACGTAAAGGCACGATGGTAAGGACAGCCTTTGCCCTCCTTTTGGTAAAAGCGCCTAAAAGGCTTATATCAAGGAAAAAAACGTGAATATTCCTTATGCGGAACTTCTCTTTTCGGGAGAAAAAGGTTGTTTGCTAAAAAAGATTAGAAAAAAGCTTGTTTTTCTAATATATAAAACCGTACTTTGTCGTGTTGTTCTATAACAGAGTTGCCTTGTCGCTTCTTGTTGAATCGCAAACAACTCATTATAGGGCTGTTAATCCGGTTTTGACTTATTTCGTAAATAAGTCTCGTATCCCTTCCTCAGCAGATTATTCAAGAATCTCGTTATTTGTTTATTCGCCTTGTTCAGTTCCGACTGGTCGAGCGAGCTGAGATAGCATCGGGTGGTCTTCTCGGACGAATGCCCCATCGCTTGGCTAATCACGGCAACCGGGACGTGGTGCGCCAAGGCCTCCGAGGCCCATGTGTGACGCATGACGTAAGAGGTGAGCTTGATCTTCAGCCCCAGCCGCTCGCCGATTTCCCTCAAGGCCCGGTTCTGCCGGCTCAATAACCGTTTGTATTCTTGATTATTGGTGTGATCCGGAGATGTCAGCCCCAAGTCGAAGATGAAAGGCGTGTCATTCCTGTATTTCCGGATCAGGGCCTTCATGCCGGAGGTGATTTCGATCCGGATCTGCGTGCCTGTCTTGCGGCGGTTGTACACGATCTCGCCGCCTCGGATATTTTCCTTTCTCAAGTTCACGATGTCCACGAAAGGCATGCCGAAGGCCATAAAACTGAAAATCGACAGGTCAGCGGCTCGCTCAAGGTCCGGTCGCTCCCGTAAGTCCTGTGCCGCTATCTCCCGGATGGCTTCGGAGGGGATGGCCCGCTTGGCGGTCTCTTCCCTTTTCAAGCGTAAGCGTGCGAAAGGGTTCTCCCGTACGGTCACCAGCCCTTCGGACAAGGCGGCGTTGTAGATCGCCCTCAGGCTACTCATATAACTATTGACCGAGTTGGTCTTTAACCCCAGTTTCTGCAAGAAACAGTGGAAATCGGCGATCTGTGTCGCCGTCACATCTTTGATACGGCAAACGCTCTTCCCCAAGAAACGCTCGAAATGTCGTCCCGCCACCTCATATAGTTCCGCAGTACTCAGCTTTCCCTGCTCCCTCTTGCTATGAGCACGTATCTTGATGTACTCGATGAATAAAAGAGCCGTGCTTTTGTTCTTTTGTTTGGATTGTCCCATAGCTTCTCTCCTTAATTAATTACATGAAAACATACTGACCCTATGTCGTGTTTTAAAGACATTCATGGTTTTCCAAAGAGAAACTAAAATATGAAAAAAACTTGGTTTGTACCACTCTCGGGTACAAACCAAGTTCTTACGAAGATATGTATGTTTATTAAGACGATATCAGCCTCGTACCTGTTTTGCGTCTAGGCGTTCTACCACCTTGCCATAAATAATCAAGGCAAAAGCTGAGACTAAAGCGATCGCTCCGAAATAATACCAGATATAATGGGCATTTGCGCTAGCCGTCAGCCATTCCTCATGAGAGGCGAAGAGGGTAGGTTCCGGACAGTATTTACTCAAAAGGAATCCGGATAATCCAAACCCAAAGATAGAGGATAAGAAGGAATGCAAATGGCTGAATCCAAGATAAAGACCTTCCTCTCCCTTGGGAGCTTGCAAAGAGAAATACTCGAGGAAGCGAGGCGATATGAATGTCTCGGCCAAGCCTTGGAACACGATGCCTACCACCATCATGAAGGCGACAGGGTGCATGCCGAGTATATTCGTATTTCCGTCTAGCATATTCCCGGATGCCATGCAAAGAGCGGATATCGGCATGATGAACATACCGACCGTCATGGAAGTAAGCGCTGTCCGCTTCCGCATCATCTGCGTTACTAGATTGACTGTCAGAACTACGACTAAAGGGTTTACGTTGGCATACCAAGAAGGAGAGGCCCCCTCGCCGGCCAAACGAAGCACATATTTAGGCATCGTGGCATACAGCTGGTGTTGCACCATCCAGAATCCGGTGATAATGATGATTAAGGTAATCAGCCGGCCATTACTGCAAACTTTGATCAAGGCGTTCCAAATTTGCCCGAACGTCTTGCCCTCGCCCGAGTGCTGGGCGCTTTTGTAGAAGAACCAGATGGCTAGCAAGGCAAGGAACGTCATGCTGGCCGAGAAATAATTCAGGGTGATCAACCCCTCGTTACCCAACGCCTCGCGAAGCGGCTTCACGATGGTCTTTCCGGAGAAAGCCCCGATATTTACCATTGCGTAGAAGATAGAGAAGCCCTTTGCCCGGGTTTCCGGCGTAGTCTCTTTAGCGACCGTACCGGAGATAACGCTCTTGATAAAAGCCCCGCCGCATACGATCAAGGCCATGATAGGGATAATGCCGTACTGAAGATTGCTCTCCAGCAATCCCGTAAAGGTAGTCGTCGTGCTGTATTCAACAAGTCCGGCGGATTGAAGCCAAGTAGGGTAAACAGCCAGTCCTAGATAACCACAAGTTAACAAAGTAAAAGCCAGTAACATGGAGTTGCGGAAACCGATCTTATCGGCCAATGCTCCGGCGAACGTGGGCAGCAAATACAAACAGGCGGAAAAGATACCGGCGATGCTGGCAGCCTGAATGTCGTTAAAGCCTAAGATGCGGCTAAGATAAAGGGTGATGACGATAAATACGCCGTAATAAGCGGCTCGCTCGAACAACTCGACGGTGTTCGCTACCCAGAATGCTTTACTGAACTTGATTTTCTCTTGTTTCTTAGTTGTCATGATATTTTTATTAGTAAGATAGATTAGATGGATAAGTAAAAGAGGAGGCGCAGGCGAGAAAATGAAGAGCTGCGCCTCCTTGTCTTTGTTTTATCGTATAGTAATTACGAATTAGGGCTTTACGGTATACGGTTGGTGGATCGCCTTATCGAAAGCTTTCCAATGCTCATCCGTCATGTTGCCCGGCGTAAACAACGCCACGCCAGCCGCTCCGTTTTCCATGGAGCCTCTTACGGCCTCCTCAATCTCGGACGGGATCAGTCCGTGGCCTTCCGGGTCCTTGATATTCGCCTTGTTCTGCCAATCCTCGCAGATGAACAGACCGCTATAAACCGGCTTCTTGCCTTGCACGGAGGCTACTTCCTCTTTCACGATCGGAGCCAGCCAAGAAGCGTCCTCCAGATAGAAATCGTTATAATTCATCGGGAAGAAAGCGTCGATATTCCATTTATTCCATTCTTGACGAACCATCCATTTAGCGTGAGAGTCCGGCCCCGGGAATACGGCGGCGCTCACTTTCTTGCCTTTGCCGTGAACCTCGTCGGCGATGCGGTTTACCAATTTCGTGATCAAGTCGCAACGGAACCGCGCCCATTCCTCGCATTTGGAAGGATCCTCTACGGATTTGATGTCGATACCGGTAGCGGCCTTGAAATCGGCCACGCATTTGTCACAGTAACAATAGTCCGCCGTAGGATATTCCTCGTCCATCACCAATCCGTATTTTTCCCAAAGTCCGCGGGCTAAGATGACATCCACGTAACGGATATAATCCAGATGGATATAATCCACCTCCGGGATATCGGCTACCTTGCCATATAGATTCAGCAAGAACTCCGCCGTACCTTCTTGGTTCGGGCACAGGCATTTGTAATAAGGCACATACGCCTGTACGGAATAGGCCGACTCGCCTTTCCGGTTCACGGCGTAGAGGGTGGAGTCCAATCCATGTTGCAACATGGCGGGAATCCATGCGTGATATTCCATGCCAATGGCATGGGCCGCTTTGGCGGCACGCTGAATTTTCTCCGTGTCATGGCCGGCGTTGTAGCACATCCCGTCTACTCCGTGGGCATGCCATTTACTAAAGTCCGCCTGTAAGGTTTGCTCGGTGGTATTCCCACCTTCGCCTTGCCATGCGTAGACCTTGACTGTTTTCTCGGGAGCCTTGACGCAAGCCGTCAGAGTGACGGCCGCCAAGGCGATAAAGAGCTTCTTCATATCTCGCAAGCGCATAAAGTCGGTATTAAGTTACGGTCGCCATAAGCGTTATCTACACGGGCTACGTTAATCCAAAACTTGCTGTCGTGCAACCATTCCAGCGGGAAGGCGGCCTTCGTGCGGGGATACGCGTGTTTCCACTCGTCGGCGGTCACCTCGTATTCCGGATGCGGGGCGTTCTTCAAGACGTTGTCCTCCTTGGATGCCTTGCCTTCCTCCACCTCCTTGATCTCGCTCCAGATACATTCCATTACCTCTACGAAACGATCCAGCTCGGCCTTGCTCTCGCTCTCGGTCGGCTCTACCATCAAGGTGCCGTGTACCGGGAAAGATAGGGTAGGAGCGTGGTAGCCGAAGTCCATCAAACGCTTGGCGATATCGCCCTCGTCGATGCCCGAACGCTCTTTTACCGTGCGGCATTCCAAGATCAACTCATGACCTACACGGCCTGTCGCTCCGGTATAAACGATACCGTACGTATCCTTAAACTTAGCGGCCAAGTAATTGGCGTTCAAGATGGCCGTCTTCGTCACTGTCTCAAGACCTTCCGTACCCAGCAAGCGGATGTAAGCGTACGTGATCGGCAGGATACCGGCGCTACCATAAGGAGCCGCGGATACCGTATTCAAGTCGCTGCCCCAAAGCACCGGATGCTGCGGCAAGAACGGAACCAGATGCTCGGCCACGCAGATCGGGCCTACGCCGGGACCACCACCTCCGTGAGGAGAAGAGAAGGTCTTATGCAGGTTCAAGTGACATACATCGGCGCCGATCGTACCCGGATTTGTCAATCCAACCTGCGCGTTCATGTTGGCGCCATCCATATAAAGCTGTCCACCGCAAGCGTGAACGATCTCGCACATCTCCTTGATGTCCACCTCGAAGATACCATGCGTAGACGGATAGGTAATCATGCTGGCAGCCAGACGCTCCTTGTTCTCCTCGGCTTTCGCGCGGAAATCTTCCAGATCGATATTACCATTCTCGTCGCATTTAACGGTTACGGTCTTATACCCGCATTGGATAGCACTGGCCGGGTTGGTTCCGTGGGCGGAAGCCGGAAGCAAAACGATATCACGATGGCCTTGGCCGATGCTTTCCTGATAAGCACGGATCACACGAAGACCCGTGTACTCGCCAGCGGCGCCGGAGTTCGGTTGCAACGTACAGCCCTTGAAGCCCGTGATCGTGCATAAGTAAGAAGACAGGTTCTCGATCAGCTCCGTATAGCCTTCCACTTGCTCCTCCGGAGCGTATGGGTGGATATTCATGAATTCCGCACGGCTAAGCGGCAACATCGTAGAAGCCGGGTTTAGCTTCATCGTGCAAGACCCCAGTGAGATCATGGATTGAGCCAAGGAAACATCCTTTCGTCCCAAACGGGTGATGTAACGCATCAACTCGGTCTCCGTATGATATTTCTTGAATACGTCTTGCTGCAAGAAATCGGAGGTACGGGCGAATTTAGCGTCGAAATAAGTCTGGGCGGGGATAGACTCGTCCAGCATATAGTCTTTACCTGCGGCGCCGGCGAAGATGTATAGTAATACGCCTATGTCCGTAGGCAATGTCGTCTCGTCTATGCTGACGCCCACTTGTCCGGCCTCGAAGTAACGCAAGTTCACCTTGCACTCCAAGGCGATCTCACGCAGCGCGTTCACCGACACGTGTGAAGGAAGCTGTATCTTCAAGGTATCGAAATAATCCTTGTTTAATTGCGTATATCCCAGTTTCTCCAACTCCTTGGCCAAGAATCCGGCCGTGGAATGAATCCGTCCGGCGATGTTACGCAACCCCTCCGCTCCATGATATACGGCGTAGAAGCCGGCCATGGTAGCCAACAACGCCTGAGCCGTACAGATATTGGACGTAGCCTTCTCACGTTTGATATGTTGCTCGCGGGTCTGCAAGGCCAAGCGATAAGCCGGATGGCCGTAAGCGTCCTTGGAGATACCGATGATACGTCCCGGGATCGTACGTTTATAATCGTCCTTCGTAGCGAAGAAAGCGGCGGAAGGACCCCCGTAGAACATCGGGATACCGAAGCGCTGGCTGCTACCGAATACAACATCCGCTCCCCATTCTCCCGGAGGAGTCAACAATACCAAGCTCATCAAGTCGGCGGCTACGCCTACCTTGGCTCCGGCGGCGCCCGCACGGGCTACGAATTCCTTATAGTCCTCGATCGAACCATCCGCGTTCGGGAACTGTACGATGGCGGCGAACACATCCGGTGTGAACTCGAATTTCTTATAATCGCCCACTACCACCCGGATGCCCTGCGGGACCATGCGGGTGTGGATGACGGCCAGCGTAGAGGCGAACACATTCTCGTCGATGAATACCGTATTCGCTTCCGCTTTCACCTGCGCACGGCTACGTGAACCATGGAACATGGTAACCGCCTCGGCTGCCGCTGTCGCCTCGTCGAGTAGCGAGCAGTTTGTCAAAGGTAATCCTGTCAATTCACTGATAACAGTCTGGAAGTTCAGCAACGCCTCCAAGCGTCCTTGGGATACTTCCGCCTGATACGGAGTATAGGAGGTGTACCAAACTGGGTTCTCGAATACGTTACGTTGGATCGGGGCCGGGCAAACCGTGTCGTACCAACCCATACCGATATAAGAGGTGAATACCTCGTTCTTGGAGGCCAGCTCGGCGATATGCTCGGCGAACTCACGTTCCGTCATGGCCTCCGGGAGGTTCAACGGCTCTTTCAAACGGATGTTGGCCGGAATGGTCTGATCGATCAACTCGTCCAAAGACTTCACGCCAATCGTCTCCAACATAGCGGGAATATCTTCCGCTGAGATGCCCACGTGGCGGTTTACAAACTTATTTGTGTCCATAATTCTAGTATTTTATAAATAAGGATTATTTAATTTCTCATCAATGATTCGTGTCTCGGGGCCATGGCCGGGGTATACCACGGTCTCGTCCGGCAACGACAGTAATTTGTCCTTGATAGCGGCAAGCAGTACATCTTGGTTGCCTCCCCATAGATCAGTACGGCCGATGCTTCCGGCGAACAAGGAGTCTCCTACGATCACGAAACCGTTCTTCTTGTTATAGAAAGCCACGCCTCCGGGCGAATGACCGGGAACGCTCAATACCGCCAGCTCGGATTTCCCGAACTTTATGATTTCCCCGTTTACCAGATATTTCCCTACCGGGATGCTTTTCGCCTTCATCGGCAGGCCGAATGCCTTGGCTTGCTCCTCGGGAGAGGGAAGGCCCTCCACGTCCGCTTTATGGGCTTCCGGGCTCAATCCGTAGGTGTCATGGATGAATTCGTTACCGAATATATGATCCAGATGGAGGTGCGTACAAAGGTAACGTTTCAGCGTCAGCCCGTTCTGGGCGATAAAGTCGCTTACTTCTTTTTGTTCCTCTTTGCGCAGGCAGCCGCAATCGATAAGGACCGCCTCCTTGGTATCATCGTATAGCAAGTAAGTATTCTCGGAGAAATCTGTCTCTTATACACATCTCCGAGCCCACGAGACGTAGAGGAATCTCG
>ENA-OZFC01000839-OZFC01000839.1-human-gut-metagenome-genome-assembly--contig:-NODE-839-length-17317-cov-9.585795_pt1 | contig 17317 bp, 10 predicted proteins | sample MGYA00245076_ERZ653625 | MGnify/ENA primary metagenome ERZ653625 (study PRJEB26926, sample SAMN06165169) | human gut metagenome | biome: ENVO:00009003; feature: ENVO:2100002; material: ENVO:00002003... | reverse complement strand
TCGTCGGCAGCGTCAGATGTGTATAAGAGACAGCATATATTAATTGGATATTTTACATAACAATTTCTGTATAGCAATTTACTGCTTTTATTGTCTTATATTTTCTCCTATTACTTTCAAAGTATATATCAGTATATATAACACATCTACAACTCATATATACATTTATTATAGTAAACAAGCGGTATAATGACAAGCATATTCTTCAATCTTTATTACAATCCCATACAACACAACCTCCTATTATTAATCTGTTGTATGCTTATACCGCTTAATTTCAGATTTATACAGCTTTATATTTCCATAAGGAACTCGTCTACATATTTCCTCATATCGTCAAATTCTGCATTAACCTCAGGTACATCAGACTTAAAATCCAGCAGTTTATATACATAACCTTGTTCCTTGGCCTGTCTATAACTTTCTTTATACACAAGTTCAAAAAGCAGTGATATATGCCCTACTATATGGTCAACTGCACTCCTTCTTACACTTTTAAGTACTGTTTCCTTCTTATAAAAGCTCTCAAGTACCTCTTTGGTTATAACTCCATTCTTAAGCTCCTCTGTTGTTACATCATATATAATCTCCATAGGAATATCTGCATTTACCTTAAATATGTCAACCTTATCTGCATCACGCAGTATATCACAAAACATACGCTGTCTTTCAGTGATGTCTTCTTTTACACGATACTTATTATGCTGTCTTATTGCAATTTCAAGAAGTCCTGTATCTTTATTGTGGTGCTCATTATTTTTTATTATCTGCTCATCATCGACAGTCGTTACATCATTATTAACTAAGAATTCTTTAATTTTCCGTTCTTCCTGACAATAATCAGACTGATTATACGATTGTGCAAGCTTACATTCTTCATAATACCCTTCTGCAAACTTCCTTATAAGACCTTCCTTAAACAGCAGGTCTGCCCCGAATTCTGCATGGTCTACTGACTGGGCATCATTAAATGTACCGAAACGCCTTATCTGCTCAAATCTTCCTATATCGTGTAACATTCCAAGAAGCCATGCAATATCTACATCCGGTTCACTTAAGCCTAATGATTCTGCAATTCTTTGACACAGTCCTGCTACTCTGTAGGTATGATCTATCTTAAGCTTTATCTTTTCATCTGATGGGTCATAATTTCTTACATACTCTGCAAATGCATTGATAACATTTTTCCTGTTAATAACTGGTTTGTTAATACTTTCCACAACATCAATAAGTCCATTAAGGTCAGCACATACCATATATGTAAGCTTCCTGATATCATCATCTATTGCTATTGTATCAGGAATATGAACAACTCTCATATCTGCCGCATATCCAGCCTTAATGCCATTAATGCTGTCCTCAACTACTACTGCCTCTGACGGATTTACGCCTATTGCCTTAGCCGCACGAAGGAATATATCTGGTTCTGGCTTTCCATGTTCGACTTCATCTCCATATACAACCGCATCAAGATAATCCCACACTCCTATTTCATGAAGTGTTTTCTCAGCACTTTCACGCCTTGTTGATGTAGCAACTGCACACTTTAATCCATTATTTCTTATATATTCAAATATGTCCTTTACGCCCTTTTTAACAGGAATACCTTCTGTTTCCCTTATCTTGTATACATGCTGTGTTCTAAGCTCCTTCGCTTCCCAATAATCTATCACACCCTTGTAATAATCATCAAAGGACTTGCAGCAAAGCTCTGCCGGAGCACCCTTAAAGCTGTCTATAAGCCACATGGGCATATCCACTCCAAGCTGCCCTGCCGCCCATAGCCAGCCCTCATTAGACTGTCTTTCTGAATCTATAAGAACGCCATCCATATCAAATATAATGCCTGATACCATTTTTCTTCTCCTAGCAATCAAATGTCGTATTTTTACACTTTATATTATTAAAAGTAACTATAAAAGATATGTTTTTATAATTTATAACACTGACCAGCACCTGCAATTTTCAAATTTGCCAATTTAGAGATTTTAAACATCTTCTATCATTGAACTTTCATCCACAATGCCGTCATCTGCACCATCCTTATAAATACTTCTTAACATACTGTCCCGTATAAGACTTCTTAACCTTGGCAACCTCTTCTGGTGTACCCTTTGCAATAACTGTACCACCTCTGTCGCCGCCTTCTGGTCCCATATCTATAATATAATCGGCTGTTTTGATAACATCAAGATTATGCTCGATAACAACAACAGTGTTACCGCCCTCCGCAAGCTTATGAAGTATATCAACAAGCTTGTGGACATCTGCAAAATGAAGTCCTGTTGTAGGCTCATCAAGAATGTAGATAGTCTTTCCTGTACTTCTTTTTGAAAGCTCTGTAGCAAGCTTTATTCTCTGTGCCTCTCCACCTGAAAGCTCTGTAGATGGCTGTCCTAACTTAATGTATGAAAGTCCAACGTCATTAAGAGTTTCTATTTTTCTTCTGACTGATGGCACATTTTCAAAGAAATCAACTGCATCCTCAACTGTCATATCAAGCACATCATATATGCTCTTTCCCTTATACTTGACTTCAAGTGTTTCCCTGTTATAACGCTTTCCGTCACACACTTCACAAGGAACATATACATCAGGCAGGAAATGCATTTCTATCTTGATAATACCATCTCCGGAACAAGCCTCACAACGTCCTCCCTTTACATTAAAGCTGAAACGTCCTTTGTTATAACCTCTTTCCTTAGCATCTGTTGTTGAAGCAAAAAGATCCCTTATCATATCAAATACACCCGTATATGTCGCAGGATTAGAACGTGGAGTTCTTCCTATTGGCGACTGGTCAATATCTATAACCTTATCAAGCTGCTCGATTCCTGTAATATCATCATGGTCACCAGCGATACATCTTGCACGGTTTAAAGACTTAGCAAGGTGCTTATACAGAATTTCATTCACTAGGGAACTCTTTCCTGAACCCGATACACCTGTTACACATGTAAATACTCCAAGTGGTATATCAACATCAATATTTTTAAGATTATTCTCCCTTGCACCCTTAACAGTTATCCAGCCTGTCGGCTTTCTTCTCTTCGCCGGCACTGGAATCTTGATTCTTCCGCTAAGATATGCACCTGTAAGCGAATCCTTGCATGCCATAATATCAGCTGCTGTTCCTGTCGCAACGACTTCTCCTCCATTACGTCCGGCACCCGGTCCTATATCAACAATATAATCTGCGGCACGCATAGTATCTTCATCGTGTTCAACCACAATAACTGAGTTACCAAGGTCACGCAAATGTATAAGTGTCCCAAGCAGCTTGTCGTTATCTCTCTGATGAAGTCCGATACTTGGCTCATCAAGTATATAAGCCACACCAACAAGTCCTGAACCTATCTGTGTCGCAAGTCTTATTCTCTGTGCCTCTCCTCCTGAAAGTGTACCTGTAGCTCTTGATAATGAAAGATAATCAAGTCCTACATCCATAAGAAACTGTATTCTTGCCTTAATCTCCTTAAGTATCTCTGCACCGATAAACTTCTGTCTGTCTGTAAGCTCAAGCTCATCTAAGAACTTCTTTAACTTAACAATAGACATATCTGTAATCTGATATATATTCTTATCTGCTATCGTAACAGCAAGAGATGATGACTTTAATCTCTGTCCGTGGCAGGACTTACAAGGTCTTATGCGCATGAATTCCTCATACTGCTGCTTTGCACTGTCTGAGTAAGTTTCCCTATATCTTTTCTCCATATTATGGATAAGGCCTTCAAATGCTATATCGTATTCTCCAACGCCTCTCTGGCCTTTGTAATGCACTTTAACACTTCTGCCCTTAGTACCATTTATAATCATATCCTTAATATCATCTGGATAATCCTTAAATGGTGTTGATAAACTGAAGTTATATTCCTTTGCAAGTGCACTCATAATAGCCCTTGAAAAGCTGCCCTCATCCTTTACAGACTGCCATCCCATACCAACTATAGCTCCCTCATCGATGCTTAATGAATCATCTGGTATAAGAAGCTCTGCATCAAAATTCATTGTATAACCAAGTCCGTAACAATCAGGACACGCACCAAATGGATTGTTGAACGAAAAGCTTCTTGGCTCTATCTCATCTATGCTTATGCCACAATCCGGACACGAAAAGCTCTGTGAAAAGTTAATCGGCTCACCATCTATAACATCAACTGTCATAAGTCCCTCTGCAAGCTTAAGTGCTGTTTCTATTGAGTCTGTAAGTCTTTTGTTAATTCCATCTTTAACTACAAGACGGTCAACAACAATTTCTATATTATGCTTCTTGTTCTTATCAAGATTTATCTCATCTGTAAGCTCATACATATTGCCATCAGCAATAACTCTTACATAACCACTCTTTTTAGCCTGTTCAAAAAGCTTCTTATGTTCACCTTTTCTTCCTCTTACAACTGGAGCTAATATCTGTATCTTTGTTCTTTCTGGAAGCTCCATAATAGTATCAACCATCTGGTCTACAGTCTGCTTGTTGATTACTTTGCCACACTTTGGACAATGTGGTGTACCTATTCTTGCATATAATAATCTGAAATAATCATATATCTCTGTAACAGTTCCAACTGTTGAACGTGGATTTCTGTTAGTTGACTTCTGGTCTATGGAAATAGCTGGTGAAAGTCCTTCTATGCTCTCTACCGCCGGCTTTTCCATCTGTCCTAAGAATTGCCTTGCATATGAAGATAATGACTCCATATATCTTCTCTGGCCTTCTGCATATATAGTGTCAAAGGCAAGACTTGACTTACCAGAACCAGACAGACCCGTAAGCACTACAAGACTGTCCCTTGGTATATCTACATCAATATTTTTAAGATTATGCTCACTTGCACCTTTTATTCTTATATAATTCCTGTAATTGCCTTTTTCCATATTCTATTTTCTCCGTTATTTCTTCTTTCTTAATCCTTAATCGTCTCAGGTACATAAAGCTTTTTCTGTAATCAGCAACTGCTTTTTATAATTCTGACTGCGTAATATTGCTTTTGAACTTATAGCCTCACCTGGTATAATAGCTATTAATTCTATCTGCCTGACTTCTTATCCTCATAAATATACTTATTAATCTCGATCATCTTATCACGAAGCATAGCCGCCTGTTCAAAGTCAAGCTCTGCTGCAGCCTTACGCATATTTTTCTCAATCTGCTTCTTAACCTTTTCAAGATCTTTAATGCTCATAGATTCATAATCTACATCAAGCCTTCCATTTGAATTATCTGCTTCTGCTGCCTTAGATATACTTATAAGATCTCTTACTGCCTTCTTTATAGTCTGAGGGGTTATTCCGTGTACCTCATTGTACTCCTGCTGTATCTTTCTACGTCTTTCTGTCTCAGATATAGCCTTTTCCATAGACTCTGTTATAGTATCTGCATACATAATAACGTGTCCCTCTGCATTTCTGGCAGCTCGTCCTATCGTCTGGATAAGTGAAGTCTCTGTTCTTAAGAAGCCCTCTTTATCAGCATCAAGAATAGCCACAAGACTTATCTCTGGAATATCAAGTCCCTCTCTAAGCAGATTGATACCAACAAGCACATCGAATCCGTCAAGTCGCATATCCCTTATAATCTTCTGTCGCTCTAGTGTATCAATATCCGCATGAAGATACTTGACTCTTATGCCGACTTCCTTAAGATAATCTGTGAGATCCTCTGCCATACGCTTGGTAAGTGTAGTTACAAGTATCTTGTTCTTTTTCTCAACTTCCTTATTAATCTCACTTATAAGATCATCTATCTGACCCTCTATTGGTCTAACTGTTATCTCTGGATCAAGCAGTCCTGTAGGCCTTATAATCTGCTCTGCCCTCATAAGTTCATGTTCTTCCTCATACCTGCTAGGCGTAGCAGATACAAAAAGCATCTGTGATATCTTGCTCTCAAACTCCTGAAAATTAAGCGGTCTGTTATCCTTCGCTGAAGGAAGCCTGAAGCCATAGTCTACAAGTGTCGTCTTTCTTGCCTGATCGCCTGCATACATTCCCCTTATCTGTGGAATAGTAATATGTGACTCATCGACAATAATCATAAAATCATCTGGAAAATAGTCCATAAGCGTATATGGTGGACACCCTGCCGGAAGCCCTGCTAAATGTCTTGAATAATTCTCAATACCTGAACAGAAGCCTGTTTCCTGCATCATCTCTATATCAAAGTTCGTTCGTTCTTCTATTCTCTGTGCCTCAAGAAGCTTATCCTCACTCTTAAAATATTCTATTCTCTCTGCAAGCTCTTTCTTTATATTCTCAATCGCCTTTTCCATCTTCTCTTTTTCAACAACATAATGTGAATTAGGAAATATAGCAACATGGTCAAGGTTACATTTAACCTCACCGGTAAGAGAATCAATCTCGCTTATCCTGTCTATCTCATCACCAAAGAACTCGACTCTCACAGCATCTCCACTGGAAGCTGACGGATATATCTCTACAACATCTCCCCTTACCCTGAATGTTCCTCGCTTAAAATCCTGGTCATTGCGCATATACTGTATATCTATAAGCTTTCTTATCATCTCATCTCTGTCTTTTTCCATACCTGGACGAAGTGAGATAACCATATTCTTATAATCAATAGGTGCACCTAATCCATATATACATGAAACTGAAGCAACTATGATTACATCATTTCTTTCAGACAGTGCTGCTGTTGCTGAATGTCTTAACTTATCTATCTCGTCATTAATCGAAGAATCCTTGGCTATATAAGTATCGCTCTGTGGCACATACGCCTCCGGCTGATAATAATCATAATAGGAGACAAAATACTCTACTGCATTCTCAGGAAAGAACTCTTTCATCTCAGAGTACAGCTGTGCTGCTAATGTTTTATTATGACTGATTATAAGAGTAGGCTTTTGTACATGCTGGATAATGTTTGCCATAGTAAACGTTTTACCAGAGCCTGTAACTCCAACTAAAGTTTCAAACTGATTACCTTCATTAAATCCTTCTACAAGTTCCTCTATAGCCTGGGGCTGGTCGCCTGTTGGCTCATATGGGGCATGTAACTTAAACTCCATAATGCCATCTCCTTCCTGAAATAAGATTCCCACAAAATATTTCTAAAAAAAGACAAAGTCAATATTTCATAGTATGCACTTACATGCTTAATTCTACTACAAAAAATAGACTTTGTCTATCCAATACAGAACATCTGTTCCTGTTTTATTAGTGGATAATCCATTAACATTCCTTTTATAAAAAGAACATTTATCTGCACCTGTTATTATATTTCGTTTTCATTCAGTATCATGCAAGGCCTGAATACTACTAACAATACTAACAATACTAACAATACTAATAATACTAATAATACTAATAATACTAATAATGCTAATAACAATATTAATAATACTAACAATATTAATAATAATACAGCTTAATTCATAACTGCCTTCAGGCTGTCTATGGCTGCGTTAAACTGTGTATCCTCATCAGCATTCTTATCATATTCCACAACAACATCCGGAGTAACACCATTTCCATGTATATCCTGTCCCTTTGGTGTAAAATACTTGGCTATTGTAAACTTAATTGCACTTCCATCGGTAAGCGGCTTTAGTGTCTGTACAATACCCTTTCCATATGTCTGTGTTCCAACTATGATACCTTTTTGGTAATCCTGTATAGCGCCTGCAAATATTTCTGATGCACTTGCACTGTTTCCATTGACAAGTACTGCAAGCGGAATATCCAGTTCTTCATTATCACTATCGCTGTATTCTTTTCTATTTCCTGCCTTATCTTCTGTATACACAATAAGACCATTTGGAAGTATATATTTAAGCATAGTAACTACAGTTGTAAGCAAGCCTCCTGGATTATTTCTTATATCTATAACTATCCCTTTAGCTCCCTGCGCCTTAAGGTCTTCAATAGCTGCCTTAAACTGTTTTGCCGTAACACTTTCAAACTGTGAAATTGCTATATATCCTATGGAATCATCTGTCATTGCATAGTTTACAGTCTGGATTTCAACTTCATCCCTTACCACTGTATAATCACAAGTAACCCCTTCTCTTACAATACCAAGTCTGACTGTTGTACCTTTCTCACCTTTGACAAGTGCAACAGCCGAGGACAGATCCATATCAGTAACATCTGTATCATCTACTTTGACTATCCTGTCTCCAGTTCTTAATCCAGCCTTATATCCTGCACCATTATCATATACATCTACAAGCAGGATTCCGCCTTCTTCACTTAACTGACAGACCGATCCTATTCCGTAAAATGTACCATTTGTAGTTTCCTTAAGTTTATTATACTCATCAGCTGTATAATAAACAGTATATTTATCTCCATAAGAACTAAGATAAGCTTTATATATGTTATTCTTGGCCTTTTCCTCATCAACTTCGTCAAAATAGAAAGAATCCAGGACAGAATCTATAGCATTCAGCTTAGCCTCAACCTCACTTCCTATTCCACTTCCATCTGTAACTGCATCTGACTGGATATATACATCACCATTAACACCTATATGAATATATCCCTTCTGTATACACACACCAGCCACACTTACAACAATTATAACCATTACAAGAAATGCAGCTACTATACCAAGCAGCAATCCATTCTTAAAATAATGAGACTTTTCTCTTTTTTTCTCATACTTTGCTGCTTGTTCAAATATGTTATCTTCATTTCCTGCTATCTGTTCTTTTGTATGGATTGATATATCATCTTCCTTATTATCCATAACAACCTCCATTATCATATAAATGATGTCGGGGGCAAAATCCCCCGACTTAGATACCTACGAATTGCTCCGTGCTACGCACTCCCACAATTCTCCCCAATATTCGCATATCGTGGGATTATCATCCCACTTTTATGCTCATATCGGGGCGGGTCCCAAGGTCTTTCCCCCACCTATGAGCAAGCTCATGTGGGTTTAGACCTTTTGACCCTGGTATCATATATATTACGCAGGATTCATGACTCATGCACAAACCCTGCGTATATTATTAACCAACCACTGACTCTTTCTAATCATATGCCAGTATATTCTAAAACTTTTATTTTACCGATATTAGAATCTGAACTTATCTTCAAAGTATGCCTTAAGATCTTCTATCTTAACTCTTTCCTGCTGCATAGTATCTCTATCTCTTACTGTTACAGCATTATCCTCTTCAGAATCAAAGTCATATGTTATACAGAATGGAGTACCTATCTCATCCTGTCTTCTGTATCTCTTACCGATATTTCCTCTGTCATCAAACTCACAGTTATAGTACTTAGAAAGCTCTGCATATACCTTTTCTGCGCCTTCGTTAAGTTTCTTAGAAAGTGGTAATATACCTATCTTAACAGGTGCAAGTGCTGGATGGAAGTGAAGAACTGTTCTTACATCTCCACCTTCAAGTTCTTCTTCATCATAAGCTGAGCAAAGGAATGCAAGTGTAACTCTGTCTGCACCGAGTGATGGCTCGATAACATATGGAATATACTTTTCCTTAGCTTCGTCATCAAAGTATGACATATCTTCGCCTGATACTGTCTGATGCTGTGTAAGGTCGTAGTCTGTTCTGTCTGCGATACCCCATAACTCACCCCATCCAAATGGGAATAAGAATTCGATATCTGTAGTACCCTTAGAATAGAAGCAGAGTTCTTCTGGTGAATGATCTCTTGCTCTCATCTCATCTTCCTTGATACCAAGTGCCTTAAGCCAGTCTATACAGTACTGTCTCCAGTAAGTAAACCATTCAAGGTCTGTTCCAGGCTTACAGAAGAATTCAAGTTCCATCTGCTCGAATTCTCTTGTTCTGAATGTAAAGTTACCAGGTGTAATCTCGTTACGGAATGACTTACCTATCTGTCCGATACCAAAAGGTACTTTCTTTCTTGATGTTCTTTGTACATTCTTAAAGTTGACAAATATACCCTGTGCTGTTTCAGGTCTTAAGTATACTGTATTCTTAGCATCCTCTGTAACACCCTGAAATGTCTTAAACATAAGGTTAAACTGTCTTATATCTGTAAAGTTATGCTTTCCACAAGTAGGACAGCATATATTCTTCTCATCAATGAAGTTCTTCATCTGCTCCTGAGTCCATCCATCTACTGAACCGCCAAGATCATAATTATTCTCATCTGCCCAGTCTTCAATAAGCTTATCAGCTCTGAATCTTTCATGGCAATCCTTGCAATCCATAAGTGGATCTGAGAAACCGCCAAGATGTCCTGAAGCAACCCATGTCTGTGGATTCATAAGAATAGCACAGTCTACACCTACATTATATGGGCTTTCCTGTACAAACTTCTGCCACCACGCCTTTTTAACATTGTTCTTAAGCTCTACGCCAAGATTGCCGTAATCCCATGTATTCGCAAGACCACCATATATCTCTGAACCTGGGTATACAAAACCTCTCGCCTTAGCTAAGGCAACTATCTTTTCCATTGTCTTTTCCATATTCTAGATTCCTCCTAAAGTTGCGGACTGTCATACACCTGGGTGGTGTTGCTATCCTCACAATAATCTTTTTAATTCTATACCATTCTTATATATATTTCAACCAGCAAACTCAAAAACCTTATAGTCCATAAACCAAAAAACATCTTAGTCCACACATAAGGCTTCATAAATATCTATGACTCCCATGGTCTGATTCTGTATTTGGCACCTATCTTATCACATATTTTCCTGCACTCTTCTTCCTTTTCATGTGATATAGTCGTATCAACCGTAGTCATAACCACGTGGAGTCCGTTTTTTACGCACTCATTTGCAAAGCTTATCATAGCATCGAAAGTCTTATCACCAAATCTGCTTCTTACAAGCTTATGGTACTCATCCTTATCCGGATCATTAAGGCTTATTGATACGGTATCAATAAGTCCTGGCATTTCTGCTGCTATATCTCTTCCATTGATAAGATTACCTGCTCCGTTGGTGTTTATTCTTATAGGCTTGTTATATGTCTTTTTAACATATGCTGCCACCTCTCTTATTTTATCCCATGCTTCTGTAGGTTCACCAAAGCCACAGAATACAACCTCACCGAAATCATCCATGTTCCACTTATCAAACTCTGCAATAACCTCATTTACATCAGGTTCCCTTTCAAGCCACAGCCTGTCTGATTCACCTATTCTGTCCATAGTCTGTCTTAAACAGAATGTACATGCAAAAGGACATTTGTTAGTCATATTGACATATAGATTATTGTGTACCTTATATAATATTTCCATAATTATTTTATCCTCTTTTCTTATAAGCCATGAAAAATGCACATCTTAACATTGCACAATCTTATCCATAAAAAAGCACTTACTATCTTAATGTAGTAAGAAGCTCTTCAAAGCATACTCCGTCAGTAACTGGTATATCCAGCTCTATTGACTTTAATATGCATTTCTTTATAAACTGTGAAGCTTTCTTTACTGATGTATGAAAATCCACACCATTCACCGCATCAGCCACCAGTATTGATGCAAATATATCTCCCGTTCCTGACCTTTGTGTTCCAACCTTCATAGTCTTTATCTCATAGCCTTCGCTTCCCTTTTCATAACAGTAGTTAGCTATATACTTACCTCTTACTATTCCAGTTATAACTATCTTTGATGGTCCCATATCTGATAACTTCTTTGCTATACGAAAAAGCTCCCTGCCAGGACATTTTTCATCATATTCCTCATCTGTAAGTATACATGCCTCTGTAAGATTAGGTGTAAGTATATCTGCGTACTTTACAAGTTTCTTCATCTCTGTACATGTCTGCGTTGTGTATGTTGAATACAGCTTGCCATAATCACCCATAACCGGATCGACAAGTATAATATTTTCATCAGTCTTAAAGGTTTTAAAAAAATCTTCAACTATCTTTATCTGTCTGTGTGAACCAAGAAATCCCGAACATATTCCATCAAACTTAAGATTAAGTTTTTTCCATTCAGCAATATACGCTGGCATACTATCTGTAAAATCTTCAAAATAAAAGCTGTCAAATCCAGTATGATTCGACAAAACAGAAGTCGGGAGCGGGCAGCACTGCACTTTAAGTGCTGATATAACAGGCAGCTCCACCGCTATGGAACATCTTCCGAATCCTGTATAATCATTGATTGCCGCTATCTTTTTCTGGTTGTTATGTCCCATATCAGGCCTCTTTTCTTTTTATAATGTCAGCATTTCTTTTGATTTAAACTTCTTATCAAACGTAACTGCAGCTATTCTTGATGTCACCATTCTTAATTCTGCCATAACCTCATCAGTCACAACAAATGTATACAGCTTATTAAGTGCCGCCGTAACTATATACTGCAATGTATATAATGTAGATGGCTGCAGCTTAATACCATCCTTCACCTTTGAATGACAATCACTGCAGAACATGCCATTATATGTATACGAATATGTATCCAGCTTATCATGCGAACCGCAGCCCCGGCATGTAAAAAAATCAGGACACTCACCGTTGACAGATATCATGCGAAGTTCATATATAAACCTTATAAGTTCGTTTGGTATAGACTTATTCGTAAGTGCTTTAAAAGACACATATAAAAGATTCAGCATCTGTGCGGCATCCAGATTCTCTTTTCCATAATATTCTGCTATCTCTGCAAAGTAATATCCATACCACACACTGTCAAGGTCACTTACGAGTTCCTCAAAGTAATTCTTAACCTCTGCTTTGAATATAGTATAAGAATCCCTGCCACGGTAACATTCAAAGGTTCCGAATATAAATGGTCTTGTAACACCGATAAGATGACTGTTTGGTCTTCTAGCGCCTTTGGCAAATGCTGATATCTTACCAAGTTCTTTGCTAAGTATCACTATTCTTCTGTCATACTCACCCACAGGCATACTGGACAATATAAAACCTGTTACCTGTACAATATCAGCCACCTTATCTGTCTCCTTTCACAACCACACTGCTATATCATAATCTGATATTTCCAACTGGTAACATATCATCTGTTATCCTTTAAATCCTTCTTATCATATCCGTAGTTTTTGATAAGAATATCACTGTCACGCCATTCCTTCTTAACCTTAACCCATAGCTTAAGATTAACTTTATTTCCAAGCTGTTTTTCTATCTCGTAACGTGCGTTCGTTCCGATCTTTTTAAGCATTTCACCACCCTTACCGATGATAATACCCTTATGTGAATCCCTCTCACATATAATCGTAGCATCTATATCAGTTATAATACCTTTTGGCGACTTTCTGTCCTTAAATGTGTCAATAACTACTGCTATACCATGAGGGATTTCTTCGTTAAGAGCATGAAGCGCTTTTTCCCTGATAAGCTCTGCAACTATCTGTCTCATAGGCTGGTCAGTTACAGTATCTTCATCATAGAACATAGGTCCATATGTAAGATACTTAAATATAGTATCAACAAGATCATCTACATTGTTTCCATTTCTTGCTGAAACAGGAATAATCTCATCGAATTCAAGTTCCTTACTGTAACAGTCTATAACAGGAAGCAGTTCCTCTTTCTTGACAGTATCAACCTTATTGATAACAAGAATCTTAGGAGATGATACTTTTTTAAGTTTTTCTATAATGTGCTGCTCACCAGCACCAATATAAGTTGAAGGCTCTACTATAAAGCATACAACATCAACTTCATTAATAGTCTTTTCTGCTGCTCCCACCATATATTCGCCAAGCTTGTTCTTTGCCTTGTGTATACCTGGTGTATCTACGAACACTATCTGTCCTCTCTTATCTGTATACACAGTCTGTATTCTGTTTCTTGTAGTCTGTGGCTTGTTAGATGTTATAGCTATCTTCTGACCTATAATATAGTTCATAAGTGTTGACTTACCCACATTAGGTCTTCCTATAAATGTTACAAAACCTGACTTTACGTTGTCGTTACCAGAAGCAGCACCGCCGCTTATTCCACTGTCTTTAAGCATTTCATCTAAATTCATACGTTACTCCAATCATATTATTTTCCTTATACAACTGCTTTTTAGCAGCACCTTTAAAGATACATCATCTTATTTTATACTTTTGACCCTGGTATCATCATATAATTAAATAAGTGGCTTAATAACATCAAACATATCCTTAGCTTCACTTATAGCCTTCTGTCCACCTACAACACACAGATAATCCTGCTTAACTGCAGCATCTATAAGCGGTGCAAGTGCTCTTATGCTCTCAACTGTTGCATCAAGCACCTGTGCTCTATCTTTTCTTAACATATCTATAGTTGTATGAGTCATATAATGTGTAAATGATCTCATACCCTTGGCAGAAGGTGTAAGTGGAGAATCCATCTCGCCGATAGTTCCTATAATAAACTTAACCATATCCCTGCGGCTTACATTGAAATTCTTAACGTACTCTGCTGCACCTTCATATATCTCATTAGTCTTTGCAAGATTAGGATCCCTGTACGATACCATATAGAAATCTCCCTCTCTTGTAGAGCCACTCATGCACCCATAAGCACCACCCTTGACTCTTACATTAAGCCACAGATATTCATATGAGAATATAATCTTAAGTACCTTAAGCGCACCTGTATATTCATATCCTGCCTTAACAAAGTTACCACATCTTGCAACATACTGGACCTGTGAGGCTGCTGTATATGCAGTCTTTACATTAACCGGTGTATAATTTCTTTGTGCCACAGCAGTCTTTTCATCGTTCATATCGCCTGCTAACTTACTGTAAGCCTCTGCAAAAAGTCTGTAACCTTCATCATCTGCTGTAAGACTTACAATAACATTTGCCTTGTTAAATATAATCCTTACAAGCTCTGAAAGCCTGTCTGCTATATTTTCCTTATTATTATCAAATGTTTCATCAAGCTCTCTGATAAACTGATATGCCTTATACCCCTTTAACATATCTGAATAATAAGCTGAAGCTGAAAACTGTGCACAGCCCTCAAGCATAGCTATGGAATGACCTGAACCTGACATAGTAGCCTCAAATCTTGACCTTATTCTTGCTATAATTTCTTTTAATCTCTTATAGTCTGTGAACTTAGTGTTATACATAATCTCTTTCATCATATCTAGAACAAAAGGAATTTTATCATATAACGCCTTACCCTTAAACTCATACATAATGCTGTTTTTACTAAAGTCTGCCTTGTCTGTATACACAGCAGCACTAGAAGATATTCCGCCACAGTTTATGTTAATCTCATTCATAAGCTCTGGATAAGTAAAGTTCTTAGTATCCATAAGACCTAATACACTGCCAAGAAGCCCCAGATAAGGAATATCTTCATCACTGACACCCTGTGTATTAAACGAAAGAAGTACATAAGCTATCTTATTAGTGAAGAGGTTATGATGTACCACCTTCATTCCTGCAACATCCTTTACATCTATATACTGCTCTGCCGGCTCTCTTGATATATCCGACAGCTCAAGCATAGGAATTTTCTCAAGATTTTCTTTGCTTGATGGTGTGTCCTGATACTCCTTAAGTGCCTTTGTATCCTTTACTAAAGCCTTAAGCTCATCCTCTGACAAAGTCTTTTTATATTCTGAAAGCTTCCTTGCTTCCTCTTCTTCCTTCTTCTTTTCAAGTCCATATTCAGGTACAAGACCTATAACTGACTTGTGGTTATTATTAAGAATATACTCCTCTATAAGTTTTTCAAAGTATCCCTTCTTAGCATCCTCTTTCAGCTCTTTAAATGTATCACCGGCTTCTATGTGGATAAATGGCTTTGATTCATCATACAACCAGCTGTCCATCATAGTAAGATAATACATAAGTCCCTTAGGATATGGACCATAATCAGCTTCCCTGTACTTAAACTCATAGTAGTTAATACCGGCAGCTATTGCTCTTTCGTTTATGCCGTTTTTTACCAGTTCTTTAAGCACATCCTCTATTATCTTAACAAATGCATCTTTATCCTTTTCATTCGCATTCTTGGCAACTATAGAATAAACCGGCTGATAAAGAGAGGTTTCAAAACTTGAATACACATCTGTGCTTATACCAGCATCTATAAGTGCCTGCTTAAGAGGTGCACCTGGTGTCATGACAAGTGCATAATCAAGTATCTGCATAGCAAGGTATAGCTTTGCATCAACAGAAGTACCAGTTACCACATTATATGAAAGATAGGTGTTGTCCTCTAATTGTTCATCGTCTGTTATAGCGTATGGCTTAGTTTCATATACAGGCTTGTCAAATGCTTTCTGAAGTGGAATATCTGCATGTATATCAACATCAGCCGCATCAAAGTCTGACAGATATTCTTCATCAAGATACTTAAGTCTTTCATCCACATCCATATCACCATACATATATATATAACTGTTAGATGGATGATAATACTCTTTATGATACTTTAAAAAATCCTCATACTTAAGTGTTGGGATAACCGCAGGATCACCACCTGACTCGTGGCAGTATACAGTATCAGGGAATAATGAATTAAAAGTATATCTTGAAAGCACATCATCTGCTGATGAAAATGCACCCTTCATCTCATTAAACACAACACCATTATACTTGACATCATCATCTACATCTTCAAGTTCATAGTGCCATCCCTCCTGCTTGAATATCTCTTCCCTGTTATACATATCAGGATAAAATACAGCATCCATATATACATCCATAATATTCTTAAAATCCGTATCATTACAGCTTGCCACAGGATATACTGTCTTATCCGGATAAGTCATAGCATTAAGAAATGTGTTAAGTGAACCTTTGCACAATTCTACGAATGGGTCTTTAACAGGATATTTTCTTGAACCACACAGAGTCGAGTGTTCTATAATATGCTGCATACCTGTATCATCATAAGGAGGTGTCTTAAAACCTATGGAAAATACTTTGTTATTATCATCATTGGATATAACAACAACTCTTGCGCCTGACTTCTTATGTCTTAATATAAGACCGGCTGAATTCATATCTTTAAGCACTTCTGCCTTAACAAGTTCATACTTGCCGCCTTCACTTAAAGCCTCACCACATAATTGGCAGCCGGAACTTATTATGTCCGATTTTTTCAATTCTTCTATTTTCTTTACTGCATCAAAACTCATCTAATGACCTCACTAACTTATACTACTATTATCTTACCATCTGTTGACGTAACAACACAATAACATAACCTTGTATCCATGTTAAAGAATATCTCCATGACCAATAACTGTAAATCTTTACTTTACTTTGCAAGCAGCACAATCCTCTTAATATCACAGGTAAATGTTATTGTAAAAAAAGGTAAGAGCTGTCTTTTTATACACTCTTACCACATTTTAACATATATATTCAATATTGTCTGTCTCTTATACACATCTCCGAGCCCACGAGACGTAGAGGAATCTC
>ENA-OZFC01000814-OZFC01000814.1-human-gut-metagenome-genome-assembly--contig:-NODE-814-length-17795-cov-4.539064_pt1 | contig 17795 bp, 26 predicted proteins | sample MGYA00245076_ERZ653625 | MGnify/ENA primary metagenome ERZ653625 (study PRJEB26926, sample SAMN06165169) | human gut metagenome | biome: ENVO:00009003; feature: ENVO:2100002; material: ENVO:00002003... | reverse complement strand
GTATAAGCGTGGGTTCATCATATTTGGTGTGGTATCTTTAACTATGGGAAACTCCAGTTTCCCATTTAGAAACAGCTCCTTTTGAAACGCCGATGTGTGCAGCCAGTTCATCCTGTGTGATTCCTCTTTTATGGCGGTTCTCGATCAGGATGCGGCCAAGATTCATTTCCTTCATAGTATTCACCTCATGTTGTAATTATAAGGGAAGAAGATAGTAAATTCAATGGAGGCGTGTTTCACTTTTGGCGAAAAAGTCTACCAACAGGAAACTTCTTAAATCGAAAAAGCCCTCTGCCTGAGCAGAGAGCCTTTGTGTTTAAAAAGGGAATCGCTTATCGAGTTTATAATCCGTCCGGATCGGATTTTTCTCGGCACGGTAGATTTGATGATTTTTCAGATCGTACAGGACGGACCAAACTGTATCTTTTCCGGTGGATCTGTCATACTGACAAAGAAAGCCATGTTCTCCTCGCAGCAATTGCTTGGATTCTTCCAGACTCATTTCTTTTGCGTGAGCTTCCAGGAAATTGACCAAAGTCTGGTATCGTGTTTCCGCTTGCCAGTCATCAATTCCTTTGATGTTTACTGAAGAAAGTTCGTCAGAATGAAATCGGTTTGTGGCACAGACATAAGGCTTTTCCTTGGTTGGACGCAGTACGATCACCTTGTCACAATAGCATTCAAGAACAGCTAAATTTCCAAAAGCATCGGCAACCGTAAATGTTTGTGCAGAGCTGATAGGAAGCCTATTCAGATAAAAAACTACTTCATCAACACTGCTGCACTTTTCTAAAAAGAAACGGAGCAGAAGTCCGGCATTCATCCCGGGACGAATAGATGGAGGATACACGGAGGTCAAGCCAACAGCCAGCCCCTTTTCATTCACTCCATCTTCCATTTGAACAAAAGCGGTTGTATTCCCGGTAAAGGAAAAAGAGCCAGCGGAAAACCGGTAAATTACATTCAGGTTGTCTTTTTCAATGGCAGTTATAAAATCGCTGTTACGACCAAAGAAAATGGAATTTTCATTGGAAACCGCAAAACAGGAGCATTGACAGGCCGGTGGCATAGCATAGATGCTAAATAAAAGGCCCTGAAGGAGTTTTACATCACAGGATTGTCCGTCTGCAATCCCCTGTATTTCATCCAGGATCTCCGGGAAGTATTCCTGATAGATGGGAAGACATTCTTCAGCAAAGCCGATGCGTTCCTTAGTGATCGGAAATGGAATATTGTTCAAAATATAATTTGCGTGCTTTGCCAGCCGGGAACCCCGCCGAAATCCAATTTCATAGTGGTTCCCATAAAATCTTGCGTGATACATATTTTTGCTCTCCTTTATATGAATTAGAGAGCTGCCGGCAACTCTGATTATAAGGGTAACTGAATAAAAATTTTATGTCAATAGGGATTTGCAAAAGACCGAGCCGAGTAATGAATAGCTGCAACACTTAAAAATGAAAGCACAGAAGATCAACTCTTCTGTGCTCATTTTACTCCATAAACGCCAGCCATTTATTTCCATAGGTATCTTTATAAAAGCGCTGACCAAATTCGTTTTCCACAAACCGATCTTTGACTGTATACCAGCCACGCATTTCCTGGCGCAGAACCTCATCTTTGGAAATGGGTTCCACCCAAACCCGGATGTATGTCTCAATCTCATCGCGGGACAGTTTCCGCCCTTCCGGGATGCTGTTACTCTGAAATATCGGCGGTAGTGCTGAAATCCGTATAACATCACTAAACGGCAGTTCGCTTCCATCCAAAAACCGGATACGCTCATTGATAGCATCTACCAAACCCCAACGATTATTATTTATGAAGACAGGATGGTCGTGAAGAAATGGAAGAATATCTTTGTCTATGGATTCCGCAATACGGCGGAACGGATTTGAGGAATCTGTTCTGCCAAGCAAATAGTCCGTAGAGACGCCATATAGGTCTGCCATTTTCTCCAAAGCATCAATCGTAGGAAGTCTTCTTCCGGATTCCCAGTTGTTCACCGTAGCAGCGGAAACTTGTAATTGCTCTGCCGCATCTTTTTGGCTAATTCCCGACTGAACTCTTGCGTCTTTGAATCTGTATGACACTATGTTCACCTCCTGCTGATTAAAATGTCATATTCAGTTATTCTGAAGTTTGCTTTTTGCAATACTTTCCGGTCTTTATTCGCGCGTCTGCAGGCTTTTGCGCATCTTCAGGAATGATCCAATTGTTCCCAGCCTTTTGGGCACCTTCAATTCTATTCTCCGAGCAGAGAATAGCGATACGCCTTGCAGAGAGATTCCATTTTTTTGCGATTTCAAAAGTTGACAAATATTTCATACTGTAAGGGATCCTTTCTCTTTTTTCTTTGCTCTATGCTTATTATATTCAATTTCCTGAATAATATCAAGTGACCGGTTTGTTTGGTTTGCCTTGGACAGCGCAATTTGCTCTTTAAGGTGAATTTGTCTGATCCGATGTGTTGCAAATTTGCTGTTAAACCTGTGTAATAAGGTATCTATAAAGGTGTACCTTTATGGATGCAAAGAAGGAAAGCAAAGCAAACGCAAAAATGTATCTGTAAACATTCGGATTTCTTTTATGGACATATCCAAAAACAAACGGAGGTTTACAGACACATTTTCAAGGAGGACAGAGGATGAAAAAGGTATATGGATATGCCCGTGTATCTACAAAAGAGCAACACTTGGATCGGCAGCTGAAAGCGCTGCTTGATTTTGGTATTGAGGAACGAGATATCGTGACGGATAAGTCCAGTGGTATGTCGATGGATCGTGAAGGATATCAGATGCTGAAAACAAGGTTGCTGCGTGACGGCGATACGCTGGTTATTAAATCTTTGGACCGGCTCAGCAGAAACAAAGGCTACATCAAAGCAGAACTGGAGTATTTCAAACAGCGGCACATTCGGGTGATGGTTCTCGATTTGCCGACCACACTCGTAGAGCTGCCCGAAGGTCAGGAATGGGTTTTTGAGATGATCAATAATATTCTGATTGAAGTTCTGGCCAGTATCGCAGAACAGGAGCGCCTGACGACAAGGCAGCGCCAAGAAGAAGGAATAGCCGTTGCAAAAGAGCAGGGAAAACATCTCGGCCGCCCAAAAGCGGAGTTCCCGTCAGACTGGGAAGAAACATATAAAAGCTGGAAGCAAGGTGATTTGACAGCAATTGCTGCAATGAAGCACCTTGGGCTGAAACGAAGCACATTTTATAATTTGGTCAAACTACAGGAGGGGCGCACATGAAGAAAAAGATTTTTGTGCCCATACTGACTTTAGTACTTGCAGGAATATTAGTTTTTTCCGGATATCAAATCTACAAAATCATTTCTGAATATGAGTCTGGGGAGCGCACTTACGAGGACCTTGAGATATATGTTTCGACGCCGTCAAATACCAGTACACCACAAAACTCATCTGAGTCTGAGGATAAGCTCGAAAACGCATGGCCTGAAGTAGACTTCAAGGGTTTGGCAGCCATCAATCCAGATATCGTAGGTTGGATCTATTCTGAAGGTACGCCCATCAATTATCCGATTGTGCAAGGTACAGACAATTCCTATTACTTAAAGCATCTCTATACCGGAGAATATAACGGCGCTGGCAGCATCTTTCTTGACAGCCGTAACTCTTCGGATTTTTCAGATCTTCATATCGTTGTTTACGGGCATCATATGCAAAATGGCTCGATGTTCTCTTCTCTAACTGGCTACAAAAAGCAGGACTACTATGAGGCGCATCCCATTCTGTATCTGATGACACCGGAAAAAAATTATGAAATAGAGTTATTTGCCGGATATGTGGCCAGCGTCAAAGACGATGCCTGGCAGCTAAACTTTGACAGTGAGGAAAGCTTCCAAGCATGGATTGGAAGAGCAATCGAAAAATCCACCTTCAGCAGCAACATCACGCCCGCAGCCACAGACCGCATTATTACGCTTTCGACCTGTAGTTATGAGTTTGACAATGCACGATATGTGCTTCTGGGAATTTTGAAAGGATAAAAGAGTGCCGCTTGCAGAAATGCAGGCGGCTTGATTGCGTAGAAAATAAGAAGTATACCGTTCTATCCTTGTATTATTCGAGCAAACGAATTATAATATTAAAGTCGGAGGTGCGATATGGACTATATGACAATAAAGGAAGCTGGCAAAAATGGGGGCGTAACCCCTCGATGGATAAAGAATCTGAGAGAAGGAGGAATGAAAAAATTGATTGCTATAGACAATAATATGGAATTTAAAGTCTATCCGTTTAATACCCTTAAAGGCTATTTTTCTGCTGACATTATGGCAATGCATAAAGGAAAGTGGGTATTCTGCAAACATAAACATCGAACAACATGGGAACACCCCAGCGGTTGGATCGAAGCAGGTGAAACTCCCTTGGAGGCCGCCAAAAGAGAGCTATTTGAAGAAACTGGAAGTATTAAATTTGATATAGAGCCATTATGCGATTATTACATTGATATGGAATTAAACGGGTTTCACTATAAAGGGAATGGTCAGGTTTACTTTGCCACAATATATTCTTTTGGTGAAATCCCACCTTATAGTGAAATGGGAGAAATCGGTTTTTTCGATGCGTTGCCGGACAACTTAACATATCCTATCTTAAAGGAATGTTTCTCCATTGCAGAAAAGAAATTACATGTAAAACAGGAAAATCAATCGCTTAATAAATAAAATGTGCAGAATAAGTATCATCCATATCTCTCACAGGCTCCGTCAGTATAGGGGCCTGTTTTCATAATTGCCTTGATTTTTACAATGCGTTCCTGTAATCTGTGTCAAACACCCGGTTTTGGGAAGGTATAAGAAGGAAATTTACCGCCCATCACAAATTCACTACCACCTATATGCGAAATATGGATTTAGCCACTTCGAATAGGTATAATCTTTATGGAGGTGATAATTTGCAAGTTGATGTTAAGGTCAACCCATGTGTTGAGGATGTAGAGGTTCTCATTACTGCCGAAAAGAAAACCCAGTTTGTAAACGACTTGGTTGAGGTTATTTGGGATTTTGATAAGCACACCGTCACTACTCTTACTGGATACATTGACAACCGAGCTTATATAATTAAAGTCGCGGATATTTTAAGGATATTCTCCTTAAATCAAAAAGTTTATATTCAAACAGCTAATGCAGAGTTTCTTATTAAATATCGCTTATATGAAATAGAGGATGTATTGAGAAAGCAGAAATTTCTGAGGATCTCTAACTCTGAGATCGTCAATATTAGGAAAATCGCAGACATTGACCTGAGTATTATAGGCAGGGTCTGCATCCGCCTTTCAGGTAATATTTGTGTCTATGTATCAAGGAGATATATTCCAAAAATCAAAAAATCTTTAGGAATCTGAGGTGAGAATTATAATGAGAAAAGCTATAAAATATGGTCTTTTGGGATTACTGTGCGGGAGCCTCGCTTATCTCGTGTTTTCAATTTTGCTTTCTTGGAAACTGGGAACAGGTGAATTTTACTTTACTATTCCTGCGCTGGTAAATGAATATGGAAATGAGTTGCTTTCAGGAAGTTTGCAAATTTTAACATTCTTATGGTTGGGAATGGCAAGTGGAGTTGCCTTTTCCATGACCGAAAACATGGATTGGTCGCCACAAAAGCAATCAGCTGGATACTTGCTTACTTTGACAATCGGAGTGGTACCAACAGCCGTTGTAGGGCGTTGGTTTGAACATCTGTTTATAGGCTTTTTCAGCTATTTAATAATTCTTACAGGCATCTCAGTGGTTCTTTTTATCATTGGCTGGATAAAACTAAAACGCGATGTTATACAGATCAGGCAAGCCATTGCGTTAAAAAAGGAGGATATTTATGAGTAAAGAGAAGCTATCAGCCAAAAGGATAACTATCTGGATTTGTGTCAATTATGGCATATTTGTACTTGGCTTTTTTATTTTGGGAAGTATGGGAACAGATAAGTACATTGTGTGGAGCAATTTCATCTTAGATGTTTTCCTTGTAGTGGTTTCGCTGGTTTTAAATATTCTGTTATTTAAGAGAAAGTATCAAACACCGCTGTTAGGAAAAATTGCACTCTTATTAGCCACATTATGTTTTGGAGCGTTTACCTATTTTGCGTTTTTAATGCCTGAGAACGGATTACCCGCAGTATTATTTTACTAAGGCATGGATAACCTTAAAATGAATAAACCACGAAAATCTACCGGACGACGGCAAAGAAAAAAGCCGTCGTGCAGCAGCCCTTTTCCCATGCTTGATTACATTACGGCGGCTTTGAACAAATCAAGGCCGCCGTTCTTTTATTTCCTCGAAAGAATGACGACCACACACTAAAAATCACGGCGGTTTTAGTATGGAGCTGTCGTAAAGCTATGGTGGCATTGACATAATTTGGCAGAAGACTACCTGTCAAAAGAGTCTGTCCTCGGCAACGGAGAACTATATCCAAGAAGATGAATATACCATGTAGACAAACAGAAAAACACAACCGATGGCGTCCGGCTGGATTATGTTCAGTCGGGCGTTTTTGTCATATCCTGTGCTTCTATGATATTAGCAGGCAAGACGAATAAAATCTGTTTTTGATCGCATTCCAGTATTCTTTGAGAGCCGCTTGCAGAAATGCAGGCGGCTTGATTGCGTAGAAAATAAGAAGTTTACCGTTCTATCCTTGTATTATTCGAGCAAACGAATTATAATATTAAAGTCGGAGGTGCGATATGGACTATATGACAATAAAGGAAGCTGGCAAAAAATGGGGCGTAACCCCTCGATGGATAAATTATTATTGTGTTGCCGGACGGATTCCCGGTGCTGTTAAAATGGCGACAATTTGGCTGATACCCAAAGATGCGGTGAAGCCTGCTGATAGACGCAGGAAGAAACGAGGTGATGGCTGTGGTAAAGATTGCGATATGTGATGATGAAGAAAAGTCTGTTGCTTTGCATGAGCATATCGTCAGGGAGTGTTTGCAATCAGAGGGAATTGGCTGTGAGATAACAACCTACACCCAGAGCCAAAATCTGCTTTACGACATAACCGATGATGGATTTTTTTATGATCTGATTTTGCTGGATATAGAAATGCCAGGGATCAGTGGTATGGAGATACCACAGCAGATTAAAGGCTTTTTGCCTAATCTCAGAATTATCTTTGTAACCTCACACACAGAATATGCGATTGACGCTTTTGAATTATCCATTTTCCGCTATGTGCCGAAGAACAATCTGGAAGTGAAACTGGCCGCAGCAGTGGTTGACGCTGCGAAACTGATTGAGTTGGAAGACGGACAGGAGTATACGATCCAAACGGCAAACCGTATGGAAAAGATCCCCTACAAGGATATTTTCTATATCCGGCGGGATGGAAAAAATGCCAGTATTGTGTCCAGCATTGGGACTTCAAAAGTACGAAAGAGTTTGCAACAGGTATTTGAGGAACTGAACACACCGGAGTTTATTTTTATTGACCGAGGATATATCGTTAATATCATTCAGATTATGAAAATCAGCGATAGTACGGCTATTCTCAAAAATGGTGAACAGCTACCCATCAGCCGCGCTCATTTGCAGGAGGTCAAGCGTCAAATCAATCAATTTTGGGGGGCGCATATATGATGGACTGGCCTCAAATTCTTTCTTACCTTTTTACAAATGAACTGCGTCTATTTTTGGGCCTTTATCTTGTTGCAAAGCTGACAGACTTTTCTCCGGAGCGGAAAGCCCTCTTGCTGACCGGCGCCGGCGGGTGCCTCGTTACTATCTTGCAAGCAGCGTCGATGCCTGCCATCGGTGTGATAGTTGCTGAAGTATTAGTTATCACGGCAGTTGCACGGTATTATTTGCGGGAGAAATTAAATCTTTGCCTGTTCCTGGCTATTTTCTATGAAATCGGCGTGGCGCTTTGGGACTTTTTACTTCAGGCCGGGGTGGGCATCCTGTTCCGTTCGGAAAACTTTGTTGACCCGAAAGCTTCGGAGTATTTAGTCGGTATTTGGCTGGTCCGGCTGGTAATGCTGGGGCTTGCGATACTTTTGATAAAACAAAAGGAAAAATCATCTGTGCCTATGCGGCTGGCATCTGTTGTGGTTATGCTTGGGCTGTTTGGAGCAGTTTCACTCTCCGAGCAGACAATCTTACCGTTAAGCGATGATCAAACCGGCACATGGGTTATTCTTTCGATGGTATTGCTGTTTTCTGTCCTATTCTATCGTTTGAGCCGTCAGCGCGAAATGGAGTTAGAAATTGCACAGTTAAAGCAAGACCAGGCTGAAATACTGGAACGAGATTATCAAGCGTTAAGCCGCACTTATGAGAGCAATGCCAAATTGTATCACGACTTACACAATCATATTGAGGCCATTTATCAATGCCTTGTGCAAGACGAAATTCAGGAGGCAATACGATATTGCGAGGATTTGCGAGCTCCTGTCCGGGAAATCTCTCAAACGGTCTGGACAGGCGATAAGGCCATTGACTACCTAATCAGCAGTAAAATGGCGCTGGCTGAGCAGGAGCAGATTAAAACAAAGGTCAGAATCGAATATCCCCACAACACAAATATACGCAGCGTTGACCTGACAACCATTTTGGGAAACCTTTTAGACAACGCTTTGGAGGCAGCAAAAACAGCGCCGGATAATGTGCGCTTCCTTAATCTGACAGTCCGGCGGATCAATGCCATGCTCATAATCAAAGTAGAAAATGGATATGGCAATAATCCAAAACGAGAAAGTGGAAATCTTATAACTTCAAAGGCTGACAAAGCATTTCACGGCTGGGGGCTGAAAAGCGTACAGACAGCGGCGGATCGCTACGATGGCACCATCACCACCGATTACAAAGATGGCGTATTCAAATCGGTTGTTACCTTATCTTTCCGGCCAATCAAAACAAAATAATCCTTGCTTCGGCAAAAATGGCAGGCTGTCTGATGGCGGTCTGCTTTTTTTCGTGGTCAAAACCCTACCGTTTACGGACATTCCGGCAGAACATCACATTTTGATGTATGCTTTAACTGTAAACAAAAACTCCACCGATTGGAGATATAAGGAGGATTTATTATGCGTCACTTTTATTTTCGTCTGATACTTGGTATCGTATTTGTAATCTGTATGATCTACAGCTTCATTACTGCGAACATCTCGTTTGCCCTGCTGTACATTGTTCTCAGCATCGCATTTCTTGCCTCAGCCTATTCGCTCTGGAAGAAAGAGAAAAATAATCGGAGGTAATCAATATGAGCAGCACGACACTTCTTTCCCTGGGCAATTTAAGCGTCTGGTACACTGCTGATCATCCCGTACTTTCTGATTTTTCGCTGGACTTAGAAACAAATGAAGTTGTCGGGCTGATCGGGCTGAACGGTGCCGGAAAAACGACCTTTATCAAAACTGTTGCCGGTTTACTGCCGGGCTATCGTCTGGACAGTGCCACATGGAACGGTCAACCGTTCCTGTTCCGCGACAAAGCTTTTAAGCGAAGCCGGTATATTGTCTTTGCAGAGGATCGGTCTTTTCAGTATTTCACATTCCGCGAGTATTTGGCGTATGTGGCCGCGTCTTATGGGCAGCCGCTGCCGGATGTATCTGAGTTGGTAAAAGGCTTCCACTTTGAGGATTATACCGATGTTCTCTTAAAGGAGCTGTCCACCGGAAATCTAAAAAAAGCCTATCTGATTACAGCGTTTGCCCTGCGGCCCAGGCTGTTGCTTTTGGATGAACCTGTGAATGGACTGGACTTTCAAAGCACAGAGTTTTTATACCAGATTATGGGCGGTTATAAGCAGTATGGGACACTTCTGTTTTCGTCCCACATCTTAGAAAGCATTTGTCTGACTTCTGACCGTGTACTGGTTTTGGAGCATGGCAGGATCAGCCAGACATTCACTGGCGCGGAGATCGCTGCCGGGAACATCCGGGAGGTGCTCGCCGATGAAAAGTACTATTAAAGCACTCTCAAAACAGTTATTTGGCGTAAAGTATGAAAGCATCAGAAAAAGCCTGCTGGCTGCAGTTATCCTGTTTATTGCGATCTATGCGGCTGAATTTCAGATTGTGATTGCGCCGTTTATTCTTTATCTGACTTCAACCTTTTTTACCGCCGGTATCATGTGGCAGGTGCTTACTGGGCGGCGACACATGGAAGCTATGCAGGGAATGTTTATGCTCCCCTTTGATAACCGCAGCTTTGTATTTTCCTATGTGCTGGTGTTGGGAGCGCATACTCTGATCACAAAAACACTGCTGATTTGGGCGCTATTCTTCGCTGTTGCTTCCTGGAACGCATGGGAAATTACTGTTGCGATTATCTGTGGCTGTATGGCGTGCTTGGTAACAGCGGCGGGGTATCGGATGTGCCGGAAAGGTCTTGCTGTACTGCCAATCCTTTGGGCTGCCGGTATTTTGGCTGTTATTTTGCTGGTGCGCCAGTGGCAGGCGGTTCTGATTGCGGCAATGGCAAGTATGATAGCTGCGGCGTTATATCTGACCTTTGCAGATGCCTATGATTTTTACGGTGCTGCCATTGCCAAAAGGAGTGTCCGCCACAGAGGCCACGCCGGGAGTGTATTCACTTATTTGACACGCTATTTGATGGCAAACAAGAGCTATCTTATCAATACTGCAGGATTGTGCGCGATTGCCTGTTTTCTTCCGCTGATTTTCGGTGAATTTCAAGGACTGAATATGTTTCCAATAGGTCTTGCAATCCTTTGCCTGAATACGCCAATCTGTACGCTACTGTCCTGTGACTCGGATTTGGAGCAGGCGATTCGTACTCTTCCCGGGCAGGCAGGACGATTTTGCCGGAAGTATTGCCTATTTATCTTTGCGGTCAATAGCATTGTCGCTGGCATTTACCTTTGTAGTTGGCAGATCATCAGCGGTGGCCTCACTTTTTTCCATGTAGGGACATTTTTTGTATTCGCTCTGCAAAGCGCCATTCTGTCGGTTATTCTGGAATGGAAGCATCCGATCCGTGGTTGGAAAACAGAAAGCGATTTGTGGCATCATCCACGCAAATATATTGTTCCTCTGATCATGCTGCTGGTTGCGGCGTTTGTAGGCACATGGGCACCGGCGCTTTGGATATGTGCTGCTGTTTTGCTGATTGAGTGTTGTGCTTTGATTTTTATTACAAGGAGAGATTGACATTGAAAAATACAAGATGCTGCCCGAAGTGCCATTCGGAGAATATCGTGCGTGTGCCGGATAATCCGTCAAGATACACCAGCGGAAATAATATCTATACTACAACCGTGACCTTATTTGGGAAAATTCCGGTAATCCGCTATGTTTGCTGTAATTGTGGCTATGTAGAAAATTGGGTGGAAAACCGGCACGAGTTGGACGAGATCAAAAAGACATTCGGATAAGGAGGCGTTGTATGAGCTGGGACATTGAAGTACGCGAAAAAGTATATCAGCGCCTTGCTAATGAAATATTCTTTCGTATTTTGCGTGGAGAGTATGCGTTGGGAGCCAAATTGCCTTCTTATATAGACCTTGCAAAAGAGGCAGGGAGCAGCCCGGAAACTGTCAGAAAAGCAATTTGGGAGCTGCAGCAGCATGGTGTGATTGAAAAAACACGGTGGGGGTATTTTGTAACTGCAGATGAAGTTGCGGTAAAGGCGTTCCGTGAACAATACCTTGCCTCTGTCGAAAAAGAATATCAAACCTCCTTGGCAAAAGTAGAAATCTAAAAATCATAGTAAGCAATCCCCCCCCGCTTGATGGGAAATTTACGCTCGAACCACTCCAGGCTGTTCGGGCGTTTTTTCATACCTATGGATAAATTCAGCCAAACATCTTGCAAAATCAAGTGAAGTCCGCTATAATAATAACATCAGTATCAGTAATTGCTTTTTAGCGATTAGAGTTTTCCGGTTACACAGCGTCTGAGAGTATTGGCTTTCAGGCGCTTTTTTTGTTTCTACTGCCTCTCATCAATAAGAGGCACAGAACCAGTTTCGCGGAGGAGTGGACATTCCGTCCGCCTTTACAATTTAATACTTTGACTCCAATTGAGTCACAAAGGCACTCAGAGAAAGAAATTTCTTTGGGTGCTTTTTTTATATAGATCTGGAGTCGATACAGGCTCCCCCTATCCTTTGTTCCGGGGAGCCTTTTGGCTTATCCCGTTTACATATATAAAATTCAAGCGCTGAGCGCAGAAAGGAAATGTTTATGACTCTATATTTAGACGCAAGAACAAACTGCTCTGATCTGATGGTTGACTTTATCGAAGTTCAGCTATCAAACGGAGAGGTCGTATCTCTCAACTGGGATGAAAGCGGAATTGACCGTGATAATGTCGGATTTAGTGCCCGATATAAGGGACTCTACTTCGATGAAGAGTACGCCGATGGACGGTTAGATGATCTTCGGGAAATGAAGATTCAGACGGTTCAGGTATATACGGAGCTGGGTGTTCCCGTAACATTCCAAATTGACGAGATGCTTTTTGTGGATGCAGAAGAAGAGCTTCGGTTCAAATCACCTTCCTATAAAGAACTGGAGGTGGAGTGATGGCGGCCAAATTACAAAACTCAAAATCTGCGAAAGATGAGTTGCGGGAGGCGATTCGGTCTCTTGGCACAACGATGGGACTGAATAATGCGTTCACCAAATTTCTGGAACTGACCGCCACAGCCTTAGGTGCCGAACTGGATCCTGTCAACGCCAAAGTGCGTGATCAGCAGTATGAAGATGCTCAAAAAGGCTTGAAGCCAGATGAGCTATCTGAGTTTGCCCGGATGACAGCGCTGATGTGGCTGTCTGTACTCGAACATCAGGAAGAACCGATAGATATCCTTGGAGATATTTATCACAGTCTGCGCCTCAATAATGAATGGAACGGACAGTTTTTTACTCCGGATGATGTTGCGAGGATGATGGCTATGATCGTTAATCCTGTTTTGGAACAGGGTGATTCCCAAGACTATCTGACACTCAATGAACCGACCTGCGGTTCCGGTACGATGGTCATTGCGAGCATTTGGGCAATGAAGAAACACGCCTTCGATTATCGAAATAAAGCCTTCTTTGTGGCGCAGGACATTGATATCCGCTGTGTGTGGATGGCATATATCCAGCTGACTCTATATCAGATTCCGGCTGTAGTCATTCATAGTAACACACTGACGATGGAAGAATGGTCATACTGGTATACGCCAAATGCCGCGCCTTTCCTTCTGAAACAGCAAAGTGATGGAGCGGAGGCGGCGGTATGAACTGTGAACCGAAGTATGTTTATCTTGATGTGTCGCTTGCGTTGGCATACGCTGAACTTTTAATGTCAGAAGAACTCAAGCAATCTGTTTGGGAACTGAGGCTTACGGGACTGAGGCGGCTGCAGGCGCAGCTGACATATTATGAGAAGCTCGGGTATAACCGGTCCCTTTTAGAAGCAATTTCTGAAAAGAAATCGCAGATGATTTTGCAGGTTTCTTCTCAGACTGGGTTTGACAAGGTGATACGCCCACGAGCGCCGCGTTTTGACGGAAACAAGCTCATTCCGGATGAACATAGCATTCCAGAGGAAGAACTGATCTGCTGGTGCGAGACATCTCTGCGAGGGCCGCTCAATGAGTATGGATTTCTCCGGTATATGGAAGTGTTTCGGCAGGTATTCCCTGAAAGCAGCAAAGAAATTGACACGAGGGAAAGCCTATGAAAATTTTGTCCTTTGGAGCCGGAATGCAGTCAACTGCACTCGCTCTTATGAGTTGTGAGAATGTGTTTGCGAAATCAGACGGTAAGGAATTACCATACCCCCTGGTTCCAATCTACGACATCGTGATTTTCTGCGATTTGGGTTTGGAGCCGATATGGGTACGCAAGCAGGCGGATTTTGTCCGCAGAGCCTGTGAAACGGCAGGAATCCGGTATAAAGAACTGGATGCGCCTCTGTATCAGGATCTGATGCGTGATTTTGGAAAGAAGCGTGTTGTCAGTATCCCGTGGTGGACGATTGACGAAAAAGGACACAAATCCAAATTTCCACGCAACTGCACGCTCGATTACAAAGTTCAGGTGATTTCAAAGTATGTCCGTTGGGAACTGCTCGGATATCGAAAGCACCAGCGGCTGCGCGATGAGGATAAGAAGGCTCACGAGATGCACTTGGGGTTTAGCTTTGAAGAAAAGAAACGCTGCAAAGAAAGCCCGAATCCTATGTTCGTAAATAAGTTTCCGCTTGTCGATATGAAGCTGGAGCGTAAAGACAACTACGCCTACATTAAAGATGTGTGGGGACTGGATACGAAGGCATCTGCTTGCTGTTTCTGTCCGTTTCATCGAAACTACTTCTTTGAGCATCTAAAGCACAATGAGCCGTCAACTTACGGGAAACTGCTCGCTGTGGATAAATTGCTTGAAGAGAATACGCCCAAACCACCGACTGAATCGAAACTGTATATCTCTCGTAGCCGGAAACGACTGTTGGAGCTTACTGCCGAAGACTGTAACGATGCGGAATGCTTTCTGTATCATGGAAATCCGGTATGGAACGGTTTTTAAGGGAGGTGCGAGCGATGGACAAAATCGTCATTGTTGTAGAAAAAGGCATGGTGCAGAGTGTTTACGGCACTCACCCATACCAAACTGACATTGAGATACTTGATCTCGACTGTAGGGATCCTGAATTTGAGCATATTTTACGGGATCGTCTGCAGGAAGTGGAGCAGGTACTCTGCAAAATTTATTGAAAGGAGTTTGCGCTATGAGTGCGAATAAGTATAAAACCAATCATGAGCGAATGCTTGAACTGATTGAAAAATTGATTGAAGCGGATATCGCTTACTACCGGGATGACAATCCGATTATGAGTGACCGTGATTATGACATCCTGATGGATGAACTCAAAGGGCTGGAGAAAGATACCGGTTTGATCCTTTCCAACTCTCCGACGCAGAAAGTGTCCGGAGAGATTTTAGAGGAACTGACGCCGGTCCGTCATACCCGCCCAATGCTCTCTGCGGATAAAATCAAATCTGAGGATGATTTGATTAAATTCGCAGCCGGCAGAGATGTGCTGCTGTCCTGGAAGATGGACGGTCTGACGCTGGTGCTCCGTTATGAACACGGTCAGCTGGTGCAGGCAATCACCCGGGGCCGCGAAGGTATCATCGGAGAAGATGTCACGCATACAGTGCGTACTTTTCTTAATGTGCCTCTCTCCATACCGATACAGGAATCTTTTGAGGTGCGTGGCGAAGGTGTCATTTCGTGGAATAACTTCAAAAAGATCAATATGAGTCTGGAGGAACCCTATTCCCATCCGAGAAATTTCGCTTCCGGTAGTGTGCGCAAGCTGGATGCCGGCGAGGCGAAGAACCGGCTTCTTGAGTTCTGGGCCTTCGATTTGGTCAGTGACTATTTGGAGCCGAAAAGCAAAGTCAGCCAGCAGGAGTTTCTGAAGCACAACGGCTTTTCCGTTGTTCCATATATCTACATCGAAGCAGATACAAGCGAGGAGATGATCCGGAATGCCGTTGCGACAATGGATCCGAAACATTTTGCATATCCTGTGGACGGCCTGATTATGGAGTACGAGGATATTGCCTACGGAAAGAGCCTGGGTGCAACAGGACATCACGAAAACCGGCTGATTGCATTCAAGTGGGAAGATGAGTTACACGATACCAAGTTTTTGGGCGTTGAACTTGCTACCACAAGAACCGGTAGGGTAAGCATTACAGGAATTTTTGAGCCTGTGGTGATTGACGGAACAGAAGTCAGCCGTGCGTATCTGCATAATCTGGACAACTTTGAAAAGTATGAATTCGGAATTGGAGATACGGTAAAGGTCTATAAAGCCAATATGATTATCCCTCAGATTGCTGAAAATGTGACGAAGAGCGGAACCTATACGCTGGCGAGAAAGTGCCCTTGCTGTGGGGAACCACTTACGGTAAAAACCACAAGCGGCGGAACGAGGCAGCTGTACTGTGAGAACGATCATTGTGCAGCCAAACTCATCCAGAAATTCGCCCATTTCTGTGAAAAGACCCGTATGAATATTGAAGGACTTTCCGCAACTACGCTGGAAAAGTTCATCAGCAACGGGTGGATTCGCAATTTTGGCGATCTGTACGAACTGGAGCAGCATCGTGAGGCAATTATCAATACGGAAGGTTTCGGCGTAAAGTCCTATGAGCGTCTGCAGGCAGCCATCGAAAAGAGCCGCCATTGTACGCTGGCAAAATTTATTGCCGGTCTTGGCATTCCGATGGTGGGAAGACACGCTGGCCGCGATCTCGACAGATACTTCAATGGTTCCTGGACGGCTTTTGAACAGGCAATTCAGGATGGCTTTGATTTTACACAGCTGCCGGATTTCGGAGAAACAATGCACAACAACATTTATCAGTGGTATGCGGATACCGATGAGGCAAAGCTTTGGCGTCCGCTGCTCGAAAAAATTGATTTTATTAAGGAGAATAATGATATGAACATCAATACAAATAATGCTTTCTTTGGGAAAGTCGTTGTTGCAACAGGAAAACTTGAGAACTATACCCGTGATGGTATTCAAATGAAACTCTTGGAACTGGGTGCAAAGCCTGCAAGTTCCGTAACCAAAAAGACAGATTACCTGATCGTTGGCGAAAAAGCCGGCAGCAAGCTTGCAAAAGCACAGCAGCTGGGTGTGAGAACGCTGACAGAGCAGGAATTTGAGGACATGATTGCCGAATAAGGCGATACAACAGTGGCGGAGTGGGAAACTGCTCCGCCATTCATTTTATGGAGGACTGACTATGAGCAATAGGAAAAAAACATTGGAAATTACAGGGTGTCCTTTATACCCCATTACGGTCGGATATTCAGCGTTTATTTGTGAGACAAATGGAATGCGCCGGACAAGTATCGTTTTGAGTATGGAGATGGTTTCTCAGACTGAAATTCAGTTTGAGACCTGTAACACAAATTATCATCTGCATCTCATCCCACAGGAGGTGACGGTATGAGCAGTGAGATCTTTTACGATAAAGCATTTATCCGTGTGGAAGAAAAGTACATTCCGGTAGTCAATCACGGTTCGTCCAACTGCTTTGAGTTTGACAGCAGAGGACGCGAGATTCCGGAAAAAACCTGGTCGGTGTTGAATCATCCTTATACGGAACGAATGCTGTTTACCGCTGATGAGATACGAGAAATCGCTGATTTCTATGAGGGGATCAACATGAGCAATCGTGGCGGTACTAAAAAGAGCAGGAACAGGTCTTTTGAGGAGAATGAGTTTCGTCGTTGGATTCTTGCCGGAATGAAGTCGGCTCATACCGTGGAGGAATATATGGAATTTGGCAATCGGGTAATCATTATTGATTACAGCGAAGATCGCTGGATGAAATACTCTGTTCCGACAACGGAAGCACTGCTGGACAAAATTCAGGAGCTTGCGGATCGTCAGATTACCGTTGGTTTTTGGGATAATCGCCATGTGAACCGTCCAACTATGCGGCGCAGCGAGAGGCAGCCCTTTGATTTTAGTTCCTTGCCGGAATATTATGTCTTGCTTGGAAAACAGGGCTATTTTGTCAAGCGCAGCAGCAGACGGATATGGTTTGCTCGAAATGTGCAATCCACCCACTCCGCTATCCGTAAATTCAAAACAGAAAAAGCGGCGCAAAAATATTTGACCGACAATCAGAAGTTCTTTTCCAAGTGCGAATTCACGATTGAATGCGTACAGAACGGAGGTGCCTCTGAATGAAAGAGTCAAAAGAGGATCGTTTTTGCCGTGTGGCAGAAGCGCGTGTCAATAAAATCATTAAGATGATGCGCCTGCTTGGGAAC